>FLNX01003162.1_pt1 | contig 18015 bp, 10 predicted proteins | sample 1140341 | NCBI WGS metagenome assembly FLNX01 (sample SAMEA3878208, study PRJEB12797) | bioreactor metagenome | biome: Moose rumen | place: Sweden | collected 2011-10
TGGGTGTTGGGTGTTGGGTGTTGGGTGTTGGGGGCAGATGTTATGCCAGTAGTCTGTTGTTCTCCACCTTTGAAGCTGACCGTGTAAGTATTGCTGGAGCGGAGGTCGGCACCATATACTTTGATGACAGCTTGTTTGCCATTCTCCGTTTCTTCGATGGCAGACAGCACGTGCGAGGCCATGCCATCTCCCACGGGAGCCAGTTGGTCGAGCGTCATCTCGCCTTCCACCTCATAGTCGAAGACATCGGGCGAGAAGCCATCTACGGCCAGTGAACTGAGCTTATTGTTATACACAAGCGTCAGGTTGTCTACCAACACCTCGTCGTTATCACTTCCCTGACCAGCATCGGCATTGGTAGAGATGGTGATGAGGATGGCCTCTGGCTCTACGGCATTGTTGGTATAGTTGAAGGGGATAGCGATGCGCTGCCACTCATTGCCTGTCACGGCAATCTGGTTGTTGGATGCTTTTGCCACCACATTGGTGTAATCTTTGTTTTCAGGATCCTGATAATAGGTGCCATCCGTAATCACGGCACTCACCGTAGCGTAGGGATGATTGCTGTTGGCTGTGCCCTGATGGAACTGCATGAACATCACGAGCGAGTCGGGACGATTGGTCAACGATACATAGAAGGGGTCGCCATTGCCGTCAACGTCGGTCATGCTCATGTCGATGTAGGCATTGTTCTTTTTGTCGGAAGCACTCATCGAACCAGCATTCATGCGTCCGGTAGTCATTGTGCCGTTGGCCACGATGCCAAAGATAGTGGTGGCATAGATGCGAGCGCAGGCTGTTTCGTCCATTCCCTTGTCAGACTTCTCGATATGATGTCCGGCCAATGAAGCCCAATCGCCTGAAGCCGTCTCAAACGAGTGCCAGGCATTCGGTTCCTTATATGTCTGCCAACTGGTCTCGGCGGATACGTGCCAGTCCTCAAACCCGCCGTTGGGGATGTGGTAGTTGGTACCGCTGACCAGTTCTTCGCCAAAAGTCACGTGGACGAGCTGTTGCATCAGTTCCATCAGGTCGAGATCGATGATGGCGCGCAGCTTGTCGCCTTCCACGGCGGCTGTAATCTCCACGGGCAGTTCACCGAGCGAGGGCCCCATCCAGAACAGAACGCTCTCGTCATCGCCCTCAGAAATGGTGATGTTTTGAGCTGCACGCAGGAACAAAACGTTGCCCGACTGTTCGGGTGTGATACCCGTGAGTTCCACATTGCCCACAGGCATAGGCTGATCGCCATTCATCAGGATGAAATTCTTGAGGTTGAGGTCGTAGAGACCATCATGTTCGTTGACAGAGATAGTGGCTGTTTGCTCAGCACCTTCTCCATTGACCAGCACCAGCAGTTTGTCGGTGTAGTCGGTTGCCTGTGCCGTAAGGGCCATGCAGGCAAGCATCAGTGAGTAGAATTTTTTCATGTATTTTTATAATCTTTTAATTTTATAATCTTTTAATTCTTCAAATGGTATGCCATCGAAACGGTTCCGTAGATAGGGTAGAGGGTCTGCTCCACCGTCTTAAACGAGCTGTGCATGATGCCCGAAAGTCCCCACGACAGATCGGCGCTGAGGTCCAGTCGGTGAGCAAAGCGCCAGTCGGCTCCCACGTCGATGCCTGTTTGCAGTCGGCGCATGTGTTCGCTGAAGTCGTAGGTGGCGCGTTCTTCCATGGCGTGTCCCATCTCTATTTTCTGTCCCGTAGGTGTGTCTTTGCGCAGATAGCCATCGGCCACGTTGCCAGAGAATCCCTTCGATGTGAGTACCGACAGATACGGTCCTGCGTGGAGTCGCCAGTGTTTCCCCAAGTCGTAGGTGCCCATCAGCGGGATGGTCAGCATCCAGGCTCTTGTCTTTTGTTCCACACGTCCTGTGTAGACACCTTCCAGCTGTTCGCCACCCTTCACCATCGCCATGTGGTAGCCCTTCGTGGTAACGGCCACGTTCATGCCCTTGTTCTCAAAGTGAACTCCAGCCTGCAAGCCCCATGCGCCTTTAAGCGGATAGCGCAGGTCTATGCCCACAAGGAAGTTGGGCGTGAACTGGAAACTGTTCAGTTCGCGGATGGTGGCGGGAATGCCCAATGGCGTTGCTGCCCCAATGCTATAGCCAGCCTTGACATCCACGCGGATGCTGTCGAGCAGGCTGGTGGCTTGGGCGCAGAAGGATGTCAGAGTGACCATCCCTATCAATGCTATTCTTCTGATTTGGTTCATGATGCAATTTTTTTTGATGAGCAGCAAGGATGTTATTCCTCGCGCGTGCAGATAATCCTTACCTTATCTATATATAATGTAGAGCCGATGGCGCCCTCGAACGTGTCACCATGCCGACTGGCGGCAAACACCAGTGCCAGGTTGTAGCCTCGTTCGCGAAGCAAAGCTTCATCTATCTCGCCCAACGACTCAAAGGGAATCTCGAAGTAAGTCCACTCGTCGGTGGTCTTCACCCCATCAATCTGAGCCTTCCTGACGATGAGCTCGCTGGTCAGCACATTGTCACCGTAGAGGACAATGGGCTGATTCTCAGCGTCGTGGTTGCGATAGAGCACGGCATAGATGTCAGCGCTGTCAGTGCGGTTCTCCACAATCTGCTGTTGCTTGTTCTTAAACTCAGGTCCGGGTTGATAGCGGTAGTAGCCCGTGAGCTTCTGTGGTTCTTGTGTAAAGGGCACGCCCATCTCTGTGGCATGCAGCGCATCGCGAAGCGCAATGGCTGTATTGAACGAACCTAAGAACAGGTTGCCAGCAGCTATCGGGCGCCCTGTGCTTCGCCCTAATGGACCTGTGTCGAGCGTCATCAGTTTGATGCAATACCCATCCAGACCGTTCTCATCGGGTATGGTGGGATATTCCTCGGCCTGTTTGCTTTGGTTAGCTATGAAAAATCCCCCGTTGCCAGTAGCCCAGATGTGCTCCTGCCCCTCGGAACCCTCTTCGTACCACACATAGAACTTTTGGTAGTTGTCGTCGAGCTGATAATGCTCGAAGTCGTACTTCACTGTATCGGTGGTTGTCACGCTGACGGGTTGGAAGCTCACCTGATAGAGCCGGCTCCACTGCTGGTCTTCGGAAGTGACCGTATAGGCTACAGGCCCCTGACTGAAATCATGGGTGGAACCACTGCTCGGACTAATCGTGGCCCCATCCGTCGTCTTGAAATGAGGCGACAAATGGGACAGCTCGGCAGAGCGTCGTACCGTGAACACCACGGTGTTGTCTTCCGAATTGACATGCACCAGCGAGTCGCTTTCGTGAAAGAATACTTCCTGTGGATAGGCTACGCTGACGGATGCTTCAAGAATGTCGCATTCTGAATTGAGGGGCTCCTCTTTGAAACAACTTGACAATAAGAGTACGCCACCCATCAGAACAACTGCTTTTTTCTTCTTCATGGGTTATCCTACTGCGAAAATTTCTGCAAAATTACAAATAATTATCGAAACGGGCAATTTTTTGTTTGCTTTCTTCATTCTCTTTTTACTTTTTGCCAGTTTTTTACCAGTTTTTCAATGGCTTTGTCAAGTGTTTCGGTCGGTTCGATGATGTTAAAGTCTTCCCAGAAATGTGGATCCTGGAAATAGGCCACACGGTCGTAGAACGCGTCATGCGAGTCGAACGATTGCCTTCCCGATATGGGTTGGATGTTCTCGTCAGTTCTGTCCGTGACTACCATTTCGCAGCATGCAGCAAACGAAGTAGAGAACAGTCGGCGCTTCCAGTCGCAGTTGAATCGGAATGTGTTGCGGATATAGCTGATGCGCGACACCCCATCCTCAAAGCGGTAGTCGATGAGGCAGCTGAGTTCCTTGGGCTTGAAGTGCACGCCGAGAGGCTTTCTCACCAGCATAAACTGCGTGGCCTTGGCGCGGTCCTGCATGTCGAGCGACAGTTCCACACGGGTGAAGGCCAGTGTCTGTTGGTCGATGTAGAACCTCCCGTAATAGAGCGCATAGGGCATGGCCTCACGAGGCTTGATGCTCACCACCTGTTGCAGTCGCCCATCAATGGTGGTGGGCATCTCCATCTCAAACGAGTAGTGGCCGAGTTCCTCTTCGTTGAGCAGAAGGTCCAGATTCTTGACCACGTCGAGTTGGATAGGCTGTGTGGGGCCTCCCATCACCTTGACGCTCAGTGTGTCGTTGCTCTTAGGACTTAGCAGTCGGCGACCCTTTCTGATGGCCACCCGGTCTCTGCCCAGTGGTCTGTTGTAGGCCGTCTTATACATGTCGATGATGCCCTCTGCCACGTAGATGAAGTGCTGGCGCTTCATGGCTGTCTCGCGGTAGAAGCAGTCGAAGAGTTCCGGGCATTGGCTGTAGTTGTCGGGAATTTTCCTGATGGCAGTGTACACCAGTTCGCGTGGATCGCCAGTCCATACCACGATCTCATTCAGTTGGATGGTTGTGGGCTTGAGTTGAATCTTCAGGTTCTCGGCTTTTCCTTCTGCGATTCTGACCCTCTGCGATTCGAATCCGATGCTCGATACGATGATTTCCCCAGGCCATTCTTCTGCCTTCAGCGTGAAGAATCCATCATCGTTGGTAACCACCGCCACTCCACTTTTCCCTATGGTCGCGGAGGCTTGCGCCAAGGGCAGTCCTGTTTGCGCATTGCTGACGGTTCCGCTGATGATGGCTTTTTGTGCCCATGCACCGGTGGCAACCAGTGCCAGCAGCAGGAGCCATGCTGTTCTGAGGATGTTATTGCGGTTTGTTGTCGTCATTTGGAAAGAGTTTTTGGGGTTATTTGTTTCCATGCAAAGTTACAAAAAATAAATGGAATCGCCAAGGATTTCGGCATATTTTTTTTTTGCTTATATGACGGTATGACGATAGGTTTTGCAACTTGTTCTATGGAAATGTATTTACCCCCGGGGTAAATAATTTCCTATACGAAAGTTGGTATTTCTATCGTCATACCGTCATATTCAACTGAAATTATAACCGATTTTTCTGTCCGATCTTCTTTGTTTCTAAGGAGTTAAGGCGGAGTGTTGCGCATTTTTTTTCGTGTGTAGCAACAGTAAAAAAAAAATAAATACTTATATTACAGAACCCACCCCTAACCCCTCCCCTTGAGGGGCGGGGAAGTGCCTGCGCCTAAATACCCCTCCCCTTGAGAGGCGGGGAAGTGCCTGCGCCTAAATGACGTGTTTAGGCATCGTAAATGACGTGTTTAGCACTCGTAAATGACGTGTTTAGACATCGTAAACGACGTGTTTGCGATGGGCTATCACGACGCTCTATGCAACCGATTGCGCAAATAATGGAGCCAAATTGCTGGAGCAAAGTCTATCAATGTTCGCAAAATATTGTAACTTTGCTTTCGTAAAATCCTAAAACACTAACCTTTATGAAAAGAATGATACTTCTTGCAGCTTTTTGGGTGACAACAGTTTGTACACTGACGGCTGCCAATCAAGTAAACGTCAAGCGCATAGACCCCACCAACTGGTATGTGGGGCTGAAGAACCCATCGGTGCAGCTCATGGTGTATGGCAACGGTATTCGCCAGGCCGACGTGTCGACAAGCTATCCGGGAGCCGTCATCGACAGCCTCGTCAGGCTCGATTCGCCCAACTACCTGCTCATCTATATGAACCTGAAAGACGCTCAGCCAGGCGAGATGACGCTGAATTTCCAGATAGGCAAACAGAAGAAGGCCGTGAAATATCAGCTGAAACAGCGCGAGATGAGTGGCGACAAGCGCATGGGATTCACCAACGAGGATGTGCTCTATATGCTCATGCCCGACCGCTTCGCCTCGTCGGGAAAGTACACCAAGACTCCCGTCAAGGGCCTGCGCCCCTACACGGTGGACAGAAACAAACCCTCGCTGCGCCACGGAGGCGACCTGGAAGGCCTGCGCCAGCACTTAGACTATTTCAACGATCTGGGCGTAACGGCCCTGTGGTTCACGCCCGTCTTGGAGAACGATTCGCCCGACCAGTTCGAGTATTCCACCTATCATGGCTATGCCACCACCGACTACTACCGTGTGGATCCGCGCTTCGGCACTAACGAAGAATACCGGCTGCTCACCGATGAGGCCCATCAGAAGGGGCTGAAGATTGTGATGGACATGATTTTCAACCACTGTGGCTTTGAGCATCCCTGGGTTCACGACATGCCCTCGAACGACTGGTTCAACCTGCATGAGTGGCTGAAGGAGTCGGGTGGCACGAGCGACTCGCGCAACACCAGTTTCCTGCAGACCAGCTACAAGCTGACACCCGTGCGCGACCCGTATGCCAGCGAGATTGACAAGAAGGAGACCGTGGAGGGATGGTTCGTATCGACGATGCCCGACCTGAACCAGAACAATCCCTACGTGATGGACTATCTCGTCCAGAACAGCATCTGGTGGATAGAGACCATCGGCATCGACGGCATCCGCATGGACACTTATCCTTACGCCTTCGAAGGGGGAATGGCCCGCTGGATGAAGACGCTCGACGAGGAATACCCCAACTTCAACGTGGTGGGCGAGACCTGGGTGACCGATCCTGCCTACACCGCTTCGTGGCAGAAGGACTCGAGGCTGGTGAAGTCGCGTGGGTGTGAGAAGTGCAATGAAGGGCATGAAGGTAATCTCGCACCTTCGAAAGCTTGCTGCTCTTCGACAAACTCCTTCCTCAAAACCGTAATGGACTTCTCGTTCCAGGAGAAGCTCGACAGCGCCAAGCACGAGGAAACGGATGGCTGGTGGCGTGGCTACAACCGGCTGTATCAGTCGTTTGTCTATGACTATCTCTACGAGGATCCCAACCATGTGATGGCCTTCCTCGACAATCACGACACCAACCGCTTCTTGGAGAATGGGCAGGACTCGCTCGCGCTGAAGCAGGCCTTGGCCCTGCTGCTCACCATTCCGCGCATCCCACAACTGTATTATGGCACGGAGATTATGATGAACGGAACGAAGGAGCGCACCGATGGCAATGTGAGAAAAGACTTCCCCGGTGGATTCCCCGATGATGCTCGGAGCGCTTTCACGGCTGAGGGACGCACGCAGGCAGAGAACAACATGTTTAACTATCTCTCCTGTCTGCTCCACTGGCGACAGGGCAATGAGGTGATTACCAAAGGCCGGATGACGCAGTTTATCCCCCGCAGGGGTGTCTATGTGATTGCCCGCCAGTATCAGGGTAAGACGGTGATGACCATCCTCAACGGCACGACGCATCCAGCCAAATTGGAAGTGAAACGATATGCTGAAGTGCTGGGCGATGCCAAGCTGGTGCGCGATGTGCCTACGGGACGCATGATCGACGTGAGCCGGGATGTGGAGCTGACACCAAGACAGACACTCGTCTTGGAATTTGAGGAGTAATAACGTGGAGCGAGGAGCGAGGAGCGAGGAGCGAGAATAGCAATCACGGGCAGTGAGAATACTGTTATCGCAATCCTCGAAAGCAAATCTCGCTCCTCGCTCCCCGCTCCCCGCTCCCCGAAATAAGAAATAACTAAAAAATAATAAATATGAAACATTCTTTACGATTATTTGCCTGCGGCCTGCTCATGTTGGCAGGAAGCGGCAGCATGCAGGCCCAAGGGTGGCCGCAAGACTACCCCGGCATCATGCTTCAAGGCTTTTATTGGGACAGTTTCTCACAGTCGGCTTGGACAAAGCTGGAGGCGCAAGCCGATGAGCTGGCCCGCACGTTCAACCTGGTGTGGATACCGCAGAGCGGTAACTGTGGTGGCACCTCGATGGGCTACGACGACCTCTACTGGTTCAACAACTACAATTCCTCGTTTGGCAACGAGCAGGAACTGCGCTCGCTGATCAAGACCTTCAAGGAGAAGGGCATCGGAACCATTGCCGACGTGGTGATCAATCACCGCAAGAATGTCAGCAACTGGGTGGACTTCCCCAAGGAGACCTATAAGGGAGAGACCTATGAGATGGTGTCTACCGACATCTGCAAGAACGATGATGGAGGCGCTTGCAAGGCATGGGCCGATGAGCACGGCTACGAGCTGAGCGCGAACAATGATACGGGCGAAGGCTGGGACGGTATGCGCGACCTCGACCATAAGAGCGAGAATGTGCAGCGCTGCGTGAAGGCCTACCTCGACTTCCTGCTCAACGACCTGGGCTACACGGGTTTCCGATACGATATGGTGAAGGGCTATTCAGCCTCGTTCACAGGGCAGTATAACAGCGAGGCCAAACCGGAGTTCTCCGTAGGTGAGTGCTGGGACAGTTCGAACACCATCAAGAACTGGATTGACGGTACAAAGGTGGATGGCGTTCCGCAGAGCGCTGCCTTCGACTTCCAGTTCAAGTATGTGGTGCGCAATGCCGTTGACAAGGGCGACTGGACCTATCTCAACAAGCAGAACGACGGCAACTGGCCATTGGTGAGCTCCAATTTCCTGAGTGGGCAGTACCGTCGCTATGCTGTTACCTTCGTGGAGAATCACGACACGGAGGTGCGTTCCGACGGTTCTTCGAATGGTCCGCTGAGGGCTGATACGCTGGCTGCCAATGCTTATCTGCTGGCTATGCCCGGCACACCCTGTGTGTTCATGAAGCACTGGATGGCCTATCCCCATGAGATAGCCGCTATGGCCGATGTGCGCCGCGCTGCCGGCATCATCAATACCAGTTCGTATGCCAACATGAGCAGCAATAAGGAGTATTATGCTTGCACCGTGAAGACCAACAACGACGTGCGTATGGCCTTCATCATCGGCAACAATGTGGAGGGTTGGAAGCCCAATGCCTCGCAGTTTACGCAGGTGCTTGAGGGCTACCACTACCGCTACTATATGCACAACTCGCTGGAAACAGCCTGGGCTGACAAGGCCAGTGGGCAGTATGACGAGCCTTTCAGCGTGCGCTTGGCCGCTGTGACCAATAGCCAGGGAGCACAACTGGTCTATACCCTTGACGGTAGTACGCCCACGGCTGCAAGCACCAAGGCAGAGAGTGGCTCGATGGTAGAAATTACCAGCGACTGTGTCTTGACAGTTGGACTGCTCGTCGATGGCGCCGTGAGAGGCATCGTCAGTCGCGAGTACACATTCAACAACTTCGTGAAGCAAGAGATCACCATCCATGTGGACGCCTCGAAGGTGGGCTGGACAACCGTCAACTTCTGGGCATGGGGTGGCGACGACAGCCATTCGCCCAGCAAGGGATGGCCAGGCGATGCAGCCCTTGGCACCAAGACGGTGAACGACATCACTTGGTTCTATCGCACCTACACCATCAACAGCGATGACGACCTGGTGAACTTCGTGTTCTCAACAGGGTCTGGTTCGCCCCAGACCGTAGACGTCAACGGTGTGAAGCAGACCAAGTTCTTCGAGATTTCCACGGAAAAGGATGGCGAGAAATACCTGGTCAACGACGTGACACCCATACACAATGGCATCAATAGCATCTTCACGGTGTCTTCAGAAACCTCAGGCCGCGTCTACGACTTGCAGGGCCGCTCAGTGGAAACCGACCAACTGACCCCCGGTATCTATATCTGCAACGGCAAGAAGTTCGTTGTCAAGTAGCAATCGGCTCTTCTGATAGGGCGCTTTCCATAGAATTGCGATTTCGCAGAAAAGCACTTTTATGCGTTCTTTGTGTAATCGTTTGCATTACAATAACGTTGAAAAAGATGTACATGCGCGCATGTGGTAATGAAAAAAAGTTTACTTTTGCACTAAAATTAAAATATATATTTTATGTTGAAGAAATTACTAACTTTTGCTACATTCCTTGTGATGGGCTTGCAGGCTTCTGCACAGGGATGGCCTGAAAACTATGGCGGTGTGATGCTACAGGGGTTCTATTGGGACTCTTACGACGACACCAAGTGGACCAACCTGACGGGTCAGGTAGATGAACTGTCTACGTATTTCGATTTGATTTGGGTGCCCAACTCTGGCTACTGCAAGCAATCGCAGAGCATGGGCTACAATCCTGTTTATTGGTACAACCACAACAGCGCTTTCGGAAAGCCGAAGGAACTGCTCAATATGATCAGTGCATTCAAGGAGAAGGGCACGGGCATCATCATGGACCTGGTGATCAATCATCGTAATGGTGTGAGCGATTGGGCTGACTTCCCCGCAGAGAAAAACTCGCTGGACGGTCAGACTTACCAGATGTACACCACTGATATCACCAAGAACGACGATGGAGGCTATACCGAGTCGCAAGGTATCGAGGTGGGCAACAACTATGATACTGGCGATGACTTCAGTGGTGCCCGCGACCTGGATCATAAGAGCCTGAATGTGCAAGAGAACTGTAAAGCCTATTGCAAGTTCTTGCTCGAGAAGATTGGTTATGTGGGCTTCCGTTTAGATATGGTGAAAGGCTATGCTGCCGAATACACCAAGATGTACAACGAATACAGCAAGCCGCAGTTCAGCGTGGGCGAATACTGGGATGGTCATGAGGCTATTACCAACTGGATTCGCAATACGGGGTACACGTCGGCAGCCTTCGACTTCCCCCTGAAGTATCAGCTGAACAAGGCTTTCGGCAGTGGAGACTTCAGCGCACTCGCTGACAGAGGCGTGGCAGGCAACACCAGCTTCAATCGCTATGCCGTGACTTTCGTGGACAATCACGATTCTGACCGTGAGGACTATAACCGTTGCGTCAGCAATCAGTTGGGTGCTACAGCCTTCATCCTGGGCATGCCCGGTACGCCCTGCGTGTTCCTGAAGCACTGGAAGAAATGGAAGAAGGATATCGGCAACATGATTCTGGCCCGTAAGGCTGCCGGCCTGACCAACCAGAGCAGTGTGGTCTATGCACAGCAGGTGGGCAGTGGCTATGTGATTCGCACACAAGGCACCAACGGTACGGTGATGGTTCTTTCTGGAAATGTAGGCAACTTCGACACTACAGGCTATCAGCTGATTGCCAGTGGTAATTCGTTTGCATACTATGTCAGCAATAATGTGGAGGTGAACGGTCTCAATACGGATGAGCCCGAGCCCACACCTCACAAGCTCTATGTCTGCACCTACGATGCTCCTAATCTCTATGCCTGGGACAACTATGGCAACGTGCTCAACGGTGAATGGCCCGGCAATGAGATGACGGAAGTGGAGCAGACACCGAATGGAACAGATTGGTATGTGACAACCATCAACTCTACCGGTCTGAACATCATCCTGAACAATGGCAAGTCGCAGACTTCCAACATTGAAGACCTGGAAGAGGAAACGTATATCTACTACACGGGAAAGTCGGGCTACGAGATTGTAGACAAGGACTTCTTCAAGCCTGTGCGCCCACTGGGTATTACGGTTCATGTGACGGCTCCTGCCGCTCCTCATCTCTATGCTTGGAACGACAGTGGTTCGCTGAATGGTGAGTGGCCGGGTGATGTGCTCTCAGAAACCGTCGAGGGCGCGAATGGTACGCTCTGGTACACTGCTACCTTCGAGGAGGATGAGTTCAACCTGATCCTGAACAATGGTAAAGAAGGCGACAACAACAAGACCGAGGACATTGAGGGCGTCAAGACAGATGTCTATCTTGCCTACAATGGATTCAATGGCTACGAGAAAGTCACGAAGGATTATGAGGGCTTTGGCATGAGCGATAAGGTAGTGGTGCATGTATGTGCCGACGAGGCTCCCAACCTCTATGCTTGGACTGATGACGGAGAACTGAATGGCACATGGCCTGGAACAAAGATGACGGAAGTAACCCGAACAGCCAACGGGACAGAGTGGTACACCACGACATTCTATGTGCCGATGGCCAACATCATCTTCAACAATGGCACGCAGCAGACTGCCAACATCGAGGGTGTAACAGGTGAGGTCTACTTTGCATACAATGGGACATCGAAGGCCGAACAGGTGACTGCCGACTATGTGAAGACCGAATTCAACGACAATGTCATCGGTATCTACGTGCAGGCTGACGCTGCTCCTTATCTCTATGTGTGGGATGAGTTCGGAACAGCACTCAATGGCGACTGGCCCGGACAGCAGCTTACCGAGGAGAAGGTGGTGAATGGCGTGAACTTCTACACACGCAGCTTTACTGCCGATGCCATCAACATCATTCTCAACAATGGTGAAGTGGAAGGCGTGGTAGGTGAGACGCAGACCGTAAACATCGAGGGTATCACCTCCGACAGCTATTTCACTTACGATGGAGCCGGCTCGTTCACTGATGTCACCTCTAACTATGTCGACTTCCAGATTCCTTCTTGTGCCACCTACATGGAAGGCAAGTTGTTCGTTTACTTCGAGGCTACTGCCGACTATCCTACACCGTATGTCTGGGCATGGAATGCGAATGGCAATCTGACGGGTGCAGAATGGCCCGGAAGTGGACTGATGACGAAGGTGGGTGAGAACAATGGCAATGGTGTCTACTCGTATGTCTTTGATGATCAGCCCACAGGCTTGCTCTTCAGCAATGTTCCGGAAGGTTCTGCTGAGGCTACCAAACAGACCTCCAACTTCGACTTTGTGAATGCTGGCTATTACAGCGTGAATGGACTCCTGGGTGTGGTTGCTCCCACACCAACAGCTCTGTCGGACATCTCAATCGAGAATGCTCGTATTGCTCCGATCTACGACCTGCAGGGTCGCCGCATCGGTAATCTCGCTCCCCGCTCCTCGCTCCCCACTCCACGAATAAAGAAAGGACTCTATATCAGCAATGGTAAGAAGTATTTGGTGAAATAAAGAAGATAACTCTTGCGAGCGGACGAACCTATCTGTCTGGTTCGCCGCTCGCATCAATCGACTATATGTATAATTAAATAATTAAAGCTTATGAAAAAGATTTTTACACTGATTGCAATGGTTCTCACAGTGATGAGTGCTAGTGCACAAACTTACACGGTAGCTGGTAATGCTGCCATTCTGAATGGAACGGCTTCCTGGGATGAGAAGAATACAGCCAACGACATGGAGGCTGTAAGCGACGACACCTGGCAGCTCGTCGTGGAGAATTGCCAGCTCGAAGCTGACAACTACGAGTACAAGGTGTGTGTCGACCACTCTTGGGCCGTGTCTTATCCTGCAGACAATGCCGTGCTGACGATTGAAGAGACCGCTCTTTACACCGTTACTTTCACGCTCGAAGATACGGGCTTAGGTATTGATGTGGATGCTGTAGCAACCAAGACTGGCGACTGGACACCGACGGGTGCCGTGACGCTCACCGTGGCCGGTAGCTCTGTAGCCCTGTTGGGTTCCAACTGGGATCCCACTGACACCAACAACGACATGACGCTCGTTGGCGACGACATCTACGAGCTGAAGAAACTTGGCGTCGAACTGGGTAAGAGTATTATCCAGTATAAGGTTGCCAAAGACCACTCATGGGGTTCGGCTTGGCCCAGCAACAACGCTTCGTTTGCCGTTCCAGAGGATGGCACCTTCGACGTTACCTTCACCTTCAACTATGCCACCAAGTCTCCCAGCGTGGACATCGTGAAGACAGGCTCCGCCGTCATCGACCACACATGGACAGTGGCCGGCGGCGTAGCAGGCACAGAATCTGGCGAGACAACACTCTTCGGCCCCTTCTGGGATGCTGCCAATGCCGACAACGACATGACAGAGCAGCCCGATGGCACATGGACTCTCGTCAAGGAGAACGTGCAGCTCGATGACGTGACATACGCTTTCAAGGCCTGCTACGACCACGAGTGGACACTGAACTATGGCGATCCGGAGGCCGCCGACGGCAACGCATCCCTTGAGATCGCACGCGCCGGTGTCTATAATGTGACCTTCACTCTCGACCTCACAGAGGGTGCAGAGAAGGTTTCTGCCGAAGCTCAGTCGCTGGACGGTTCTACTGGCATTTCTGAATTGTCGAACGAGGCTCCTGCAACGGTTTACTACAACCTGCAGGGTGTTCGCACCAGCAACCTGCAGCGCGGTATCTATATCGCCAATGGCAAGAAGATGGTTGTAAAGTAAAAAAACACTAACAGATTGTTCCCAGGGTGAGACGATGCGCATCGTCTCACCCTATCTCTGGATTTGATAGTTTTTCATATACCTATTTAATATATAATATCAATAGATATGAAAAGATTGTTTTCCGCAATACTCTTGGCCATGCTTTCCTTCGTAGGAGTTATGGCACAAGATACTTGGACTGTGGCAGGAGCAGCTGCTGCCCTGAATGGCAACGATGACTGGTCCCCCACCAATTCCGAGAACGATATGATAACCACCGACAACGAAAACTATACGCTCACCGTCACCAATTGTACTTTGGAGCAAGGCGTGACGTATGAGTACAAGGTGGTGAAGAACCATGCGTGGGATGAGGCTTATCCTTCTTCGAATGAGAAATTCTCAGTCGATGAAACTGCTGCCTATACGGTTGTGTACACTTTCAATGCTTCCACTCATGAAGTAGGGCAAACCACAACGAAGACGGGTGAGGCTGGTGACATCACGCATGCCTATACCGTGGCTGGTGACTTTACGCCTAAAGATGAAGCGCTGGAATACGAAGGCATTCCTTTCTTCGGAAGTGAGTGGGACATCAATGACGCCAACAATAATATGGTTTCTGAGGATGGCGTTGTCTATACACTGACGAAAGATGGTATTTCACTTTATGCCGGAACCTATGAGTATAAGGTGGTCGTCGACCATTCTTGGGGCGTTGCGTATCCTGCTGCAAATGCTTCATTCTATGTCGAGGCCGATGGTGAATACAATGTAGTAATCTCTTTCAATGCTACGACAAAAGAGGTCAATGCTGAAGTGACAGCTGTGGAGAAGCCACTTGTCATCGAATCAATGAGCATTGTTGGCGAACTGACCGGTGGCTGGCCCACGGAGGAAGACTGGAGCATGGCGAAGGCGATGGTTCAGGATCCTGATAATCCTAACATCTGGTCGCTCACGCTTGAGAATGTGGAATTGGAGGCAGGTTCGTATAATTATAAGGCTACCGCTAATGGCAAGTGGGGCGACTATGAGTTGCCTTCTTCAGGTAATCAGGTGTGCCAAATTGATGAAGCTGGTACATTCCACCTGACGTTCACCGCCAACACGGAGAGCCACGAGCTGACGCTGATAGCAGACCGTCAGGCCACCTACGCAGACCTGCTGACCCTTCCCGGCGATGAGACATATACCGAAGGCAAGTTCTTCATGGTAGAGGCCGCCGACGAGGCCAGCGGCAACATCCGCCTGACTGCAGGCGAGACCGTGCTGAACGAGATCATGGAGGACGGCACGGCGATGATTGAGATCACCAACTCAGCCTTCACGAGCGGCGAGTTCACGATCAGCGCCGACAAGGAGCTGACCCTGACGAAGGTGAGTCTGTTCGACGATCCCGATGCCGCCGAAGGCATCCAGATATGGCCCGAGGTGAATCCTGAGAATGCCGTCATCGCCAGCGTGGACATCCGTGGAGAGTTCAACGGATGGAGCGGAGGCCAGAACATGCTGGAACTGACAGCAGAGAACACCTACACAGGTGTACTCGACCTGACCGACATCGCCTACGACCAGGAGTTCAAGCTCGTGGTGAATGCCGAGGGCGGCAATGGCGACATCTGGATTGGCACGAACCAGTTGACGCTGGATGTGCCAGAGGGCTGGGTAGCAGCTGATGGCCAAGGCAACAACTTTAAACTCTTGAACAGCACGACCGGTTACCAGAGCTATACCTTCACCGCCAACTGGACTGCCAGCCCCGATGCAGCAGCCGGATGGACGCTGAAGATAGAAGGTAAGGACGTGCGCGAGGTAGAGATACCAGATGCCGTCATCACCAACGTGGAGATTCGCGGAGCCTTCAACGACTGGACAGCAGGCGTGAACGTGCTGGAGCCAACCGACGCGGAGAATGTCTACGAAGGCACCATCGACCTCACCGCCACCCAGGACGACCAGGAGTTCAAGCTCGTGGTGAATGCCGAGGGCGTGGAGAACGATATCTGGATTGGCAATGGCAGCGACACCCAGTTCAATACTACCGAGGGCTGGATCGTAGGACTGGAGGAAGGCAACTGGAACTATGTGCTGAAGAACAGCATCACGGGCTTCCAGACCTACACCGTCAAGGCTGCGTGGACGCCCAGTACAGATGCTGGCAAGGGCTGGACGCTGACCATCAGCGGTAAGGACCAGCGCATTGCCACAGGCATCGAGGCTTGGCGCACCGAGTTTGAGGACGGACACTACTACAACCTGCAGGGTGTTCGCATCACCAACCCGAAGCGTGGCGTCTATATCCACAACGGTCAGAAGATCGTCGTGAAATAAATACTTTCGTGGTGGCTGTAGGGATTCTTCCCTATGGCCGCCATCACACCATAGAATATTATCAATCAATTATTAATCACAATCAAAATTCAATTAAAAACAAAATGAAAAAATTATTTTTGACACTCCTTATATTAACAAGTGGGGTGATTTCGGCAAATGCAGCCAAACTCTACGTGAACACGTCTACAAACGCCAGTTGGTGGACAAATGTTCGCATCTATGCTTACAATTCCGATTCAGACAACAACGGATGGAAATATAGTGAAACGGGAGTAGTTGCGCAGACAACTACATTATTCGGAAAAGAATGGTACGTATTCGACATGGGTAATTATAGCAATGCCGTCGTCCAGTATTTTGAATCTTCAGACCACTCTATTTCAAATCAATCTACCGATATTACAAATATTACGAATGATAAGTTCGTTTTCATTCCAGGTTCCGGAACGGAGGGGAAATGGACTTGGTATGAGAATGGCTATACTTTCCGTTCGAATGTTTTGAATAATTGGGGTGAGATATCTTGCAATATGGAAGTGGTAGACATCAATACCCTTTCATATACTCTCACCAAAGAAACTGTTGATAATAGCGGTGTCGATAAGATTTGGTTCCGAATTTTAAATCAAGAGGGACAGATATATCCAACAGTAGAGGGTACTACTCTTGCAATTCCTTCGACAACTACGGATTACGTTAATGATTGGAAAGAGACAACCTCGTCGTTTGGTATTGATAAGCCGACCTATGATTATGAAAAAATTGTTGTCACCGCATCTCTTTCCGGAACAACATGGACAATTTCCGCTAATGCCTATATATCTAAAACTGTTACAGCCGAGGTTGGATATGCTACATTCGGAAGCACAGCAAATGTAGACTTCTCTAATGTTGAAGGTATCACCGCTTACATGGCATCTGTTGAAGGTACAACAATCAACAAAGCTCAGATCACGACGTTGCCTGCTGGTGAAGGAGTCTTGTTGCAAAACAACGGATCTGCCGACATAACAGTTAGCATCCCCGTAGCTGCTTCAGCTAATGCAAACAGTGGCAATCAGCTCGTTGCCATTACGACAAAGCAAAGCATTCCTCAAACCAGTAATAATTGTACGAACTATATTCTTGCCAAAAACGAAGATCACTTTGGTTTCTACAAAGTGAATGCCGAAGGCAGTTGGTGTGCCGCCGGCACAGCATATCTTGCTGTTCCAGAAGGTAATGCCGTAAAGGTTTTCTACGGATTTGATGAAGATGCAACCGCTATCAACAGTATTGAAAGCGTTGGTACTTTTGACAAAGTGTTCAACCTGAATGGTCAGCAGGTGGTGAATCCTACAAGGGGACTTTATATCGTTAACGGAAAGAAAGTATTGTTTTAATAGAAAGGAATTTAGAAATGAAAAAGAATTATATACAACCAAGCGTTGAAGTTGTGACATTGCAGACAAACACATATCTGCTTGATACATCGGTCAATGGTATTAGCAGTACCGAAGCAGGCAAAGGCAGTGAATCTGAAACAGTCAATTATGGCAATGAAGGCAGCTCTGTTTGGGATGACTAAAAAACAGATGCAATCATATTAATAGAATGGCAGCGGCGGTGAATATTCATCGCCGTTGTTTTTTGTGTGGTAACTATCGGTGTATTGTAAGCACTCGAAGAAGTACACCCCCCCAAAAAGTGACAGCGGCAATGGTAGTACCACTGCCGCTGTCACATTATTATTATATGTAGTGCCGAAGTCAGTCTTTGCTGTGCTGC
>FLNX01000191.1_pt1 | contig 17986 bp, 13 predicted proteins | sample 1140341 | NCBI WGS metagenome assembly FLNX01 (sample SAMEA3878208, study PRJEB12797) | bioreactor metagenome | biome: Moose rumen | place: Sweden | collected 2011-10
ATGATGGCGGAGTTGCCGGCACACATACCGTCCATGCCGTCGTTCAGGTTGGCACCATTGCTGACAGCCGTCACTACGAGGATGGTCATCAGCACGAAGAGCACCCAGCCCGCGGCTACCTTGTACTTGCCGCAGAAGACCATCACGTTCGAGTAGTTCAGGTTATGGTTCTTGATGAACGGGATGGTGGTCTTCAGCGACTTCACCGCTTCCGTCTTGTGCTTCACGACGACCGTCTGGTTCTGCTGCTGGATGTTGACATTCTCACGGACCACTGCATCAGGGCTTAGCCAGAGGGTGAGTCCAACGATGAAGCCGATGCTGATCTGTCCTACGATCTTGTACTTGCCCTTCAGACCCTCCTTGTTGCGCTTGAAGATCTTGATATAGTCGTCGAGGAAACCAAGGAAGCCCAGCCAGACGGTGGTGATGATCATCAGGATGATGTAGATGTTACGGATACGGCACAGCAACAGCACGGGCACCAGGATGCTCACGATGATGATGATGCCGCCCATCGTAGGCACGCCCTTTTTCTCCACGCCGAACGGATCGATGGCGGGGTCGCGCTCCGTCTCGAAGATCTTCCTGCGCTTCATCCACTTGATGAACTTCTCGCCGAACCAGGCGGAGATGAGCAACGACATGATGAGCGTCAGCAGTGCACGGAATGAGATGTACGACCACAGGTGCGAACCGGGTATATCGTATTGCTCTAAGAATCTAAACAGATAGTACAGCATATCATCTATAAACTATAAACTTTAAACTATAAACTAAATATCTCCCGAACCACCTCCTTGTCGTCGAAGTGGTGCTTCACGCCCTGGATTTCCTGATAGTCCTCGTGGCCCTTGCCAGCGATGAGGATGACATCGCCTTTCTCAGCCATCATACAGGCGGTGCGGATGGCCTCGCGGCGGTCGACGATGGAGATGACCTTCTTCATCTGCTTGGCATCGAGACCGGCGAGCATATCGTTGATGATGTCCTGCGGCTCCTCGAAGCGGGGATTGTCGCTGGTGATGATGACGCGGTCGCTCTGCTTCACGGCTTCCTGGGCCATCAGCGGTCGCTTGCCCTTGTCGCGGTTGCCACCGGCACCGCAGACGGTGATGACCTTGCCCTTGCCGTCGAGCACCTCGTGAATGGCATTGAGCACGTTCTCTAGGGCATCGGGGGTGTGGGCATAGTCTACGATGGCGGTGTAGCCCTCCGGCGAGCGGATCGGCTCCAGGCGACCGCTGACACTCTTCAGCGTGCTCAGCACAATCAGGATCTCTTCCGGCTTCTTGCCGAGCATCACGGCGGCACCGTAGACGGCGAGCAGGTTGCTCACGTTGAACTTGCCGATGAACTGCACGCCCACCTCGCGGCCGTCGATGTCGAGATACATGCCCTCGAAGTGGCACTCGATGATCTTCGCCCTGAAGTCGGCCATCGTCCGGGTGGAGTAGGTCTTGACCGTCGCCTTGGTGTTCTGCACCATAAACATACCGTTCTTGTCGTCGGCATTGGTGATGGCGAAGGCATCCTTGCCGAGACCGTCGAAGAAGGCTTTCTTCGCATTACGGTAGTTCTCCACGGTCTTGTGGTAGTCCAGATGGTCGCGCGTCAGATTGGTGAAGAGACCTCCGGCGAACTTCAGGCCGACGATGCGCTTCTGGGCAATGGCGTGGCTGGAGCATTCCATAAAGGCGTAGTCGCAGCCGGCCTCTACCATCTGTCCCAGCAGCCGGTTCAGTTCGATGGGGTCGGGCGTAGTGTGATCCGTTGGGATGGCTTTGCCCTCGATGTAGTTGCAGACGGTGGAGAGCAGTCCGCACTTATGTCCGAACTTACGGAACATATTATATAATAAAGTGGCGATGGTTGTCTTGCCGTTGGTACCGGTCACGCCGACGAGTTTCAGTTTCCTCGACGGGTCACCATAGAACTGGGTAGCCACCTCACCGACCCAGTCCTCTGTCGACTTCACGGCTATATAGGTTACTCCGGGCGCCTGCTCGTCGGGGACGTGCTCGCACAGGATGGCGGCAGCCCCCAGTTCGATGGCTTTGGGTATGAACTTGTGGCCGTCGGTCTGTGTACCGGGAATGGCCACGAAAAGATGTCCTGCCTCAATCCGGCGGGAGTCGATGTTGACGCCCGTGATGTCTTTCTCCGCATCACCGATGATGTTGAGGACTTCTACGTTCTTGAGTAACTCTGTCAGTTTCATATCTCTTAATTTTCAATTCTCAATTCTCCATATACACCTCGCAACTCATACCCGGCTTCACTTCAAGGCCGGCGTGGAGGCTCTGCGACTTCACCTTGCCGCGGCCCTTGACGATGGCCCTGATGCCACGGTTCTCCAGTTCGAAGACGGCATCTCGAGCACCCATCCCCGTCACGTCTGGCACGATGCCCTTGGCGGCCTGCTTGGCGGTGAGCGTCGGCTTCTGCTTGATAGCCAGTCCGTTGAGCACGTAGTCGGCTGATGCGGTACTGCCGTTCTTTACATTAGGCGTGAAGTTCGAGGTTTCGTCGCGGGCATCCGTGACGCTGCGCTTCACGTTCTGCGCCATCACGCCCTCGGCGATGTGGTGGAAGACGACACCCGACATACCGCCACCAGAGGCGGGAAGACCCGACTTCTTGATACAGACGATGCACGTGTAGCGGGGGTTGTCGGCGGGGAAGAAGCCTGCGAACGACAGCCAGTAGCGGGTGGTTCCCGAGTGGTAACTACCGTGTTCGTCGGCTATCTGTGCCGTACCCGTCTTACCGGCCACCTTGAATGACTTCGAGCCGGCCTTACGGCCCAGTCCCTGGCTCACCACGTGCTCCAGGATAGTCTGCATCATCTTGATGGTCGCAGGCTTGGCAATCTGCTCTTTCAGCACGACGGGCTCATATTCCTTCACCACCTGCCCGTCCTTCACCAGTTGCTTCACGAAGCGGGGCTGCATCATCTTGCCGTCGTTGGCGATGGCATTGTAGAAAGCCACAGTGTTGATGGGGGCAATCTGCGTCTCGTAGCCGATGCTCATCCAGGGCAGGGTGGTCTTGCTCCAGTACTTCGCACGGTCGGTGGTCTTCGTGTCCGGCATACGGATATAGGGGGGATGATAGCCCTGCAGGGGTAGTTTCAGGTCTTCGTGGATGCCCACGCGGTAGAGTCCCTGCACGTATTTCGTCGGATTATTGCCGTAGAACTTGTCGATGACGTAACTTACGCCGATGTTCGAACTGACTTCCAGGGCGCGGGCTACGTTGATGTCCTGATAGCCGCCGCGGCGCCAGTTGTGGTCCTTCATCAGACGGCCGTGCATCTCCATCACGCCACTGCCAGTATGGATAATGAAACTGGTGTCGTTGGGAATTACACCGTCGTCGAGGGCCACGAGGAACGAGGCGGTCTTGAACACCGATCCCGGCTCGCAGCGGTGGCTGATGGCGTTATTCACCATCTCGTAGTACTCTCCGTCGGCGGCACGTTGCATATTGACGATGGCCTTCACGTCGCCGGTCTTCACCTCCATCAGGATGGCCACGCCCATCTCACCGTTGATCTCTTTCAGTTCGTCGATCAAGGCACGCTCCGCCAGGTCCTGCATCCCCACGTCGATGGTGGTCACGATGTCGCAGCCGTCGATGGGGGCCTTCACGGGGATGTCGAGGTACTTGCTGAGCACCTTCCGGCGGTGCATCAGGCCGTTGGTGCCTCGCAGTTCCTTGTCGAATGCCAGTTCCAGTCCGTTCTTGGCACTGTCTATCTCACCATAGAGGTCGCCGATGGTTCGTCTGGCCAGCGTGGTGAAGGGCTTGCGGCGGGCGTTGTATTCCTCCCAGTGGAAGCCGCCTTTGTAGATGCGCTCCTTGAAGATGGGCAGTTGGTGAACTTCACAGAATGTGTTATAGTCGATGCGTCTCGGCCAGATAGCCCAGTGACGGGCGCCGACACTGCCATTCTTCATCACCTTGTTCTTGCCTTCCAGCAGGTGAGCCTTGAATTCAGCGGCACTCCTGGAAGGGAATATCTCGCCCAGTTCGTGGCAGATGGTGTCGATGTTCTCGGCCCAGACGGAGTCGCGGCGTGCCCTGCCGATGGAATCGTCGGCACCGGCCTGGAAGTCGATGAAGACCTTGTATTCAGGGATGCTGCTGGCCATCAACTGTCCGTCGCAACTGAGGATGTTGCCTCGGTTGGGCTTCACGCTGACGCTGTCGCGCTTCAGGCGTGAGGCTACCTGCGTCCAGTAGTCTTTCTTGGCGGTCATAATGTACATGGCCTTGCCGACAACGGCAAAACCGACGAGCGTCAACACTACCGCGATGACGAAGTAGCGAGGCATGACCTTATCTGAATTGAACCTACTCATCTTTCACTCTTCACTTTTCACTCTTCACTCCTCTATATATATAATATAAGGTGGCTGGTCTGAGATATGCAGCAGACTGTCCTTATTGTTCTTCAATGCCTCGAGCACGTGGCTCTCGCGGCACTTCTCCGTCAGCGTACTCGAACTGGAGAGAGCCTTGTACTTCGCGTCGAGCAGTTCCTTTTCCATCCTGTCGATGGCAATCATGTCCTGCTGGCACTGATACCTGAAGGCGACATAGACGATGGCAAAGATGACGACCAGTACGAAAAGCCAGATCTGGTGGCGCACCATCTCCGCTGTCAGGAAGTCGCCGCCGAGGATGGTACGCAGCGTCAGCGTCGGGGAGAGTTTCGGGTCTTCTTCCTTCACGTTCTCCCTGATCTTCTGGATGGTCTTCTTGGTGTGCTCCTTCATCTCGGCCACCTCTTCCTTCAGGCTGACAGTCTCTTCCTGAGGGGCCTCTTCCTGAGCAACCGGTGCTGCCGCCTCTGGCTCGACCGTCTCCTGGATCTCCAGTTCTATATCGTTCTCCTTTGTCATATTCTCTCTGCTATTCTCAGTTTTGCACTCCGGCTTCGGGGGTTCCGGGCCTGTTCTTCGTCGTCGGGGACGATGGGCTTGTTGCTGATGGCCCTGAAGGGTGCTTCGCTCCGTCCGAAGAAGTCCTGCTCCACCTTGCCCTCGGCATTGCCGGCCTTGATCATATTCTTCACGATGCGGTCTTCCAGCGAGTGGTAGGTGATGACACTCAGCCGTCCGCCTTTGTCCAGCAGGTCACGCGCACCGTTGAGCATCTCGCGCAGGGCGTCCATCTCATGGTTCACCTCGATCCGCAGGGCTTGGAACAGTTTGGCTGCCTCTTTCTTCTCGCGCTCTTTCTGGAACAGGGACTCCACCGTCTGCAGGAGGTCGCCCGTGGTCTCGATGCGCTTCTCCTGACGGGCCTTGACCAGCACGGCGGCTATCTTGCGGGCGTTCTTCACTTCCCCGTAGAGGTAGAGCACGTCGCCCAGTTGCTTCTCGTCGTAGTCGTTCACGATGTCGGCGGCTGTCTGGCCAGCCCGCTTGTTCATCCGCATGTCGAGCGGAGCCTCGAAGCGGAAGGAGAAGCCGCGGCTCTCGTCGTCGAGGTGATGGCTCGAGACACCGAGGTCGGCCAGCAGACCATCTATCTTCTCCACGCCGTAGTAGCGCATCCAGTTCTTGATATATCTAAAGTTGCTCCTGACGAACGTGAATCTATCATCGTCGACGATATTCTTTTCGGCATCGGCATCTTGGTCGAAACTGTACAGATGGCCCTTTTTGCCCAGACGGCCCAGGATCTCGCGGCTGTGGCCGCCGCCCCCGAACGTCACGTCTACATAAACGCCGTCGGGCTTGATATCAAGCCCGTCGACACTCTCCCGGAGGAGTACTGCTGTATGATATGTGCCGACTGTCTGTATCATAGGGCGTTACCTGCATTCATCATGTCTTCGAACTCAACGCTGAAGTCTTCGTCGCTCTTCAGGATTTCGTTCAGGTGCTGCGGCGACCAGATCTCGATGGTGTCGTCCATCCCGATGAACTGAATGTCCTGACTGATGTCCGCCGCTTTCTGCAGTCGTTTGGAGATGAGGAAGCGGCCGTTGCCGTCGAGGGTAAGGATCTCCGCCTCCGCCACGAACTTGCGGAACATCTGCTGCTTGCTGGCCGATTTCCATGGACTCAGTTGGGCATTGAGGATGTCGAGCCGGGCGTTCCATACGCTTTCGGGGTAGAGCACCAGACATTTCTGGAAGACATCCTTGCGCAATACCAACGTTTCTTCGCCCGACGCCTGGAGCACCTTGCGGAAAACAGCCGGCAGGAAGGCCCTTCCCTTAGCGTCTGTCTTTGCTTCTATGTTACCTAAAAAACGCATACGTTCATCTCTCTATAAGAGTTCGGGTACAAAATTACACATTTCTCCCCACTTTCCGCCACATTTCCCCACTTTTTTTTGTTTTTAACTTTATTTTAATGATTTCGTTAGGTCGCAGATAGCAAATAACACAATCTAACAAAGATTTTTCTACTTTTTTGCTCATTTCTGAAAGATTTGTGCTATTTTTGCACCTTGTTAGTGAATTGAGAGAAATGACGACCATAACAGAGAAGACGATTGACATCGATCAAATCCTGAAGGGAAAGATGGGCAGCAAGGCCAGATATGTGCCGGGCTTCTTGGTCAGTCGGCTGAAACGGATCGTCCACGAGGACCAGGTGAACGCCTTCCTCTGGGAGAGTCGTGACAAGTCGGGTGTCGATTGGTTGGAGGAGTGTGTGCGCTATCTGGATATGACGCTCGAGATTGAGGGCAAGGAGAATCTGCCTGATCCCGGCGACGGAAGGCTCTACACCTTCGTCAGCAACCATCCGCTTGGCGGAGAGGACGGTGTGGCACTTGGCGCCATCATCGGAAAGCACTACGACGGACGGTTCCGTTACCTCGTCAACGATCTGCTGATGAATCTGCCGGGGCTGGCACCGCTCTGTATCCCCATCAACAAGACAGGCAGTCAGAGCCGCAATTTCCCGGCGATGGTCGAGGCTGGTTTCCAGAGCGACAACCATATGCTGATGTTCCCTGCCGGCATCTGCTCAAGGCGCAGGAACGGCGTCATCAGCGACATCCCCTGGAAGAAGACATTCATCTCGAAGAGCGTGCAGTATCAGCGCGACGTCGTACCCATCCACTTCAGCGGCCAGAACAGCAATTCCTTCTATCGGCTGGCCAACTTCAGCGACAAGTACCTGCCCTTCAACTTGGCGATGCTCTTCCTGGTCGACGAGATGTACAAGAACGTACACAAGACGTTCCATGTCACCATCGGCAAACCTATTTCCTGGCAGACGTTCGACAAGAGCAAGTCGCCGGTGGAGTGGGCCCAGTACGTGCGGGAGCGTGTCTATACCCTATAAAGTAGAAACCCCAAACAACCAATAACATAAAAATGGAACAAGAGATCATCCAACCCATCGACAAGGAAATCCTGAAGAGTGAACTGACCCCGGAGCGTCAGTTGAGGATGACAAACAAGAGTCACAACGAGATCTACGTCATCACCGCCCATAATGCGCCGAACGTGATGAAGGAGATTGGCCGACTGCGTGAGATTGCCTTCCGTGAGGCAGGCGGTGGGACGGGCAAGTCGATGGACATCGACGAGTTCGACACCTGCGAGAATTGCTACAAGCAGTTGATTGTGTGGAACCCTGAGCAGGAGGAGATCATCGGCGGCTACCGCTATCTGGAAGGTACGTCGTGGGAGATGGATGACAAGGGACAGCCGATACTGGCTACCAGCCATATGTTCCACTTCTCCGAGAAATTCCTGAAGGAGTATATGCCCTATACCATCGAACTGGGCCGATCGTTCGTGTCGCTGCCCTACCAGTCGTCGCGGATGGGGGCCAAGAGCCTCTTTGCACTCGACAACCTGTGGGACGGCCTGGGGGCACTGACGGTCATCAAGCCCAACGTCAGGTATTTCTTCGGCAAGATGACGATGTACCCCTCGTATATCCGCAAGGGCCGCGATATGATCCTCTATTTCCTGAAGAAGCATTTCGACGACAAGGAATACCTGATTATACCGATGAAACCGCTGGAAATCGAGGCTGACCCGAAGGAACTCGACCGTCTGTTCTGCGAGGATGACTTCCGGGCCAACTACCGCATTCTGAATGCCGAGATCCGCAAACTCGGCTATAACATCCCCCCACTCGTGAATGCCTATATGAACCTCTCGCCGACGATGAAACTCTTCGGCACCGCCATCAACTACGGCTTCGGCGACGTGGAGGAGACGGGCATCCTCATTGCGGTCGACGAGATCCTGGCCGAGAAGCGGGTGCGCCATATCGACTCCTATATCAAGGATCACCCGGAAGCCCTCAAGATCACGAGCGGTGCCAACAAGGTGATCTATAAGGAGCGGGAATGATCCTGATATCTCTACTAACAACAACTATAAGAATTATGAGAGAAGCCTTTCTGACTGCTGCCATCCGTCCATCCACGTTGGTAGTGGGAATTTTGTTTACGCTGGCCTCAGTCCTGCCAGTAGCCGCCAACACCTGGACGACGGTGGAGCAAGTGACGGGTACCGTGACCATCTCCGACGAGGTCGATTATGTCATCACTTCATCGACACCATTTGCCGATGAATCCGTGCTGGATATCCAGAATACCGACCATGCGGTCATCATCCTTGAGGCCGTGAAGCCATCGGCAGCCCTGAAACTGCTGAGCCATATTACGGTGAAGGGCGAGGCCGCCAAGAACAACACCAACTGTCAGGTGAAATTATACAACAGGGGTGCCATCATCCTGCCATACGCCTCCACCCTCAAGCCGCTGACCGTCTACGCTGAGGCCGGCTTCCAGGGCGATGCCTCCAGTGACTTCGGTATGGGCAACACGGGCGGCTTTATGAACACGATGACCGACGCACAACTGAACAACCGTGTCAGGAGTTTCAAGTTGAAACGCGGCTATATGGTGACTTTCTCCACCCTGCCGCTCGGTCGCGGCTACAGCCGTTGCTTCATCGCTGCCGATGCGGATCTGGAGGTGGCTGAACTGCCGAAGGTGCTGGCGGGCCGTATCTCGTCGTACCGTCTTTTCAAGTGGTACGATACGGGTAAGCAGCAACTCGCGGCAGCCGGTGGTGACAATGCTGCCTGCTCGGCCTTGAACGTGACCAGCACCTACAGTTGGAATGAGGGCGCGAACATGCTGCCCGACGTGGAGTGCGTGTCGCATCACATCTACGAGGACTGGCCTTCGCCTTCCGCCTGCGGCAACGTCAGTTACACCCCGCACATGAAGACCAACAACGAGCCTCGCAACGGTTCCGACGATCACCCGCAGGACCTGACCACCATCCTCAATAACTGGGAGAACCTGATGGCCACGGGTATGCGCCTCTGCTCTCCCTCGTCGTGGGACGGCAGCGACTACTGGAACGGCACCGGATTCCTGAAGGAATTCTTCGATTCCATCGATGCCAGGGGCTGGCGCTGCGACATCCTCGATATGCACTGCTACTGGCCGGAGAACAACTTCGGCAACCTGAAGAACTTCGTCGATGCCGTCCACCGTCCCATCTGGATCTCCGAGTGGGTCTGGGGCGCGTCGTGGAACAGCAACGGTGCCTTCGCCAGTGGTATCACCGAGAGCCAGAACGCCTCGGCCCTGAAGCGCATCTGTCCGAAACTGAATGCGATGGACTATCTGGAGCGCTATTATTATTGGAATGGTGAGCGCGACCCCTCCCGTATCTATAAGAACGGAGGGTTGACGGAGGCCGGCAAGTACTATGCCACCATCAACTCCGGCGTGGGCTATAACGGAAAGTATGATTTTGTGCCGACCACGCCCCGCCAGTATAATCCCTCCAACTTCAAGGTGACCCGCTCCGAAGGGCAGACCGTCATCACGTGGCACGACAACAATGGCGAGTACAACCAGTTGATGGAACTGCAGCGCAAGGTGAAGGGCGGCCAGTGGGAGACGCTCGCCGTGATGGAGCAGAAGGAGAAGGCGGCCAACTACACCTATACCGATGCGGCTTCGGCTGACGATACCCAGTATCGCGTGCATATCCTCGACATTAACGACGTGGATCGCTATACCAACGATGCCATTGAGCCGGGTGATGTCGTCGCCACCGCCGACGGTCGCACGCTTTATGTCGGCGGCAACCTGCTGACGAATGGCGGCTTCGACCTCGGAATGCAGGACTGGACATCGGGAAGGGGGGTGGCCATCGACCAGCCCTACTTTGAGGTGGTGGCGAAGGGTGGCGTCGACGGCGGGCCTTATCTTCAGGCCTACGGCCATGGTGGCCCGGATCATGCGGCATCCCTGAAACTGCTCGTCGATGTGGAGGCTGGCAAGGACTACTTCTTCCGTGCGGCCAGCCGCAAGGGTGGCTCCTATCAGAACGTGAGCCTATCGGCTGACGGTAAGGAATCCGAATTGGTCGCCACCCTGAACAACTCGGACGACTGGCAGAAACAGTCCTTCACGTTCAACAGCGGGCAGTACACGCAGGTGATGATCTGCTTCCGTTGGCTGGAGGCCCAAGCCCAGTTCGACCAGATAGAGTTGCGCCAGTTGTTCGACACTCCCGCAGCCGCCCTCAGTGACGGCTCGTCCCGCGAGCAGAAAATCGCCGAGGCAGCGAAAGCATATCTCGATGAAATGGCCCAAAAACGCCGCGATTCGCTGGAGGCGATAGCCTCGGCCCTACGTGCTACGGGCTTCCCGACACCGGCACCCGAAGCGGTGGAGTGGTATGAAGCCGAGGTGCAGCCTTCCTCACCCGACTTCAAGTCTACGTCAGGCTGGATGACCAAGGCGGGCACCTATAAGGATGGTGACCAGCGTACCAATACGGTCGGCGGCAAGACGTGCTGGAATGCCTGGTGGTCGAACATCAGCGCCTCGCAGGGCACCAAGAGGACAATGGAGATCCGACAGTCGATGGACGATCTGCCCGAAGGCATCTATGCCCTGGAGTGCAAGGCCACCACGGAGCACTACTGCCTCAGCGACCAGCACGGTTACCTCGTCTATGGTAATGATACGGTGAACACGCCCGTTCTTCAGGCCGACTATTTCGACCTGCCTGTAGGGGACATCTGGCAGACCCTGACCACCGCGCCCATCTATGTGCCAAAGGGCGGCTCCGTCACTATCGGCTTCAAGAGTTCCAAGCAGGGAGCCGTCGACAATGCCTGGCGCAAGGTGGGCGACACCAGCAGTACGGGCGACAAGCGTGAGGGCTGGTGGTGCGCCACCGACTTCCGCCTGCTCTATCACCCTGTCTACAGCCGGACGACCACGGCGGGCGAGTGGGGTACCCTCTGTCTGCCCTACGCATTCGACATTCCCGAAGGACTTTCCATCTATCAGATTGCCGGCTATAATGCCGATACCACCGAAGTCTATATAGAAGAGGTGAAGGAGCCGGCATCCGGCACGCCCTACATCTACCACACCACCCTCCCGGAACTGCGTCTTTATGAGAAGGGTACGGCCAAGACCACACAACTCCTTGGTCCTAACGGCTTGCGCGGCTTCCTGAGGGCCACCGTCAAGTCGCCCGTTGGCGGCTATGTGCTGCACGACGGCGTCTGGTATGTTGTCAAGGAACGCTCCGCCATCCCCGATAACACGGCCCTCATCTATAGTTTCAAGGATATCAGCGTGCTCGACCACTGGACGGGCCTCTCGATGAAGTTGAGCCGTATCCCCTGGGAGGAAACGGGTATCCAGTCGGTTCGCCGGGATGACGTCGCCCCGGGTCTCTATACGCTCAGTGGCCGGAAGGTTAGCAACAGCGAATCCCTGCCCGCTGGTATCTATCTGAAGGTGGCAGAAGGTAAAACGACAAAAGTAGTGAGACGATGAAGATGCTTTTCGCCCTCTTGCTGGTTCCCCTCACCGCTGCATCCCAGACGCTCGACCGCCAGCACCTGCTCCTCGATGCCTCTCTACAGCAGTCCCGTCCCTATGCCTTTAGGGACTTCAAGGAGGCGGCTGCCCATATCACCGACACTACCACGCTCTACATCGCTCCCGGTGTCTATTGGGTCGATGATCCCGACACGCCTGAGGTGGCCGTCGGCCAGGATGGCCGGGAACCGTTTGGTGCCGTTATCCGTGCAAAAATCCTCCATTTCATCGGACTTGACAAGAATCCGCAGAACGTTGTCCTGGCTTCGCAGCGCGGACAGACACAGGGGGCTGTCGGCAACTTCACGATGTTCGACTTCTGGTGCGACTCGCTCACCGTCGAGAACCTCACGATGGGCAATTATTGCAATGTAGACCTCGACTATTCCCTGAACCCCGCGCTCTCAAAGAAGAAACGCAACGAGGCCATCACTCAGGCCCACGTGGGCTATGTTCACGGTCGGCAATTGGTGGCTAAGAATGTGCGTTTCATTAGCCGCCTGAACCTCAACCCGCTCAATGGCGCGGCCAGTTCCTATTACGAGGACTGCCACTTCGAGTGTACCGACGACGCAATGAACGGTACCGCCGTCTACCGCCATTGCGACATTGACCTCTACGGACAGAAGCCCTTCTGGAGCACTTTCGGACGCGGGGCGATGTTCATCGACTGCGACTTCTGGGTGATGACCGACAACCGTGAGATGTATTTCTGCAAGCAGGGCGGGCCGCTGACACTTATCAATTGCCGCTACCACGCACCTACCGACAGCATCTATATCGGCTGGACGGCCTATCCGCAACCTTGGCTGCGCTGCTATCAGCAGGACTTTACGCTCAACGGGCGACCCTACGTAATCGGCAGCCGTCATCCGGGGAATACGGTAGTCCTCACCGACTATCAGGGGCAGGAGCCGCCTGCCCTGTCGCTCAGTCACCGTCAGGCCATCTTGCTGACAGGGCGCGATACGCTCCGCCTGTCTGCCTCGTCGCCCTGTCGTTGGCGAATCCCGGAAGGTACCGGACAGTACGTGTCCTTGGCTGCTGTAGCCGACGGCTCTGTAGTCGTGACACCGCGTAATCTGACCGATGAAATCGCCGATTTTTGCATCGAGGGCTATACCGACGACGGTCTGGTGGCGGCCTGTGCCCTCACCGTCAAGCCGTCTGTCCTGCCACCGCCATCTATCGCCCCGGGGATGGCTGTATCGGCTGACGGTTCCCGTCTGACCCTCGACTACCACCTCGCCCTCGACGGCCATCGCGACGAGTCTTGCATCACCTGGTATCGTGATGCGATTCCCGTCAGCACCTCCTATGATGCCCCTCGCCGTACCTATCAGTTGACGCCTGCGGATGAGGGTCATCTGATCACTGCCGAACTGCGTCCGAAGTCGAATCGTAGTGATTATGGGACGTCCGTAACGGCCAGTTATACGGTTCCCCGTCCATCAGGAGCCGCCAGGCAGACTTCTCTGACCACCGACTTCTCTGACTTCCCCTGCGACTGGCAGCCTCAGGTGTTGGAAGGCTACTGGACGGTGGACGGCTACAAGCCAGCCGATACTGCCGAGTTCCCGTGGACGTTCGACCGTTTACGTCCGATGTGGGAATATGCCGAGGGCTTCAACGGGGCCGTCGGCAAGGGACTCCTGCAGGCGCAGCGGGGTGCCCGCCTGATGTACACGCCCCTGTCTGACAAGTACGGTGATATGTCGCTGACCTTGGAGGTCGATCCGACGAAGACGGCGGGCCAGGGGTTCGGTTCCGCTACAGGCCAGTATATGGATGTGTGTCTGAAATACGACCCTGCCACGCTCAGTGGCTACGGCCTCCGCATCATCCGTACGACCAAGCACGCTAAGGCTGTCGACTTCTATCTGATAGAATATGTGAATGGCGAAGTGCGTCCTATCACCGAAGCCGTATCCTCCACCTGCTATCGCACGGGCTGCACCATCTCCTTGACTGCAGCAGGCTCCCGTTTCACGGCTCACGTCGAGACGCGAACCCCGCAGCCATCGGGCAGCACACTGCCCCACGTCGTAGATCTCTCTGCCCCGATGAAATCGTCGTTTTTCGGTGGTATCGCCATCCAGCACACCGGCTCCTGCGGCGAGAGTACCACGATGCTCCATCGCCTGACCGTCACCTACCACGCCAATCGTTAAGAGGCTTCGCGTGCCTTAATCTTGCATTCTGGCGTATTGCGTAGGCGAGAGGCCTGTCTCGTTCTTGAAAATGCGATAGAAACTGGAACGGGAGAAACCGCAATGGTCGGCGATCGCTTCGTTTGACCATTCTGGATTCTCCTTGATGGTGCGCTTCGCCTCTTCGATGCGCATCTTGGTAATCCATTGCTTGAAGGACTCGTAGCCCGAAGTCGTTACCCAGACCGACAACTGATGGTTGGAAATGCCTATCTCGCGGGCTGCCTCCGGGCTGGTGATGTCGTTGCGCAGATGGCCGCCGCTTTCCAGCCATCGTGCCACAGCCTGCCCTGTCTGAGCCATCGCCTCTGTTGAGGCTGACTTCGCTTTCCTGGCCTGCTTCATCATCTCCTTCTTCTCTTTCTCGGCGTTTTCCATAGCCTCACGCACCTGCAGGGCTTGCTGGGTTAGTATGTAGCGCACGAACATAACCCACAGATAAAAGATGCCGACGAAGAAGAATATACCATAGGCGGCTAACAGCCATCCCGACAAGAAAATGAGCAGGGGCACCGTCAGCGACAGCACTGTCAGCACCACGATACTGACGCGAAACCAGGTGAGCAGTCCGCGCCGCTCGTGGTCGTAGTAGTTGTCGAGTGCCAATTGCATACGTGCCACCTCACGGAGATTTCTCGCAGAGAAGAACAACTGCATGGCGGCATAAACGGCACTTGCCATCATTTCCGCAGTAAGCAGACGTTCCGAACCGGCCAGTAGCGGCTCACCATCTGAAATGGTTCCCCACGCAATGAGGCCCGCAGCCACCAACCACGTAGGCACTACCACCCAACACTCCATGCGCGTCAGTCGTCCTTGCCGTTGCAGGTTGAGTACGCTCAGCGACAGCAAGGCTGAACAGGGAATAAATAACACGATGTTAAGCATAGCGGCCTGGGTGACGCCCATCTGCCGCAGTCCAAGCACATATTGCAGCAGGAACTGCACGGCCAGAAGCCCCAGTCCGCCAGCCATCAGCCAGCGCGACCGGTTGGTCACCTTGTCCTTGGACACGCTTCGGGGCAGCCACGCCACCAATGCTATCGCCATCAGCGACAGCATCGTCATAGCCGTGAATTGCATTTCTCCCATCGTCTCACTTTTTGAGGGCAAAGGTACAAAAAAATGAGCGAACCACCAAGATTAAGGCCAAAAAGTGTCTCAATCCGGCGAAATGAGACACCAAAAACAGTCCCAATTCGGCGAATTGGGACACCTACGCGGGTATATATAAGGTCTGTTTGGGCAAAAAGCCGTACCTTTGCTTGCAAATTAATCAACCAAAACCTTATATGGAAGAGTTTTCGAGATTCATCAGCGGAACGCCCCTGTGGCTCCTCATCGTTTTCGGCATCGCCTATGCCGCCATCCTCATCACCTTCGCCGTGCTGATGGTACGGCTCTGGCGACAGTAGCACTCTTAAAACATAAGAAGGCATGAAGACTGGGCTACAAGCATACAAACCAATACAAACATCCCCCGCACGGCGCAATGCTGTGCGAGGGATGATGTCGTTGTCTAAGGATTCAAGGATTCTGGGAGAGTTACCCCTCCATCCAGTTCTCAATCCGCAGGCCGGGGATGCGCTCGAAGTGTTCGGTGTTGCCAGTCACAAGGATAAGGTCTTCCTCCAGTGCGGTGGCAGCTATGAACATATCCATATCGCCAATCTTCAGCCCCTTTTTCTCCAGCATGCAGCGCAACTCACCGTATTTACGAAGGTATCTAATAGGGTACGATTCGAAGAGGCCATTGATTACAATCACATCATTGAAATGCTTCTCTCTACCCGACTTGAACGCTCCGAAATACATTTCTGCCAGCGTCACGTCAGATATCTTACATTCGGAAGCACCGATAGCCCTGACACGCTCCGCTATAATGGGGTTCTTACGAGTCAGTTCTATGCAGACATCCGTGTCAATCAAATACGTTCCGTGTGTCAGCATACTCACCAAGTTTTTACTTCACGAACCATTTCTTCCCCCTGCCGCAGTTCACGTGCAACCTCACGGGCATCTTTACTGCCGCCAAAATCACCGCTGAACTTGGCCAATGCCGCATCCAGCATCTCGTCGTCCATACCGGCCCAACTACCGACAAAAGAGTCAGCAGTAGCAGCCTCCCGCTTCACCTCCGCCTTCTTCGCGGGCTTCAGCGACTTCACAAAGGCCAAGACTTTCTCCAGCAGCGTCTTGTCATCGGCTATTTCGCCAATGGCGCGGAACAACTCCGCATTCACCTCAATTGCTGTCATAATCCTAACATGTTTGGTTTCTGGTGGCAAAAGTACGAATAATTTCCGAAACAACAAAATAAAACATCAATAAACAACAAACAATTATGAATACATCATCAACGCCGACGAGGACTACTACATCCGCAACGTCTTCAACCGTGCCGCCTCCGACGACGACCCCGAGCCCGAGCCTGAGCCCACCCCCGAGCCCACACCCGACCCGCAGCCCGAGCCCGAGAACGGCGGTGAGCCGGCCTCCTGACCCTCAGGAAACCCCGCCGACGGCGAAAACCCACTTCCCGACCCTCAGGAGAAGATACAGACCCCACACCCGGGGGCAGAAACCAGAAACAGAAAAGAACAACAATACAATGACAATGAAAACAAACATCACAAAATTCTGCGCGAGGGCAGCGGCGACGCTCGCCTTCCCGCTAAAGCGACTGCCCGTGGCACTGCTCATGATGCTCACCACGGTGACGGCGCGGGCATGGCTCACGGACTTCGTGGCGGTGTCCTCGGAGGGCACGGCCACGGCCAGGTTCGCCTACAGCGACCATTTCTACAGAGTGGACTGGTCGGGGATTAACTCCGTGACAACGGCCGTGAAACTTGACTTCATTACAAGCGGTACTATGGTAGCACAAAGAAACGGCAATACGTCAAGCGACATAACCCTATATGCGAGCGAATCAACAACGGACATTTGGAAGGCATCGCATATAACGGGCCTCACGCCGGGGCAGAGTTCCGACGGCTATACAAATTACGCTGACCTTGCGACGGGAGCCCAGAGTTCAAAATATCCACCAACTTTCAAGAAAGTCTGCACCGTCACCTGCCTGTCGGCCAGCGCGCCGACGTGGGCGTGGTCGGCTGACCGCTCGGCCTGCACGGCGACGTTCACCTGCGCCGAGGACGCGACGCTGACGGCCACGGTGACGGCGACGGTGACGGCTGTGGGCGGAAGCATCACGGCCAGCGCGACGTTCAACGGCACGGCCTACAGCGACACGAAGACCGACCCGTGGGGCCGCAGCGACGGGCGCGACGGCAGCGAAGCGAACCCCTACGCCATCGGCAGCCCCGAGGCGCTGGCCCTGCTGTCCGCCTACGTCAACGCGGGCAACAACGCCAGCGGCCTGCACTTCGAGCAGACGCAGGACATCGACATGAGCAGCGCCGGAAACTTCACGCCGATTGGCAGCAAGGCCAATGACTACAACCCCACGCCGTTCAGGGGCACCTACGACGGCAAGGGCCACGCCATCACCGGCCTCACCGTGGACACCACGTCGCCAATGGTTGGATTGTTCGGCTATTTTGAGGGCACTGTCAGGAATGTCACGATGGTCAATCCCAACGTCAAGTGCTCTTTCAGCGGCTTTGGTTCCAAATATGCCGGCGGCATCGTCGGCCTCAACCACTACGGCACCGTTGAGAACTGCAACGTCATCAACCCCACGCTTAATGCTCAGAACAAAGGAGCGATATGCGGAGGATTTAATAGTGCTGGAGCCACCGTCCGCAACTGCTACTACTACACGACGACGAATTATAATGCCGTAGATGCCGGTTCGACTGTGGGAACCATATCGAACACCTCCCGCGCCTACACCCTGACCCTCGCCAGCGGCGTCACCACCAGCACCTCGCCCGCCTTCTCCTACGGCG
>FLNX01003075.1_pt1 | contig 17985 bp, 15 predicted proteins | sample 1140341 | NCBI WGS metagenome assembly FLNX01 (sample SAMEA3878208, study PRJEB12797) | bioreactor metagenome | biome: Moose rumen | place: Sweden | collected 2011-10
TTTACCCCCCCCGTATATTTTGTATAGTTTCTATAAACATATTCTCCGCCAATTCCTCTCTTGGCAGGAACGGAGCCAAATCCTCCAGCGGTGCGCTTACAATCGTGCCGTCATCCAGCCTGCGGGCAGAATTCTTCGGCTCAAAAATCTGCTCTGTGGAAACAAAAATCTCGCACAAGGCACATCCTTCTTTCCTCATCGCACATTCAAATGCCGTCGCAATTTCGCTGTTTGAGTGTGCCTCAAAATACGGGATTCCGAATGCGGAGCAAATCTTCTTGAAGCTGGGGAAGGACAAATCGCCGCTTTCCGGTCCTATTCCGACCTTGCAATGGTTAGAAAAGAGGTTTGTCTGTGTCTGGCGGATTGAGTGATAGCCCGCATTGTTTATCAAGATGATTTTTATGGGGAAACTGTTCGTCACAATCGTCTGCAATTCCTGCAAGTTCATCATGATTGAGCCGTCACCCTCGAGACAGATTGTCGTTTTGCGACCGTTCGCCACGCACGCGCCGATACTTGCGGGAAGCCCGTAGCCCATGCTTGCGACCGCATTGTTGTTGAAAAAGCGGCTTCCCTTTTTGATGAACCAAGTCTGATGCCCTGCCACACAGCAAGTCCCGTTGCTCGTGACGGTGATGGTGTTTTTTGGGAGCGCACGGCTTATGATGTCGAATGCGGCATAGCAGTTAGCAAATCCGTCATGCTCGTTTTTGTGCCGTTCAAGCACGACAGGGTATTTTTTCTTCCAATTCTGGCAAGCTCTTACCCACTCTTCGTTTTTGAAAAGCGGCTCAGCCTGATTTTGCAAAGATTCATTCAGCTTTTCAAAGAAATCTTTTGCGTCTGCATGAATCGGGTACTCCACATGAATAGTCGGTTTTTTGAGTTCCGCCTTGTCTATGTCCACCATGATGACTTCCGCCTCACGCGCCCATGTTTTCCAGTTGTATCCTGTAACGCGGATTGGCAGGCGGTTTCCCACGGCTAGAATCAAATCTGCATTCTGGACGGCGAAGTTTCCTGCGCGGTCGCCCATGTTTCCGCCGCGGCCCACATAAAGCGGATGCTCTGTTTCGATTGCGTCTATTGAATCCCAATAAGTGCAGACGGGAATCCCCAGTTTTTCGACAGCATTTCTAAAATCCGCATAGCCACCAGAAAGCCGTATTCCGTTTCCTGCATAAAGGACTGGTCGTTTTGCCTTCCTTATTTTTTCGATTACGGACTGAATTGTCTTTTCATCGACAGGTGGCGGGAGAATCTCATCGTCTTTTTTCTGCTCCTCGCTTCCGTCATAGCCCACAAGCCCATCCGTTTCTATCGTCATTCCCTGAAAGTTGACGGGAACATCAATCCACACAGGTCCCTTTCGTCCAGTTGTTGCAATGTGGTAGGCTTTTTCAAGCACGAAACGAATTTTCTGCGGGTCTTCCAGCATGGTCGCATACTTGCACATACATGAGACAGATTTTGTGATGTCGAATTCCTGATCGCCCACGGAGCGAAGTTCATATTCGCCCGTAAACTGGTTGTTGTATCGCGCAGTTGTGTCGTATCTAACTTGTCCTGAAATCACGAACATTGGGATAGAATCAAGCCAGCCACCGACAACACCAGTGATTGCGTTCGTTCCGCCGGGACCAGTCGTTACACAGAGAAGCGCAGTTTTGTTGTTGAGACGCGCATACGCTTCCGCCGCCATCGCGCTTGCCTGCTCGTGGTGATTGTAGGTGCAATGCAAGCCTTCTTTATGTCCAAAAGCGTCATTCAAATGCATGGCGCCGCCACCGACAACGGTGAAACAATCTGTGATTTTACGAGAAACGAGAAAATCTGCTATGTAATCTGCAAGTCGTTGTTTCATATCGCCTCCTAATAAAATCTCAAATTCAGTTTTCTTTTTAGTTTGATCAGATTCCCTCCGATAAGAGATGTTTTTATCCGATCTCGAATGCCGATAACCACTTTTTTCTTTGCGGAAGTGAGGAATCTCCATGCTCTGAATGCCGGGTAATACAGTTCCTTTCTGTAATCCTCGTAAATCAGTTTCATGAAGTCTCTTTGGAAACCAAAATACGCCGTTTTATTTTCTTGAGCGTTTCCAATCCAACCTCCGGCCAAAGTGAACAACATATGCTTGCGCACTTTTGCGATTGCCTTTTCAGAAAGCAGTCCCGTTCTTTCATATTGAAACAGCAACGCAGGAAAATTTTGAAAGAAAACCGTATACAGACCATATGAAAAGTCCCTTTTTTGTATGCGTTGCAATTCAATCATTTTTTTCGTAATGATGAATGATTTTTTTCTGCTCGCTGCTGTTTTCAATCCCTTGTGTGTCTGCCAGATTTTTGTATCGCACAGAGAAAATTCACTCTCCAAATTTTTGCAGTCGTCTTCCCAAAAACCGAATCCGGAGAGCCACGTAAAATGATGGCTTGTGCTCAAAATCAAGTCATCGAGATTTTTGCATTCGTATATATCCTCGTCTTGAGATTTCACACCTGTTTTCCCATGCAAAAAAAACAAAAAAGGCCGTTCAGACAAAAAACTTTCGACAACCGACTTCAAGTAAGCGATGCTTTCTGGCAAATGAATCATGTTGTCGTTGTACAGTTTTCTGAATTTTCCATGAGCTTTCATCAGCACTACAGGAAAATTTCGGTCGTGAATGTTCTCCTCGTTTCTGTAATAGAAAATATTCGGATATCGCTCCGTAAATTTTCTGCAAACATCACTTGTCGCATCCGTGGAAGCGTTGTCGGAAATGACAACTTCAATCTGAGAAAAGTTTTCTTGATTAACGAGAGAATCCAGAGATTTTTCAAGATATTCCGCACGATTGTATGTGGGAATACAGATGCTCAGAAGAGGTGTTTGCATTTTTTTACACGCTCGCCTTAATCACTCCAATCATCTTGTCCAGCATTGCGTCCGTCATTCCGGGGTACACGCCAATCCAGAATGTGTTGTTCATGATTCTGTCAGTCTCGCCCAAATCGCCGATGACACGGTAGGCATCACTTCCGCGAATCTGGTCGAAACATGGGTGGCGCGTCAGGTTTCCTGCAAAAAGGGCGCGGGTCTGAATGTTCTGTGCCTCGATTTTCTTAACAAGCTCGTTCCGGTTCACGCCGTCCTTGCAGGTGATGCAGAATCCGAACCAAGACGGGGAAGAATTCTCAACAGGCTCTGGCAGAATCAATTTGTCCTGAACGCTTTTGAGTCCGTCATAAATCCGCTTCCAGTTATATTTCCTTCGCTCAACGAAAGACGGGAATTTCTCAAGCTGGGCGCATCCAATCGCCGCCTGCATGTCGGTGGCCTTTAGGTTGTAGCCGAAGTGGCTGTATGTGTATTTGTGGTCGTAGCCGAGCGGAAGCGTTCCGAACTGGCGGTCAAAGCGGTGACCGCAGAGATTGTCCACGCCGCTGGGGCAGATGCAATCGCGTCCCCAGTCACGGAACGAGCGGATAATCTTGTGAAGCTTCGGATTTTTTGTGTATACGGCACCGCCTTCGCCCATCGTCATGTGGTGCGGAGGATAGAAACTTGAAGTTCCGATGTCGCCGATTGTGCCGGTTTTGTAAGTCTTTCCGTCCAAAGTGTATTCAGAGCCCAACGCGTCACAGTTGTCCTCGACGAGCCAAAGGTTGTGCTTCTTGCAGAATTCCGTCACGGCTTTGAGGTCGAAGGGATTCCCCAATGTATGAGCAATCATCACGGCCTTTGTTTTTGGCGAAAGCGCCGACTCAAGCTGAGAAACATCGATGTTGTACTGTGGAACCTTCACGTCGACGAAGACGGGAACTGCGCCGTAGTTCAAAATTGGCGTTACGGTTGTCGGAAAACCACAGGCAACGGTAATCACTTCGTCGCCTCTCTTAATCTGCCTGTCACCCAAAACTGGAGAAGTGAGTGTCATGAACGCAATCAAGTTCGCGGAACTTCCAGAGTTCACGAGAGAAACGAACGGTGTTCCAAGATATTCGCCCATCTGCTTTTCGAACTGGTCAGTGTAGCGTCCGCTTGTGAGCCAGAATTCAAGAGACGAGTCCACGAGGTTCACCATCTCTTTTTCATCGAACACACGGCTTGCGTAGCTGATTCTATCGCCGTCCTTGTACTCAGGCTTCTTCATGAATTTCGCGTAGTATTCCTTTACGCTTTCCAATATTTCTTTTGTCGCTTCTTCTTTTGATTTGTTCTCGAACATATTATTCTCCAAAATATTCCTTTATCTGCCTGTCAGTGACTTCCGCGTGCGATTCTCCGCACTGAACGGCTTTTTCCCACTCAACGATTTTCTCAACCGCGGTCTTGATTCCCCAGTGGGGCCTCCAGCCCAAAACAGATTTTGATTTTGAGCAGTCCAGCTTCAAAAAGTTCGCCTCGTGGGGAGCGTTCGCCTCGCTCACATTCTTCCATGCCGCATTCCCGCCCCATGAAGAGCAGAAAAGCGTGGCAAGCTCTCCCGTGGTGACGCAGCTTTCGTCATCCGGCCCGAAGTTGTATGAGCCTGCAAAGGCTTTGTCTTCAAACTGCTTTTTTGCGAGCAGGAGATAGCCGCTCAAACATTCAAGAACATGCTGATAAGGCCGAGTTGAATTTGGATTCCGCAAGATGATTTCTTTTTCCGCCTCCACGGCGCGTATGCAGTCCGGGATGATTCTGTCTGTCGCATAATCACCACCACCGATTACGTTCCCGCTTCGGGCGGTGGAGATTGCGGGCGCATTGCCATCCGCGAAAAAAGAGTTCCTGTAGCTGTATGTGACAAGTTCCGAGCAAGATTTGCTGTTTGAGTACGGGTCGAATCCGCAAAGCTCTTCGTTCTCCCGGTAGCCCCATGCCCATTCTCTGTTCAAGTAAACCTTGTCGGTGGTGATGTTCACGAATGACTTTACGCTTGTTGTCGCGCGGACGGCTTCCAAAACATTCACCGTTCCCATCACGTTTGTTTCGTAAGTGCCCGCCGGGTCTTTGTAGCTCGTCCGAACAATGGGCTGTGCCGCAAGGTGGAGCACGATGTCGGGCTGAGCCTCATTCATCGCCTTTTTGAGTTTTTCGCCGTCCCGGATGTCGCCAATTATGGATTTCATCTGCGATTCAGTTTTTGTCTGTGCGAAAATGCTGGGGTCTGTGGGCGGCTCAAGTGAGTAGCCCGTCACATTCGCCCCTGAAAGAATCAATATGCGGGAAAGCCATGTGCCCTTGAAGCCCGTGTGCCCTGTGAGGAATATTTTCTTTCCATTATAGAACGACAAATCTACGCCCATTTTATTTCCCCTGCATCCAAGATTCCCAGAATGCCCACGGAGCCTTGTGGTCGTGCCAGAGCTTCGTCAAGTCCTGCTTGTCCTTGAGCATGTCCATGGGATGCCAGAAGCCCGAATGCTTGTAGGCGTGGAGCTGCCCGTCTTTTGCGAGATTCTGCAGGGGAGTGCGCTCCCACATCATGTTGTCCGCGTCCTCTCCGATGTAGTCCAGAGCCTTGTTCTCGCAGACGAAGAAACCGCCGTTAATCCATGCGTCGCTGGGCTTTTCCTGAAACTGGCTTATGGTTCCGTCCGCCTGAATGTCGAGCGCACCGAAGCGGCCCTCCGGCTGAACCGCCGTGAGAGTCACGAGTTTTCCCGATTTTGTGTGGGAGTCCACGAGCTTTCCGATGTCCACGTCTGAAACGCCGTCTCCATAGGTGAGCATGAACGGATCATTTCCAATATATTCCTTAGCTCTCTTTATCCTTCCTGCGGTGAGCGTCTCAAGCCCTGTGTAGAGCATGGTGACCCGCCACGGCTCGCTTCTCATCTTGTGTATCTGGACATCGTTGTCCGAGAGGTCAATCGTCATGTCCGAATAGCGTGAATAGTAATTGAGGAAGTAGTCCTTTATGACATGCCCCTTGTAGCCAGTGAGTACGACAAAGTCGTTGTAGCCGAAGTGCGAGTAGATTTTCATGATGTGCCAGAGAATCGGATATCCGCCGATTTCCACCATCGGCTTGGGGATGCGCTGTGTCTCTTCTCCGAGACGAGTTCCCATTCCGCCAGCTAGGATTAAAGTTTTCACAACAGCACCTTCCCCCCTAAAATTTGCTATGAAAAGTATTCTAATATTATTTTATTTTTGATTCAACATATGTATAACGAACTGATCAAAAAATTCTCCACGCTTTCGGCAGGCGCAATCTGAATCGGGGGCATAGTCATAAAATAGGAGCTGACTTGGTAGGCCATCATGCTGGCTGCTGGAAATTTTATTTTGTGGGGAAATCATATGTTTGAGAAACTTTTTTGTCGCAACAAGACTCTGATAGCGTTTTTGAGTGAGAATCTCGTTTTGCAGAAGAATTGCACGCTGTCGCGGCTGATTTTTTATCTTCGGAAATTCGAGGAGTCCGACATGAAAATCAGAAAAATCACGCCGAAATGGATAGAGGAATTCCAATTCTTTCTATTACATAACGCAAATTTGTCGAAGGGCAGCGCGAGCTTGTACTCTTCGGCTTTGAGAAAGTATCTGCACCTTGCCGTCAGGGACAGCATCATTTCAAAGAGTCCCGCGGATTTTGTGAAGAATATTCCCATGCCGGAATCGAAGAAACTTCCGCTGAGCCTGGCAGAGATAAAGAGGCTTTCAAGAATCAAGATTCCGGGAAAACTTGGGGGAGAAGTGAAGAAGGCGTTCTTGTTCTCATGCTGCACCGGTCTGAGAATCTCCGACCTTCGGGAATTGACCTGGAGCATGATTCATGCGGAAGGAGACAAATCGCTTTGGGTCAGGAAAATCCAGAAAAAGACCGGGCGCGCCGTGGCGATTCCTCTGAGCGAAAGCGCGGTCAGGATTTTGAAGTCCATAGAGATTGACTTTGTTGAAGCCGGTGCTCGCCTTCATGAGAGCCTGAGCGGCTCTGACGGCTGCTATGTATTCCCCCTTTTGGCGTCGACAAAGACGAACACCGACCAGTATCTTAAAAAATGGGGAGAAAAGGCCGGGATTCAGCACGTCTCGTGGCACACCGCAAGGCACACGATGGCGACTCTCGCGCTTGAAAACGGAGCGGAACTCAAAACTGTGAGCGAGCTATTGGGGCATTCCCAAATATCGACCACCCTCCGCTACGCAAAGTCCACGGACAAACTGAAAAAAGCGGCCGTCAACTTCATTCCTGCCTTGCCGATAGACTCCGGCGAATAAAAATTCTCATCAAGCTTTTTTAGGAAAATAGAAAATTTCCTGAGGTTGCGTTTCAGATTATTGGGATTGCCGTACATCTGAAAAAATGTGAAAACGCACCGTCCAAAATTTAACTTTGCTCGTTCGATTTTCTTTGACGGTGCTCCTCAATTCATTCAAGCCTAGTCGGCGTTTTCACTTTAGCCCACCGGCGCGAACCACACTCCGCTTCCGGTGATTCTGCAGAGCTTTTCCCATGTGAGGCTTCCAAAAGCAAATAAATCAATACTAAAAGCATCATGAGTAAGCATACAAACTGCTGCGGCATACCTGCGCAGAGCTCGTGGACAACTATGCCACAGCTCGTGGACAGACATGCAAAGGAGCGTGGATAGTCAGGATACCACACGTACAAAAGTGCCGCTGAAGAAAAATAGCAAATTTTAGGGGGAAGAGTGCTACCGTGTCGGGGATTAGGAGTCTTGTTTCAGCTGCATTTGGCTGGTTTTATCATCCTGTGCTGCACAGATGGCGGCATAAGGAAGAGTACAAGATGTTGCGGCCGATACTGAATGACTCCCTTTCCCGTATGCGAGCAATGAGGATTCGTCTTCCTGAATTTCCGGCTGCTTGTTCAGTTGCTGGAAGGACGGCGGTTCAGATCCATGTGTTTTATACGGATTTGCTGGCTGAATTTTATGGGCATCTTAAAGGGATAGAAGTTCCTTACGATTTATATATCTCGACCGATACGCAGGAAAAGAAACATACAATAGAAGATTTTTTCTCAAACCATGTGTTGTCGGCACGAAAAATAGTGGTCGAGGTTTTTGCAAATAGGGGGAGGGATGTTTATCCGTTCTTGGAGCAGATGCATGACCGAGTTTTTGACTATTCGTATGTCGCTCATTTCCATACAAAAAAATCCGTCTATATAAAAGAAGGCGACGCATGGCGGCAGGCACTTTTGAAAAAGTTGCTTGGAGACGGAGGTCGATTTAATCGAATAATTTTCTTTTTGTCGACGAACGCTTCCTACGGTTTGGTGATTCATGACATTCCCGGACAGCCCGTCCTTAAATGGGGGTATGCTGCTACAAAGAATGATCAGTGGAATCAAGATTCGGTCAAAAAAGAATACAGTTCTTTTGGATTCGATTCAGAAAAATTTGATTTGCGTGAATACGAGCATTCGGCAGGCACGATGTTCATAGCGCGGGTCAAATCCGTTCGTCAGGTTTTTGAAAAAAAATATTTACCTTCTGACTTTCCTGAAGAAAGAGGTCAGTTGAAGCATACGCTGCAGCATACTTTGGAATTGGTTTGGCATCCAGTCTGTGCGGGAAACGGTTACAAATTGGGGGTGGTTTGACATGAGAGGAATAATTCTTGCGGGCGGCTCCGGAACCCGCCTCTATCCCATAACGAAGGCGGTCTCGAAGCAGATTCTGCCGCTCTACGACAAGCCGATGGTGTACTATCCTCTTAGTTGCCTCATGCTTGCCGGAATCCGCAAGGTTCTCATTATCTCGACACCCCGCGACATCTCGCTCTTCAAGGAGCTTTTCGGAGATGGCTCGTGGCTCGGAATGAAGTTCGATTACGCGGTGCAGGACAAGCCTCGGGGGCTTGCGGACGCATTCATCGTGGGCGCGGACTTCATCGGGGACGACGACGTTGCCCTCGTTCTCGGCGACAACATATTCTACGGACAGAGCTTCACGCGGACGCTCAAGTCAGCACGCAAGAAGATTGAAGAGAGGAAAAGCGACGCCGTCATCTTCGGCTACATGGTGAAGGATCCGACGGCTTACGGCGTGGTGGAGTTCGACAAAGCAGGCAAAGTTTTGGGCATTGAAGAAAAGCCGAAGGAGCCGAAATCGAACTACGCGGTCCCGGGCCTTTACTTCTACAACAACGAAGTCGTGAAAATCGCGAGGGAGGTGAAGCCTTCCGCACGCGGCGAAATCGAAATCACTGCGGTGAACAACGCATACCTCGAAAAAGGCTCGCTGTCCGTGGAGTTGCTCGGACGCGGAATGGCGTGGCTCGACACGGGAACCTACGACGGACTCCTGGAAGCCTCCAACTTCATCGCGACGATCGAGAAGCGGCAGGGGATGTACGTCTCCTGCATCGAGGAAATCGCGTTCAAGAACGGTTGGCTCTCGAAGGAGCGGCTCCTTGAGCTTGCCTCGGGCTACAAGACCGACTACGGAACCTACTTGAAATACATTGCGGAAAGGGGCTGAAAAATGGCTTTTGAATTCAAGAAATGCGTGTCCTCCGACGGAAAAATCTTCGAGGGGCTTTACGAGATACAGCCGAAAGTCTTCGGGGACGCGCGCGGATATTTTTTCGAGGTCTACTCGGAGAAGGACTTTTTCGAGGCTGGGCTCAAGATGGAATTCGTCCAGGACAACCAGTCCTCTTCGTCGAAAGGCGTCCTTCGCGGCCTGCATTTCCAGACGAGGCATCCTCAGGGAAAACTCGTCCGCGCCGTTTCAGGCCGTGTCTACGACGTGGCGGTCGATTTGAGAAACGGCTCGGAGACATTCGGAAAATATTACGGCGTGATTTTGGACGGCGAAAAGCAGAACCAGTTCTACATACCTGAAGGATTCGCCCACGGATTCTACGTCCTTTCGGAGACCGCCGTGTTCGCCTACAAGTGCACTGACTTCTACGACCCCAAAGGCGAGGGCGGTCTCATGTGGAACGACGGCGCAATCGGAATCGACTGGAAGGGCGTCGCACCAGAAATGGAGCCGCTGCTTTCTGAAAAGGACGGGAAACATCCTTTATTTGACCTGAGCGGAAAATATTTTGACATCAACGGAAGATGGATTGGAGCATAACAATGTCCAGAAAACTGAAAAACATACTCGTTACCGGCGGAGCGGGGTTCATCGGCTCCAATTTCATCAACTATCTCTTCGGGCTGAGCGCGACAGGCTCAAAAGAATTCATGGACTCTGGCTTCGAGGGCAGAATCGTCAACATCGACTGCCTCACCTACGCCGGAAACCTTGAGAACCTTTCCATGGTCGAGGAGAAATTCGGCACTTCGGCTCCGCTCAGCAACCGGCGGTATTTCTTTGAGAAAGTGGACATCTGCGACAGGGCGGAAATCGAGCGGATTTTCAGGCAGTACGACATCGACACCGTAATCCACTTCGCGGCCGAGAGCCACGTGGACCGCTCGATCCTGGGACCGGAGGCGTTCATCAGGACGAACGTCATGGGAACCTTCACGCTCCTTGACGTCGCCCGCAACTACTGGGGCTGCTCGCTCGACAATGTGCGCGGCGATGTCCTCTTCCACCACATCTCGACCGACGAGGTTTACGGCTCACTCGGCGAGACCGGCTACTTCACGGAGACCACGCCCTATGACCCGCGCTCGCCTTACTCATCAAGCAAGGCGAGCTCCGACCACATCGTGATGGCCTACCACCACACCTACGGACTTCCGACAACGCTCTCGAACTGCACGAACAACTACGGCCCGTACCAGTTCCCGGAAAAGCTCCTCCCGCTCATGATTTCGAACATAAGGGACGGAAAGAGCCTTCCGGTCTACGGCGAGGGGAACAACATCCGCGACTGGATTTACGTGGAGGACCACAACCGCGCCGTCTGGCAGATTGTGAACTCAGGCAGAGCCGGCGAGAAGTACAACATCGGCGGCGAGAACGAGTGGCAGAACATCAAACTTCTCCACAAGGTAATCGAGCTTACTTCGCCGAAAGTCGGGAGAACTGCGGATGAAGTTGAGAGCACAATCGTCCATGTGAAGGACCGGCCGGGCCACGACGCGCGCTACGCAATCGACTGTTCAAAAATCAAGAAGGAACTCGGCTGGGAGCGCAGGATGACCTTCGAGCAGGGGCTGCAGCTCACGGTGGACTGGTATCTTTCGCACAAGGAATGGGTGGACCACATCTTGAGCGGGGAGTACAAGAACTGGATCAGCGCGAATTACGGAGACAGAAAATGACGGTCTGGGTAATCGGCCGCAACGGGATGCTCGGCTCACAGGTCTGCCGCACCCTTTCGGAAAACAAAGTTGAATTCCTCGGCACTGACAGCGACGTGTCGATCCTCGATTATGGGGCGCTCGAAAATTTCGCTTCCGGGAAGGACATCTCCTTCATCGTGAACTGTGCGGCCTACACGGCGGTGGACAGGGCGGAGGGCGAGGCGGAGAAGGCGCGCGCCCTGAACTCGGACGGCCCCCGGAACATCGCGCGGCTTGCAAAAAAGCTCGGCGTCCCCTTCATCCACATCTCGACTGACTACGTGTTTGGCGGCACGGCATCTTCCCCAATCAGCGAGGACACCACGATTGAGCCGATCGGAGTTTACGGCGGGACAAAAGCGGAGGGCGAGAAAGCCGTCGCCGAAGAGACGGGCGACTTCTACATCCTCCGCACGGCTTGGCTCTACGGCTGGAGCGGAAGGAACTTCGTCTACACGATGATACGCGCCATGAACAGCCGCGAAAGCGTGAAAGTCGTGAACGACCAGAAGGGGACCCCGACGAACTGCGTCACGCTCGCAACCGTGATTCTGAGAATCATCGAGAAGCGGACGAACGGCGAGAAAGTCCCCAACGGGATCTACCACGTCACCGACTTGGGCGAGACGACCTGGTTCGACTTCACGAACGAGATAAGGAAGAAGGCTTTGGAAAGGGGAATCCTCACGAACAGGGGCTGCGCCGTGAATCCGTGCAGCACGGACGAGTACCCGACCCCTGCGAAGCGGCCGGCGTATTCCGTGCTCGACAAGACGAAGGTGCAGGAGACGATTGGGATTAGGCTGCCTGAGTGGAGGGAGTCACTCTCGGGATTTTTGGGGAGCTGGATGTTTGATTGGGAGAGGATAAAATGACAGAAGAACAATATAGATATGAATATATCAAATTAAAAAATGAAGTTAACAGCTTGAAAAATTCCATGAGTTGGAAAATCACTCGGCCATGCCGCTACTTAGGAAGAGTCGCCCGAAGTGTTTTAAGAGTAGTTCTCCCAGAAAGGCTCTTTAAAGGACTTAGAATTCTTTATAGAGAAGGTTTTTCAGCTCTGCTTTCTGCTATAAAAGAAAAAATGAGCAAGAAGCGGAACGCTCAGTTTAACAATGCTTCAACTTCGGGTGTTCAAAAATCAGATAGTGCTACTGTTGTCGCTGAGAACTTGAATTTTTGCAAGGAAGATTTTGTTATATCATTTGATTTGATAAAAAACTGTATACACTCTGAAAATATAAAAGTTGTATCATTCGATATTTTTGATACCCTCTTAACTCGTCCCACATCTACTCCGACAGATATATTTCGATTGCTTGAAAAATCTGCTCTTGCAAGAGGAATTTCCAATTTTTTTTCTATAAGAGCTAATGCAGAAAAAAATCTGGGAAATGAGAATGCATCATTTGATGATATCTATAACTTTATTCAGAATAGTGAAAATATATCAGCGGATGATATCACTTTTTTAAAGCAAGAAGAACTTAAACTTGAATTTGACTTACTTTATCCGCGTAAAGAAATCATGTCATTGTATAAGTGTGCGGTTGAATGTGGAAAAAAGGTTGTTGCAACATCTGATATGTATCTTTCATCTGCTTTCCTAAAAAAAATACTTCATTCGAAAGGGTATGAAAAAATAGAAACTGTATATGTTTCAAATGAGTTCAAGAAACGCAAGTCAAACGGGACTTTATTTTTAAAGGTGGTTGAACGTGAGAATCAGACTCCAGACAGCATTCTGCATTTAGGAGATAATTTGATGTCGGACTATTATTTTCCTCTTAAAACTGGAATTACGGCGTTTTATGTTCCCTCATCCTTTGACTTGTTCAAAAACCACTCTAAAGCACATTATGCATATAATATTCCACAGAAAACGGCAACAAGGATTGTTACAGAATTCACAATTACAAAATATGCAGAAAAATATCATAACGCCAATCACAAGTTTTCAGAAGTGAATAATATACAGGAATTTGTTGAGTTATGTCTGAATCCTCTTGTGCTCTCTTTGATGCTTTCTGTTTGCAATAATAAAGAAATACAGTCGAAATATTCGAGAATACTTTTTGCCTCAAGAGACGGTTTTTTACCAAAATTGGTCTATGATATCTTAAATAGCAATGGTGATTTTCTTCCATCGAAATATATTTATGCAGGGCGAAGAGCTTATGGAATTCTTGGAACTGACAATGTTATAGATTATGTAATCTCAGGATTGAATGACGAACTTACATTTGAAGAAGTTCTCAAAATAAAATTTTACAATAAAGCTTTTTTGAATTCTCTTGAGTTGTCAGATGAAATAAAATCTATGACAATAAAGAAAGACAAGCAGAATATTGTTGCTTTTATAAAACATAATAAAAAAGTTTTCTGTAAAGAATATGACAAAATACGCCTGGCTGCCTTTTCATACTATAAAAGTATAGCTGATGAAAATTCCTCTGAGCGTGAAATAGCCTTTGATTGCGGTTATTCGGGTTCTATTTCTGAAAATCTTTCAAAAATATTTGGAAAAAAAGTTGATAAACTGTATTTATATCAAACCCAGGAAAATATTTCAAAAGATAAAAAAAATGGAACAAGAACGATTACGTTATTAGATGAAAGTAAAATACCTCAAATTGGTATAAATATCGTGTACGAGGAATTATTTTCTCCATTAGAAGGAGGGTGTGTTGGTTTTTCAGATTTAGTTCCGATTTTCGAGGATTGTTCTTTTTCACAGAATATGATTGAAATATATGATTTCATAAAAGATTCTGTTACAGAGTACACAAAGGATTTTTTCTCGATATTCAAGAATTATCTTGGATTTTTTGATTCATTTGACTTCAAAACATTACAGGATAATTTTGTTTTTGCACTTCGCGAAAACGATAACTGGAAATTTTTTGACGAGATTCGCTTTCCAGACCCTTGTTTTCAGAAAAAAAATTTTTCTCTTACATATAAAGTTTGCGATGTATTTCAGTTCTCTGATGTTTTTGAAGGAACTGGCTTTTCAAATAAAAATTTGGAATTAGAGAGACCTGCATCTGTATTTAAAACAAATTTCAAGATAGGAATTCATCTTCATTTGTTTAATGAGTGGTTGGGGCAAGAATTTCTTGGGTATTTCGTGCAGTTTCCGGTCAAATTTGACTTGTATGTTACAGTAGCAGAAGAAAAAGTTGCTCGTGTTGTTGAAAATATTTTCAATCCACGAATTATTCCAAATTGTAGCAAGCTAAAGGTTATTGTCTATCCGAATCGCGGACGGGATATTGCACCTTGGATTTTGGGAATGCGACAGTATCAGACGGATTATGATTTGTTCTGTCATATTCAAAGTAAAGTCTCTAATCATTTTGGAACATGGTTTGGAAATGACTGGAGAAAACATCTTGTTAAAAATCTTATCAGCAAAGATGCTTTTATTGATATTCTTTCATTTTTTGAAAGCGACGAAGAATTGGGATGCATTTTTCCAGCCGTATTTGAACCATTAAAACAATTTGAAATTAACAATAATATTCGTTTGGAAGGAATGTATAACGAAATATTCGTTATACATTCACTGTTGGAAAGAATGGATATTCATCGGACTTATAGCCGCGCGAATCAATTTTTCAGTCAAGGCTCAATGTACTGGTATAGACCAAAAGCTTTTTCACAAATGTTTACTTTTCCTCTCGAATTGGAGGAATTTCCTGTAGAGCCGATTGGTGTCGGAGGAACAATAGCCCATGCGTTTGAACGGCTACCTGCTTTTGTCTGTGAATATAATGGATATAGAGCTCGAACATATACACCGTTTCGGAGTTTGACTTGACTGAACTGACCCCAAATTTTAGGACAGTTTAAGCAACAACCTCGCTTGGAGTTTTCCAGCCAAGATTTTGATGAACTAAAAGATGCTGGTTTTAAGAACATAACATTACGTCTGGTTCGCAACCATTCTCAAGGATTTTTTAACTGTACTTCATTCGTATTTTTTGCGAAAAAGTGGAGGATCTAAAATGTTTTTTCGAAATTTTTTTATTAAACTTCGTGATAAATTATTTTTAAATGCCATGAAGTCATATTTTCAGCAAATGGAGAAAAGATTTGAATATATTTCGGCAAAACTTGAGCAGAATGAAAAATTTTTAGTCAAACTAGATAATGAGTCTGCTAAAAAAGAACTCTTAACAGAGTATTATGAAGATTTTTCAAAAAGGCTTAATTACTTAAGTTATGATGTCAATGGGCGGTTATGCACAAATATTAGTAGATTGTTTTCAGTGTTTGCGACTCATTCGAAAGTTTTTCCGCAATATAAGGGAATATATCGTGGAAAATCAGTTGTAATTGTTGGTGCAGGACCTACGGTAAATGATTTTGTTCCTATTAAGAACTCTGTTTATATTGGTCTGAACAGAGCATTTAAATTCAATAAAATTAATTTTGATTATCTATTTGCAATTGATAAATGCGGAATTAAAGATTATTACGAAGAATTTTTCAATTATCGAAATGGAGCATGCATAAAATTTATTGGAGACCAAAATAATGGTGCTGCATATCAAATTCCAGAAGGAAAAATTACAGGCGATAAAGTTTATCGTTATTTGACAACAGCAAGCCAGTTTTTAAACAGATTTACTTACCACATAGATTCCGAACCGCTTGGAAATTATGAAACTGTTAGTCTTCAAGCGATGCAGTTTGTTCTTTATACAAATCCTGCAAAAATTTACCTTGTCGGAATAGATTGTACACCGAATGGACATTTTACAGGAAAGACGGAATTTACGACTGATCGAACAGAGGAAGAATTTAAAAATAATATGGCACACAACGTTGAAGATTGGAATTCATTAAAAGACTTTGCTTCAACTTATTACCCAGATACCCAAATCATATCCGTAAACCCCGTAGGATTAAAAGGCATCTTTAAGGACTGGTATCAGGCAGAAGGAGAAGAACCTAAATGAAAACAGCTTGTTTCATCCCGATAAAAGCAAACAGCGAGCGGGTTAAGGGAAAGAATTTCCGGCTTCTGTGCGGACGGAAACTCTATGAATACATAATCGAAAATACGATACAAGCGGACTGTTTTGATGACATCTTCGTTGATACGAACAGCGAGGAAATAAAGAGATTCGCACTATCTAAAGGGATTTCCGTCATAGACAGGCTTCCTGAACTTGCGGAGAACGCCGCGAACGGTAATGACCTGCTTGTGTACCAGCGGAAAATCCGCCCTGACTATGATTTTTATTTTCAGGCTTTTGCAACGGCTCCATTTCTCACAAGTGAAAGCATCGCAAAATGTGTCAATTCCATAACCCAAAGCGCGGAATATGACTCGGTTTTCACCGCAACGCAGGACTCAGGTTTTTACTGGTTCAACGGACAGCCTGTGAATTACCGTCCTGGGATTCTGCCTCGCAGTCAGGACATGATTCCAGTGAGCGAGGAAACAACGGGATTATACGGTATTTCATCAGACTCCCTTGACAAATACCGCTGCCGAATCGGAAAGAATCCCTATGTGCATGTTGTAAGCAAATTTGAGGCTGTGGATATAAACACAGAGGACGACTTGAAAATCGCAGATTTTATTGGCCAAGCATATTGGAATTTGAACGGGGGGGGTACGAAAGTATAGTAAATTTTACCTCATGCGCTTCAAGATTTGGAAAGGAGGCCGCATGATGGAAAAAATGGACATAACGGCCGTCATTCCTGTGCGTGAAGGAAGCCGCAGACTCAAGAACAAGAATGTAGCCCCTTTTGCGGGAACGAACCTGCTTCTGAACAAAATCGAGCAGCTCAAGAAAGTCGATGAAATCAGCCGGATAGTGGTTTCATCGGACTCGGATATGATGCTCTCCATGGCGAAGAGTGCCGGTGCTCTCACTCATAAGCGAGCCCCTGAATACTGCGACGAGAAGACCAAGACTTTTGGTGAGGTTGTTCGCCATGTGGCAGAGAGCGTCGGGGGCGAGCATATCCTGTGGGCGACCTGCACAAGCCCGCTTGTGTTCCCCAAGACATACCGTGCGGCGATTGCAGAATACCCGAAAGCCTTGAACGATGGCTTTGACTCGCTTGTCTCTTTTGAGGTGATAAAGCGGTATCTTTGGGATGAGAAAGGACCTGTGAATTATGAGCTGGGGCTGAAGCATGTTCCGTCACAGCAGCTTCCGAACTTGTACATCGTAACGGACGGAATCCTGTTGGCACCACGAAAAAAGATGATTGAGTGGGCGTATTTCCACGGCCGTAATCCATACCGCTTCATAATCGACAAGCGCACCGCCATCGACATAGACGACGGCTTGGATTTGGCGGTTGCCCGGGCTTGGCTGGACATGGACGAGAGCGTGAGCCAGATTGACCCATACTGTGTGGGGGCAAAATAGCAGCAAGTAATATGCATGCATGAATATTTTCATCAATATGGCAGCTATATTTTGCTTTAAAATTTATTTTTTTCTGTTAAAAACAATCGCCCATACAGGCTGAAATTTTTACCAAGGAACTCGAAATGAAAATTTCTCGCAACCGCCATATGTATATGCAAAATAGCAATTCCACACACAAAAAAAAATCCCCCGGCCACATCGCACGGGGGACGTTCGGAAAGAGGGGGATTCGAACCCCCGGTACCTTTTGGGTACGCACGCCTTCCAAGCGTGTACCTTAAACCACTCGGACATCTTTCCAAAATGTATTATCTAATATAGCAGAATCCGTGGATTTCTTCAAGTCCTGCCTCCCAGGGCAAACGCATTATAGCT
>FLNX01003163.1_pt1 | contig 17935 bp, 12 predicted proteins | sample 1140341 | NCBI WGS metagenome assembly FLNX01 (sample SAMEA3878208, study PRJEB12797) | bioreactor metagenome | biome: Moose rumen | place: Sweden | collected 2011-10
GGCCGCTCCTCGAAATCCACGCCTCCCATGAAATATTCCTCCAAAAGGAGTGATTCTCTCAGATTTTATTTGTACCTTTGCCATGTCATTACCGTAGCAAGAGGTCATCATAGATTAAGAAATTAAATACAAAAATGAAAGATAAGATTCGCTTTGCAAAGATGCATGGTGCAGGCAACGACTATATATATGTCGACACAATATTATATCATATAGATAAGCCTGAGGAATTGGCTCGAAGATGGAGCGACAGGCATAAAGGCATCGGGGCCGACGGACTTGTGCTGATAGGACGAAGTCCCCTACCCGAAGCCGACTTTACGATGCGCATCTTCAATGCCGATGGTTCGGAGGCCATGATGTGTGGGAACGCCTGCCGATGCGTGGGAAAGTATGTATTTGAAAAAGGATTGACTGCAAGCAGAGAGATAAGGCTGTTGACTCCATCTGGCGTTAAAACGGTTTTCCTGCATGCCCATACGGGCCGGGTAGACGCCTGCACCGTTGATATGGGCGAGCCTGTCTTCGAGAACCCCATGCAGTTTCTACCTCAGGAATCAATTCGCATGAAAGGAACATTCGTGGGGATGGGCAATCCCCACTACGTCGTTTTTACCGAAGATGTGGATGCCGTGGAGCTGGAAGGCCGTGAGCTTGAGAAGCATCGTGCGTTTCCCGAACGTGCTAACATCGAATTTGCCGCAATGCTTCCTGAAGGCATCCGGGTACGGGTTTGGGAGCGCGGCAGCGGCATCACACAGGCTTGTGGCACGGGAGCCTGCGCCGTGGCGGTGGCAGCCCACAAGACGGGACGGGCAAACAGGAAATACCACATCCTAATGGACGGCGGCGCACTCGATATTGAATGGCGCAAACAGGACAATCACGTCTATCTGACTGGTCCGGCCAAGTTCGTGTTTGAGGGAGAAATAGAAGTGGAAAGATGAAGAACCCTTTCTGGGGAGAGTTTTTTTGAAGATACCAATCATTATGATGGAAGGAAACAGAATCAGAGGACTGGAGCCCTCTGATTCTGAATAAAGAACACTACTCATGGCAAAGTCGTCGTAGTCCTCGAAGCTGTCGGTCACAGTCTCGTCTGCCGTTCGTATAGGAGCGGGGGCATCCCAACTCAGGACAACACCCTCGCCACCGGCAACCTTCAGGTTCTGCGCTTCTGGCAGGTTGGGCATACGCACCTTCACGTCGAACAGTTCACTCTTGTTGTTGGCAAGAGCCTCATCGCCTTCATACACCACCTCTACATACAGTTTTGCCTGCTGCTGCATGTCGATGGTGGGTGTAACGGAGAGCATATTGACAGCCTTCTCGCCCGCATTGATTCATGATTATTTGTGGCAAAGATACGAAGATATTTTTATATTCCAAAACATTCAGCAACAAAAACTATCAATAATTGCGTTAATGTTCTAAAAATTTTTGGGATATTCCGACGATAATGTTTACCTTTGCGCCCAAATCATTCATGTAAACAGAAATGAAAAGAATATGGATTATCATGATGGCAGGCATGCTCGTGGCAAGTCCTGCCTGCGCACAGGAAGACAACAGCGTTAGTGGAGCAGTAACCAAAATATGGAACAACACCAAGAAAAAAGTCAGAAACTCCACGCGCCGCGTGAAAGAGGAGTTTAACATCAATGATGCGGCCGCCGACCTACGCGAAATCGACGGACACAAGTATATGCTGCTCTACAAAACAGATGCCTTCAAGGGCGAGGACGCACAGGAGCTCAAAGACCGTTGCCTGCAGGAATTCAAGGACAGATACCCGGAAGTGACCGTCCTGAACTGCGTGATTCCGCAAGACGAATGGATAGACACCACAAGTCGCTCGGCTACAGGCAAGGTGACGAAATACGTGAAGACCATCTTCTGCTACATCCTCGCTAAGGATGGAAACGACGGCTATATCAATGCACGTTTCTCCTACCGCCAGCTCAAGAAGGTGGGTGGAAAATGGAAGAACGACAAGTCGAACTGGCCCAACTGGGAACGTACCGACGTGATGACACCCGACGTCTACAAGCAACTGAAAGACATGAAGTAACACCGGGGAGCATCATCTTCTCGAAGAAAACAACCTCAAAATAGCACGACGACATGGGTTTTCTCAAATCTCTGTTCAGCGGTAAGGTGGAAACTGCCGAAGAACAAAAGCAAAACGAAGATCAAAGGAAGTTCGACATCCTGAAATTCGATGGGGTGAAAGCACTCAAGATGCACCAGATGGAGCAGGCTGAGCGATGCTTCACGGCCGCTCTTGAAATCAAGAACGACCTGGAAACGCACGACTATCTCTCGCAGGTGTTCATCCAAAGCGGCCAGCTCGAACTCGCTATGCAAGAGCTGAACCTGCTTCAGCGCAACGAGCCCGACAACCAGCAGCTACTCATGCGGATGGTTCAGGTGGCCTATATGATGGAAAACTATCCGCTGATGGAGCAACTCTGCCAGCAGGCAACTGCCATTGAGGGTTCAAGCGATATGTTCTACTATATGCATGCCCGAGCTAAACAAGGCATGAACCAACCGGAAGAGGCACTCAACCTGGTAGAGCAAGCCCTCAGTAAAAACGAGAACAGCCTCGACGCACGCCTATTGAAGGTGGAACTGCTGCTCTCGATGGGCAAGAACGCGGAAGCACTGGCCGAAACACAATGGCTGACCGAGCGACTGCCCGACAACGAAGAGGTGCTGATGCTCAAGGCTCAGGCACTGCAAGCCAACGCTCACACCGAACAAGCCATCGAGACGTATGGACAGGTCATCGAACTGAACCCCTTCTCTGCTCAGGCGTACAACCAGCGGGCACAACTGCGAAAGGCTATCGGCGATGAGGCAGGAGCAGCCGAAGACCTGCAAGAAGCCAGCCTGATACAGCCCGACGGGAATGTGGAAGACATTGAGCAACAAATGAACCAAACCTATAAGGATGCCAACCCATTCGGTTGATGTTGAGCAGTTTATCTAATAGCAACAATGACTAACGACAAACCCAACCGCCCTGTGCTGGCCTTCGATGCCGACGACACGCTATGGGACTGCCAGACCTACTTCGACGAAGCGGAAAAACGCATGAGTCAAGTGCTCAAGCGTTTCGGCGAACGTGAGGAAATTGCGCAACAGCTGTTCAACACGGAACGCAAAAACCTGCCGCTGACCGGCTATGGCTCCAAGGCATTCATCCTCTCGCTCATCGAAACGACTATCCGCGTGAGTCACGGAACAGCCACAGGCGAGGAGATTGCCCAAGTGATGGAGGCCGGCCGACAGACGTTGCTGCTACCAGCCACCCCCTTGCCTGGCGTGGAAACCACATTGCAACGCATTCACGACCAAGCCACCTACCGCATGATACTCTTCACAAAAGGCGAACTGCTCGACCAGCAAAACAAGCTCCGACGTTCCGGACTGGGTCGTTTTTTTGAAGAGGTGTACATCGTTGCGGATAAGACGGAAGACGAATACCGCCATCTCTGCCGACAAGAAGGCATCGCTCCAGAAGAGCTCATCATGGTGGGCAACTCCTTCAAATCGGACATTCAGCCGGTTCTGCAACTGGGAGGACGCGCATTCTATATCCCTTTCCACGCTACTTGGCAATTGGAACAAGCCGAAGAGTTCGATCACCATCGACTGCATCGCTTGCAGCAGTTCTCGCAGCTCAGTGATTATTTGCTGCCGCCTGCATATAATAGACATACTGTATCCACAATTTTGTGAAGTGAAAATAAATGTGTAACTTTGCCGCATGAAATTGATCAATCTGCATCAGGGCATACGCTGTCTGTACGTTTTCTGCTTGTTGCTAAGCTCTGTCGGAGCCTGGGCGAAAGTGGACTTGACGTGGGAATATTCGCAGCATATCGACTCCACCATCCACGTGGGACTGATCACTTGTCAGCCCTCGCAGGATGAGGTGTACAGCCTGTATGGGCATACGGCCATTCACTTTCAGAATACAGAAACGGGAGTGGATGTGGCAGTCAACTACGGGATTTTCTCCTTGAACCAAGCTGGTTTGGCCTTCCGCTTCTTGATGGGAACAGCACTCTATACGATGGACATAGAGCCCTTCGACTTGTTTTGCCAGCACTATGCACGCGAACGGAGGGGGATTGTTGAACAAACCATACATATGACCGCTCGGGAAAAACTGCGTTTCGCTCAGGCTCTGATGGAGAACAGTGAGCCACAAAACCGCGACTACCGCTACGACTTCTTCTATGACAATTGTTCCACTCGCGCGCGCAATATTATTATAAGGTGTTTGGAGGGGAAAGTGGACTATGGCGAAGACGACGCAGATGAGCGATTGTCGTTTCGCGCGATGACTCATCAATACAATAGTGAGCACCCTTGGGCACGGTTTGGCAATGATATTCTGCTGGGATTGAAGGCCGACAGACCCATCAGCCAGACGAATGCGCAGTTCCTGCCCGACTATCTGAAGAGTGCTTTCGACCAAGCTACGGTAGACCGAGGTTACCACCAGGGCAAAGAGTCTTTAGTGGATTCGGTGAGAGTGGTGGTTCCCTACTTCGCTCAAACAGCGACGCACGAATTTCCCTTGCGCCCACGCGAATGCTTCCTCATCCTGCTGGCTTTTGTCGTGGTGGTCACAGTTGTGGAAGTCTTTTCGCACAGGCATTTTTGGTTGGTCGACGCGCTTCTCATGGCAGTTGCTGGCATTTGTGGCATCATTCTGCTAATGATGGTCTTCTCGAAGCATCCCACGGTGAGCCTCAACCTGCAATTGTTGTTACTCAATCCCCTACCCCTCTTCTTCGTGTGGCGGATGATTCGTCGCAGCCGAAAGCATCTGCCCGACCGGCAGTATCTCTTCTGGACATTGCTCATCTGCCTCTTCTTCATTGGAAACCTGTGGCAAACTTACGCTGAGGGTATGAACATCGCAGGCGCAGCACTGCTGGTGAGATGTCTGAGCGGCGTTTCCAGGAACCTACGCAGAAAGCCTTAACACATGATCGTAAAGAAAAACGTACCGCTTGATGAACAGGAATAAGAGTCTGACAACAGGTTGCCTGATGATGCTACAGATGCTAATGGGCTTTAACGCTTACGGTCAAACAGCCGAGAGCAAAGACTGGCTGGTGGTCAACGAAATACAGGCGTCTAACCTGGATATGTTCATCAATCCGCAGTATAACTTCAGCGCATGGGTGGAGTTGTACAATCCTACGAACGAGGACATCAGTCTGGCCGGGCTCTACTTCACCGACGACCCCACAAACCTGAAAAAGTGGAAGGGTCCCCAAGACATGGGGACTGTCGAATCAAAGGGCCACTACATCGTCTGGTTTGAAGACCAGAATATCACAGAGAGCCTTCCCAACTTCAAGCTTGATGCCGACGGCGGGAATCTGCTCATCAGCGACGATACGGGCAGGATTCTGCTGCAACATGCTTATCCGAAAGCATTCTCCAGAACATCCTACGCCCGCACTACCGACGGCGGAAGCGAATGGAAAGTGTGCCCATCGCCCACGCCAGGAGCAACCAACGAAGGGGCTGTCTTCGTGGAATCGCGCCAATTGGCTCTGCCCACCATCGACCAGCCTTCGCAGGTCTTCACAGTACCCATCAGCGTTCATGTGGATTTCCCTGCCGGAAGCACGCTCAGATACACCACCGACGGCTCGGTGCCCACTTTGGAGAACGGACAGACCAGTATTACGGGCGACTTCCTGTTCGCGCAAACCACTTGTCTCAGAGTGCGTGCCTTCCAAGAGGGTTGGATTCCGAGCAACATTGCCGTCAGGTCTTTCCTCTGGAGCGAAATGCCCATCGGCAACGAAGAGACAGGCATGACCGTAGGGCAACTGACCCTCCCCATCCTTTCTGTGGTATCAGACGAACGGTTCTTCTACGACGACATGATCGGAACAATGGTGAAAGGCCAGAACGGACTGGCGGGGAACGGCATGGACGAGCCCTGCAACTGGAATCAGGAATGGCCTCGTGCAGCCAGTTTCTCCTACTTCAACGATGGCGAGAAACCCGACTACAACGACGATGCGATTTTTGAAATAAGCGGAGCTTGGAGCCGGGCCCACGAACCTCACCCCTTCAAGCTGAAAGGCAACAAGGTGTTTGGTCACGGCAAGACCTTCAACTATCCCTTCTTCAGCCAGAAGCCTTTCATTCGCAATCGCACCCTGCAAATGCGCAATGGCGTAGACACCTACGATGGCCGACCCGCCGAACGCTTCAAAGATGCATTCCTGAGCTATATCATCTGGCATTCGGGCCTGAACATCGAGATGCAGAGTTATCAGCCCGTTGCCCACTTCATCAACGGGGAATACAAGGGTGTGATAGACATGCGCGAACCCAACAACAAGCACTATGTGTTTGCTAACCACGGATGGGGAGAGGATAAAATAGATATGTTTGAGGCAGAAGAACCCGACACGCTGATTGTCAGCCAAGGCGACATGGAGGCTTTCCGGCAGTTGTATGCGCTCTCGTTCCACGCTGGTGACGAATCGAGCTACAACCGCATCCGACAAATGCTCGACATCGACGAATATATCAACTACATGGCATTGGAACTCTATATCGGCAACAACGACTGGATTGCCAACAACATGAAGTGGTTCCGACATCATGAAGATGGCCCCTTCCGCATCGTCTTGTTCGATTTGGATGCGGCTTTCAACAAATATGGCATGGTGAGCGACTGGCTCACTACAACCTTTGAAGGCTGGCAGATGCCCACTTTCTTCTTGAACCTCATGGAGAACGACGGTTTCCGCCGCCAGTTTATCGACACCTATTGCCTGATGGGAGGAAGCATTTTCTGGCCGGAACTCACCAAACAACTGAGCAACGAAGCCAAAGACCGCATCGAGAACGACCTGCAAGCCCAGGGCGAATCGGCGGAGTTCATGGTAGGCTATATCGACAAATGGCTCGTACCCTACTCCAATGCCTATCATAGCTTCATCAAGAAATTCGAACAGGCCCGATTGTCAGATACAGAAGCCTATCGGCTACACATCTACGGAAACCCGCTTGCCACAGTATTGCTCAATGGGCTTGTCGTGCCCAACGGCCAATACCACGGCTGGTTCTTCCCACCCGTCAGGGTGGAAGCCATCGCTCCGGCAGGAATGCGTTGCGCTGGTTGGAAAGATGCGCAAACAGGAAACATCCTGACCGGGGAAGCCTTCTACGACGTACCAGCGGATTATACCACGTTGGTGCCGCTCTTCGTAGAACTGGATGACTCGGAACGGCAAGCCACGCACATTCACGATGTCATGATCAACGAGGTGAGTGCCGCCAACAACAGCTATGTGAACGACCACTTCAAGCGCAACGACTGGGTGGAACTTTACAACACGACCAACCACGACATCGATATTCAGGGGATGTTTCTGAGCAACGACTCCACCAGATTGCAACTGCACATCTTGGGCAACGACACACCGGAAGAACTATCCGCTCCGAATACCATCATTCCTGCAAGGGGACACCTCATCGTATGGTGCGACAATCTGGAAAGCCGCGGACAACTGCACGCACCATTCAAGTTATCGAAAACGGGAGGCTATCTCTGCCTGACTGCCTCTGACGGTTCGTGGACAGAGACATTGTTCTATCCTCCTCACGATGAGCAACATACATTGGGTCGTTATCCCGACGGAGCACCAGACACCTATCTGATGAATGTGGCCACCATCGGAAAGCCCAACATGCGCACTTCCTACAACAAGAAGTATCATGGTACACGACCCTCTCTGATTGAAAATATTCAATCGGAGAACTCGCTGGCTCTCCACCTTCACCAATCAGAACTCCTCGTAGAGAACAAACTGGAACCTTCGGCAAATGTTGAGGTGAAGATCTACAGCCAGACGGGCATCCTGATGCTCTCGGCCACCCTCACCCTGCACGACGGATGGGCCCCATTGCCCACCCAAAACCTGGCAAGCGGCTGCTTCATAGCCATCGCCACCACCCCGTCGTCGAAGGCCACCTGCCACTTCTGCCAATGAAGAAACTCGGCTGGCACAATTTTTGCAACGACATCAACAACTCCAAGCCCATGAGCAAGAAATACATAACTGCCACATTACTGGCGATGATTGCCGCTTCGATGGAAGCCCAGACCGACAGACCATCCGTCCCCCGACTGGTAGTCAACATAGCCATCGACCAGCTGACGAGCGACTACATCGAGTCGCTCAGCCCCTATTTTGGCACTGACGGCTTCCGAAAGCTCATGAATCAGGGCATCGTCTACCAGAATGTGAGCTATCCCTACACACCTGTCGACCGTTCGAATGCCATCGCTACCATCATGACGGGTACAACTCCCTATTATCACGGCATCATCGGCAACCGCTGGCTCAACCGCAATACCATCCAACCCATGGGATGCACCGACGATCCGGAGCTGAACGGAGTCTACACCGTGGACAAAGCCTCGGCCCGCAACATCCTCACATCGACCATCAGCGACGAACTGAAGGTGAAAACCAACGGCAAGGCCATCGTATATGGCTTGTCGAAAAATCGCGATGCTGCCATTCTGTCAGCAGGACATGCTGCCGATGGAGCCTTCTGGAAAGATTCGTACACGGGCAGCTGGTGCAGCTCTACCTACTATATGAAGAGTGGCCCTGAGTGGCTGGTGGCTTATAACAAGTCGCCTGAGCGAAAGAAAAAGAAGAAAACAGAGTTCGAGGAAATCACCGAACTCACCAATCTGGCCATTCTTTGCATCGAGAAGACCGGCATGGGCACCGACGATGTGCCCGACATGCTGAACATTACGCTGGATGCTTCTACCGTGATGGATAAGAAAAAGAAGACCACCTGGCAGGAGGAGGTAACCAAAACCTACATCAACTTAGATCGCCAGCTGGCCGACCTGATGGCCACCATCGAGCATCAGGTGGGGGCGCAAAACGTGGTTTTCTTCATTACCAGTACGGGCTACGTAGAAGAGCCTACCGAAGAATATGCCCAGCATCGGGTTCCTACAGGCACCGTCTACATCAACCGCACGGCTAATCTGCTGAACTTGTATCTCGGCGCACTCTATGGGAGCGACCGATACGTTGACGGTTGCAGCAGAAACCAAATCTATTTAAACACCAAAGATATTGAGCAGAAACGACTAAAAATCAACGAGATACTCAGTTTGTCTCAATCTTTTCTGCTACAATGCGAAGGCATTCGGAATGCCTACACCATACAGAGTTTGCAGTCGTCGCAGAACAGTAATACGGAACTGATTCGCAACGGAATGAACGTCACCGTAGGCGGGCAAATCGTCGTAGATATTGCCCCAGGCTGGAAGCTCGTCAATGAAGACAATCAGGACCAATATCAAATTGATGCCCGCTCCATCGGATTCCCCATCATTATCTACCGACAGGGAAACGAACCGCAACGCATCACCGAGCACGTGACGGTAGACCGTTTGGCGCCTACCATTGCCTCAACAATCCATATCAGAGCACCCAATGGATGCTCTTCTCAACCCCTGTTTTAGCTTTACTGAAGTACATAAAACTTTAAATAAAGTGAAATGTGCAAGGATTACGTTTTTTATTTGTAACTTTGCACGAAATTTCAAAACCCTGCATGGTGGCATCGGGTTTTCCTGGCCATCGCAACAGAATTTAAATGGATAATCACTAAAAATATTTTTTGTAACGACATCATGGGATTAAATAGTTTTTTGAAGTCATTGTTCGGCGACAAGTCAACACGCGACATGAAGCTGATTCAGCCACTCGTGGAGCAAGTCAAGAAGGCATACCCTGAGATTCAGGCACTCAACAATGACGAGCTGCGCGCAAAAACAAAGGAAATTCAGGCTTACGTACAGGATTCTGCCAAAGAGCAGAAAGCCCAAATCGAAGAATTGAAAGCCAAAATCGAGGAAACTCCTATCGACGAGCGCGAAGAGATTTTTAATCAGATTGACAAAATCGATAAAGAGGTTCTCGAAATCTACGAGAAGGCTCTCAACGAAGTAATGCCTGTGGCATTCAGCATCGTGAAGGAAACAGCACGCCGATTCGCTGAAAACGAAGAGACCGTAGTAACGGCTACCGACTTCGACCGCGAACTGGCTGGCGACCCCAGAAACGACTTCATCAGTATCGACGGCGACAAAGCCTACTACCACAACCACTGGACAGCCGGTGGCAACGACCTGAAATGGGAGATGGTTCACTACGATGTTCAGCTCTTCGGTGGTGAGGTGCTCCATCAGGGAAAGATTGCCGAAATGGCAACGGGTGAAGGTAAGACCCTCGTGGCTACGCTGCCCGTATTCCTGAATGCCCTGACGGGCAATGGTGTGCACGTGGTTACAGTGAACGACTATCTGGCCAAGCGTGACTCTGAATGGATGGGACCGCTCTACATGTTCAACGGACTGTCGGTAGACTGTATCGACAAGCATCGCCCCAACTCCCCCGAACGCCGCAAGGCTTATCAGGCCGACATCACCTTCGGTACTAACAACGAATTTGGTTTCGACTATCTGCGCGACAACATGGCCATCTCGCCCGACGATCTGGTGCAGCGCAGACACAACTATGCCATCGTCGACGAGGTTGACTCTGTGTTGATCGACGATGCCCGTACGCCGCTCATTATCTCTGGTCCGGTGCCCAATGGCGACGACCAGATGTTCGAACAATATCAGCCTCTGGTGGAAAAACTGGTGGGTGTTCAGCGCCAGCTGGCCACGCAGTTCCTCTCCGAGGCTAAGCAGAAAATATCGGAAGGCAACCGACTGATGGAGGAAGGCAAGAAGAAAGAGGCACAGGAACTGCTCGACGCTGGCTTCCTCAGCCTCTATCGCTCGCACAAATCCTTGCCAAAGAACAAGCCCCTCATCAAGTATCTCTCTGAGGAAGGTATCAAGGCCGGAATGCTCAAGACCGAGGAGTTCTACATGGAGAACAACAACCGCAGAATGCCAGAGTGCATCGAACCGTTGTACTTCGTGGTTGACGAAAAGCTCAATTCGTGCGACCTCACCGATAAGGGTACAGCCTGGCTGGCCAATGAGGTGAAAGATGCTGAGCTCTTCGTGCTGCCAGACATCACCAGTCAGCTTTCAGCTCTTGAAAACGAGAACCTCAGCGACGAGGAACGGTTGGAGAAGAAAGACCAACTGCTGGGTCACTATGGCGTTCAGAGCGAGCGAATCCACACGCTGCAACAGTTGCTGAAAGCCTACACCATGTTCAACAAAGACGATGAGTATGTCGTCATCGATGGTGAAGTGAAAATCGTCGACGAGCAGACGGGTCGTATCATGGAAGGCCGTCAGTGGAGCGATGGTTTGCACCAAGCCGTTGAAGCCAAGGAGCACGTCAAGGTGAAGGAGGCCACGCAGACGTTTGCCACCATCACCCTGCAGAACTATTTCCGCATGTACCACAAACTGGCTGGTATGACGGGTACGGCTTCTACCGAGGCTGGTGAGTTCTGGGACATCTATAAACTGGATGTGGTGGAGATTCCCACCAACCGCCCCGTTATTCGTAACGACCAAGACGACCGTGTCTACAAGACCGCTCGCGAGAAATACAATGCCGTGATCGAAGAGATTGAGAATATGCGCAACGCAGGCCGTCCGACGCTGGTAGGTACCACATCGGTGGAAATCTCTGAACTTCTTTCGCGCATGCTTCACCTCCGCCATATTCCTCACCAGGTGCTGAATGCCAAGCTCCACCAGAAGGAAGCCGACATCGTGGCCAATGCGGGTCAGAGCACCAACGGACTCGGAGCCGTCACCATTGCCACCAACATGGCCGGTCGTGGTACGGATATCAAACTTTCCGACGAGGTGAAGGCTGCCGGCGGTCTGGCCATCATCGGTACCGAACGCCATGAGAGCCGTCGTGTCGACCGTCAGTTGCGTGGTCGTTCCGGTCGTCAGGGCGACCCGGGTAGCTCTGTATTCTATGTTTCTATGGAAGATAAGCTCATGCGTCTCTTCGGTAGCGAGCGTATTGCCGGCATGATGGACCGCATGGGATTCAAGGAAGGCGAGCGTATCGAGAGCGGCATGATCACCAAGAGCATTGAGCGCGCACAGAAGAAAGTGGAGGAAAACAACTTCGGTATCCGTAAGCGCCTGCTCGAATACGACGATGTGATGAACAAGCAGCGTACCGTGGTCTACGAGAAACGCCGTCATGCGCTGATGGGTGAACGTATCGGTATGGACATCGCCAATATTCTTTGGGACCGTGTGGTGAACATCATCGAGAACAACGACTATGAGGGATGCTCGGAAGCCTTCATCAAGATATTCGCTATGGAGTGTCCGTTCACGCGCGAGAGCTTTATCAACGACAACCACGACAAGCTGGCAGAAGATTCCTTCCAGGCCGTGATGGAGGCCTTCAACCGCAAGACGGAGCGCATCAGAACCGTTGGATGGCCTGTCATCAAGCAGGTTTACGAGAACCAGGGCAGTCTCTACGAGCGCATCATGGTGCCGGTGACCGACGGCAAACGCATTTACAACATTCCCTGCAACCTGCGGGATGCATACGAATCGGAATGCAAGGAAGTGGTCAAGCAGTTTGAGAAGAGCATCCTGCTCCACATCATCGACGACTGCTGGAAGGAAAACCTGCGCGCTCTCGACGAATTGCGCCACAGCGTACAGAATGCCAGCTACGAGCAGAAAGACCCGCTCGTGATCTTCAAGCTGGAGAGTGCCACGCTGTTCGACAATATGGTCAACGATATGAACGACCGCATCTGCAGCATCCTCATGCGTGCTCAGATTCCGGAGATTCAGCAAAACGAAGTGAAGGAAGCGGCTCCCGAACAGCGCTCTCAACGCTATACCGAGCAGAAGGACGACCTGCAGGAGGAGACACTCGTGGACGAAGGACAGCGCGCAGCTGCCAGCACCGACACACGCGGACCTCAGCAGCAGGTGAACCGCATTCCTATCCGCAAAGACAAGATGCCCGGACGCAACGATCCTTGCCCCTGCGGTAGTGGCAAGAAGTTCAAGAACTGCCACGGGCGCGGTCTCGTGTAAACATTTCATTTGGTTTCGTAAGTCGCTGTTTTGCAGCGACCTACAAACCCCATTCAACAAAAACGCATGAACATCAAGATTGAAAACCTCAAGAAGTGTTTTGGCGAAAAGACAGCAGTCGACATCGCTGAGTTTACCATCAACGATGGCGACATGCTGGGGCTGGTAGGCAATAATGGAGCAGGCAAGACAACGCTCTTCCGCCTCATCCTCGACCTCATCCAGGCCGACGAGGGACATGTGGACATCACTCTCCCCGCCACCGAAGGAGAAGCACCCGTCGTCAATCCTGCCTTGTCGGAAGACTGGAAGAACTTCACGGGTGCCTATATCGACGAGGGATTCCTCATCGACTTCCTGACGCCTGAAGAGTATTTCCACTTCATCGGCAAGGTGAACGGCATGAGCAAGCAGCAGGTAGACGAGAGACTCAACGACTTCGAGCACTTCATGGGCGGCGAGGTGTTGGGACAGAAGAAGCTCATCCGCAACCTCTCGGCAGGCAACAAGCAGAAAGTGGGCATCATCTCCACGCTGCTGAACAAGCCGCAGCTGGTCATCCTCGACGAGCCTTTCAACTTCCTGGATCCTTCCAGCCAGAACATCCTGAAGCATCTGCTCGAAGAACACAACCAGCAAACGGGCGCCACCATCTTGATTAGTAGTCACAACCTGTCGCATACGGTGGACATCAGCAGCCGTATCGCCCTGCTTGAGCACGGAGTCATCATCCGCGACCTGAACAACAAAGACGAGAATGCCCGCCAGGAACTGGAGGCATACTTCGATCAATAGCAGAATCCCGGAATAACGAAATAACGACAATAACCTAACAACCCTCAAACTAAGTGTTTAGCAAAGAAATCTACATCAAACGCCGTGAAGAACTACGTAAGTTAGTCAACAATGGCATCATCGTTCTGTTCGGAAACAACGAGTCGCCCTGCAATTATCCTGCCAACGCGTACTATCCTTTCCGCCAGGACTCATCGTTTATTTATTATTATGGTCTCAAGAGAGACGGTCTGGTAGGCGTCATCGACATTGATGCCGGCAAGGAATTGCTCATCGGCGACGACATCGACATCGAAGATATCGTATGGTATGGCAGCGTAGACAGCGTCAGCGACATGGCAGCACAGACGGGCATCAGCGCCACAGCTCCCATGAAGCAGCTGGCCGACATCTGCAAAGAGGCTCAGCGCAACAACCGGAAGATACACTTCCTGCCGCCTTATCGCTTCGACACCAAGATTCAGATTATGGATCTCTTGGGCATTCATCCTTCTCAGCAAAAGGAAGCGGCTTCGGTGGAACTCATCAAGGCCGTCATCTCCATGCGTCAATGCAAGACCGACATCGAGATTGCTGAGATTGAGAAGGCCTGCGCCATCGGCTACAAGATGCACACCCACGCCATGCACCTCACCCGTCCGGGCCTGACCGAGAAATACGTAGGCGGACAGGTCAACGGTATGGCTCATTCGCTCGGCGAGCACGAGAGCTTCGCTACCATCTTCACCCAGCATGGCGAGATTATGCACGGCAATCCCTCGTACAATGTGCTCGAAAGCGGACGCCTGGCGCTTTGCGATGCCGGAGCCGAAAACTGCGAGAACTATTGTTCGGACAATACGCGCACCTACCCCGTGAACGGCAAGTTCACCCAGAAGCAACTGGAGATTTACTCCATTGTGGAAGCCTGTCACGACTATGCGCTCGAGGTGGCCAAACCCGGAGTACTCTGGTATGACGTGCACATGAACGTCTGCCGCATGATGACCGACAAGCTCAAAGAGTTGGGCCTGATGAAGGGCGACATGGAGGCTGCCGTTCAGGCCGGCGCACACGCCATGTTCCTGCCTCACGGACTGGGCCACATGATGGGACTCGACGTTCACGATATGGAAGGTCTCGGACAGAACTACGTGGGCTTCGACGATGAGATTCAGCCCAGCACACAGTTCGGCACAAACGCCCTCCGCTGCGGCAAGCGCTTGCAGGAAGGCTTTGTCATGACCGACGAGCCAGGCATCTATTTCATCCCCGACCTCATCGACGACTGGCGCTCGCAGGGTCTGCACAAGGACTTCATCAACTACGACCTCGTAGAAACCTACAAGGACTTCGGTGGTATTCGCTTAGAAGACGACATCCTGATTACCAAGGACGGATGCCGGTTCCTGGGAGCAGACATCATTCCTTATCACCCGAAGGATGTCGAGGCTTTCATGGCCGAAGGCAAGTAATGACTTCCGCAGGAAAAGAACGATCATCATCAATTCAATCATGTATAACTAAAAACAAAAAGAGTAATGAAGAAAATGTTAACACTCGCGCTTGCAGCTATGGTCGCTACAGGCGCAATGGCACAGGACAAGAATGAAGAAAACAGCAAGAAGCCTGTGTTCACAACCATCAAGGAGATGCCCATCACCAGCATCAAGGACCAGAACCGCAGCGGCACCTGCTGGGCCTACTCCACGCTGAGCTTCTTCGAGAGCGAGATTCTGAAAGCCACGGGCAAGAACGTAGACCTCTGCGAGATGTTCGTATGCAACAAGGACTACATGGAGCGCGCCATCCTCACCGTTCGCATGCACGGCGACAGCCAGTTTGCACAGGGCGGTTCCGCTGGTGATGTGCTCGACATCATCAAGCGCCACGGTATCTGCCCCGACAATGCAATGCCCTTCCCCGGATCGCTGCAGGGCGACTCTTTGGCCAACTTCAACGAGTTCTTCTCTGTCATGGAGCCGTATGTGGCTGCCGTTGCCAAGAGCAATGCCAAGAAGATTTCCAACCAGTGGAAACCCGGACTGCAGGGCATCCTTGATGCTTATCTGGGCGAATGCCCCGAAGAGTTCGTCTATGAGGGCAAGAAGTACACGCCGATATCGTTCGCTCAGAGCCTCGGCGTGAACTGGGACGACTATGTGAGCATCACCAGCTACACCCACCATCCCTTCTACACCGCCTTCCCCGTGGAGGTTCAGGACAACTGGCGCTGGGATCGCAGCTACAATGTCCCGATGGACGAGATGATGCGCATCATCGACAATGCCCTCGACAACGGCTACACCATCGCATGGGGTGGTGACGTCAGCGAGGAAGGCTTCACACGCAAGGGTCTCGGCATCGCATACGACACGAAGGCTGCCCAGTCGCTCACCGGCTCTGACGCTGCACGCTGGCTCAAGCTGTCGGCTGCCGACAAGAAGTCGAAGCTCGACTCTCTGGGCGTTGACGCTCCTGAGATTGTTCCCACACAGGAACTCCGCCAGGAAGGCTTCGACAACTGGGAGCTCACCGACGACCACGGTATGCACATCTACGGTCTGGCCAAGGACCAGAACGGCAAGGAGTACTACATGGTGAAGAACTCTTGGGGCGAGTACGGCGACTACAAAGGCACTTGGTACATGACCAAGAACTTCGTAGCCCTGAAGACGATGGACTACCTCGTCAACAAGAACGCCATTCCTAAGGACATCCGCAAGAAGCTCGGCATCTAAGCCCTTCTTTCTGAACAACAAAACGGCAGCAGCTACGCCTTCAACTGAAGCACGTAGCTGCTGCTTTTTTGATGATTACTGTCCGCGAAAAAATTGCCTCCCTAAAACCTTCACAAAACCTACATCCTACACTAAATCGCCGTAACTCAGTCTGTATCAACAGTTTAGACCCATGTAGGTTTGTTTCAAACCTTCACAAACCTACACTAACCTACACTACCCATCTGTCTGCCTCATTTATATCGTCTAAACACGTCACTTAGATAGTCTAAACACGTCACTTAGGTAGTCTAAACACGTCACTTAGGTAGTCTAAACGCGTCACTTAGCCCAGCTGCAACTCACAAAAACACATGAATGAAGGTTCGTGCAGGTTTGTGCAGGTTTAAAACAAACCTTCATGAACTTAACTATATGTATATCAGTTGTTTAAAAGCATTTCGTGTAGGTTTGCCAATTATTGATATCTTTTGGTATAGAAAAAATATTGAAAAAGGAGTTTTCTGAGCATTAATAACTACAAAACATGCTTATTAACATAAATTACGGATAATTCCTAAGGCTATCCCGTCTCCTGCATTTCAAAGAGTTGGGATAGCCATATCTTTGTTAAGCGGACAGTAATCATTTATTCCATCTTCCCTTTCCTTCAAATTCCCAATCATGCCCTTTTTCTCATTTTTTTCGCATAATGCTTGGCGGTTCCGCAAAATCTTTGTATATTTGCACCTGACTAAGCCAGCCATCTAAGTGGCAGGGCGGGTCATAACATCGATGGAAAGAGACCGAGAAAGCCGTTTGTAAGGCCGGGCTCGAAAAAGGCGTTTACGGACGTTATCATTCTGCGTTAGTCAAACTTCGCACCTTTGAATCTTCGCACAGAGGTAATGCAACGGTAAGCGCCTGCGTGGGTAGATTATATCCTGATTCCTCCTGTACCTATATATAATAAGGTACTACAGAGGAATAACAGTGTATATAATCACTTGGCGTGGGCTGGCTGCGTTGCTTATCCTTGCGAAGGGGCAATGCGAAGGCCTGACAACGGGGATGGGCGAGAAGTAGTATCTCCCATGCCTTTTTTTTGTTTCCACACGATAGATGGTAAATCACAAGACTATTCTTTGTAATGATTAAAAAATAACTTGGGACGATTTGTCTATCTTCCCCTTTGATTGGTTAATACTGTTTTTGCCATCTCTTTTATGTATCATTTTTATTGCCATATTTTATATTGCCCACGCTACCCGAGAATTGATCCCCTTGCGCTAATCGAAATTTAACCCCTTTGGTTACCGATAGAGAATGGTAACGAGGGGATGCTTTGTTT
>FLNX01004350.1_pt1 | contig 17929 bp, 18 predicted proteins | sample 1140341 | NCBI WGS metagenome assembly FLNX01 (sample SAMEA3878208, study PRJEB12797) | bioreactor metagenome | biome: Moose rumen | place: Sweden | collected 2011-10
CTTCAGAAAAATGAGTGTTAAAAATTACGTTTTTCTTCGATTTGTAAAGGATTCAAAAAGTTATATGCTTGATTATCAAGCATTAAAGGGTTGAAGTGGGAAATTATTTTCCACGTTTGTCTCTCAAGACCCCCCTACGGCCCTGTGGAGCGTTTCTGAAAATGACCGTCAAAAAAGCGCTATATGCAGGGCGATTGGCCCCGCCATTGAGCGATAGAATCGCCCATGTGTGACGATGAACCGACACGAAGTATCGGTTTCGATGGCATACTTTGGCCTACTACAAAGGAAAACCGCCATTTTGATATGCTGTGAGATTGAATCAACGAATGGTGATACCGAATTGCGGTCTGTTCTTCTGGCTGGTTTCTGATGCCAAGGCAAAACATGTGGCCTTTTGTGTTCCTGTGATAGCGTGGGAGAAAAACGAGCCGAAATTTTAACATTTGACTCTTGATTTTTGGAGTGTCGTAAAAATACCTATATCAACAAGTTAGTGTATATGATTTCGGGCGAGTTTTTGTTGAAAATGAAAATTGTCCGCACCTTGAGAAGTGACTTTGGCTGATTATCAGCCAATTAAAGGGTTGAAAAGGGAAAAATTTTCCCTTCTTTCCCTCTCGGGATCCCCCAACCGCCCTGCGGAGCGTGTTACAAACTCGCTTTTATTAAAAGCGCTATATGCAGGGCAATTATGGCATTGTGCGGTGATGATGCTGACGTGCGTGAGCGCATCCGACACGCAGTATCGGTTGCGCTTATGCTCGTCAATACCGCTGATTTCTGTGCGACAACATCGTGCCTTGAACTTGTTCCAGGCTTGATGTTGTGCTCTGGCGATGGCGACGGGCGGTGAAGCGCAGGCAAGGGAGCGCAGAATGGCGACAGAGGCTGGAGGGTGCCCAAGGCTCACAGCACCGATACCCCTGAGCGAAGCGAAAACAGCGGGGCGCGGAGGGAATGAAGTGGAGGCACAAGATGAGTGGAGTCATCGTGAGTGCCAGACGGGATGCAGGCATTGCGGGGCAATCTCCGATTGAGCATCGGGCTTGCGGAACGTCAGGATCGGGTTGAGGACGAAGGACGAACCCGATACCAGTGTAGCGAGCCGGGTGCGCACCCGCACCCGCCGTCAGCAGACCGCCTTGAACCGCAGGTGTTGCACTGTCGATGACGGAGCGAAACGCAGTGCGGAATGGGAACTGACGAACGAAGCAAGAACAGAGGGCAAGCTTGCTTGCACTATGCCTTGCAAGGAGGAAGAAGACGAAGTCAATGACCGCAGCAGCCGGCTGTGCGGGGTGTCGACGCGGCCAGTGAGCCTGTCCAGGCACTCTTCAGCCGATAAGTCAGTCATTCGGAGCGTACCAGACGGAGTGGAACGGCCCATCGCCATCGGGCTTCGCGGGTGGGTATCTCGTAATTAAGATTTGTTTAGGAGCAATTGCTTATATCTGTCATGTCTGTACGATTGTTGCTTCCGCATAAAATCTCTAAGCTGAGTATCACCTATGCCGTGGCCCAACTCAAATGCGGAATCCAACCCTAGTAAGAGATCCTTCAAACTCTTAACAGGTTTCTGGAAGATAAGCTATTCTTGACAGCAAGTCGATATTCTGCCATAAAGAATTTCATATTTGTCTTCTCGGCAGTTTTTTGTTCAATAGTGACACCTTGTGTGGATTCAATATTATCTTCATAAAAACTGATAAGGCAATCAATTGCTTTATCTACAGTTTTAGCAGCAATGGGTGTGGGATATCCCAGGGCATTAATGAGCAGGCAATTCAGATATTCAGTAAACTCAGGGACTCCCAGTAATATTCGAAGTTTACGAAAAAAAGATTTCTGTACTTCATTTCGAGACATATTTTCCATCACCTCAAGAAGAATGTCTCCCAGAGTTATGCTTTGTGGGTTGAATATGGCATCAGTCATAATAGTATTATCTTTACGGATTCATTATGCTTCTAGCCAATAGATATACCCTTGTGCTCAGACTTTGTGGCCATCGGTCTTGCTTGTTGGTATCAAGCTTGTCGGCGCGATCAATTGCAACTTCAACAGTTGAAATCAGTCGCTCGGCGTCATAGTTTGATTCGTGGTATGAACCTAGATGATCGCGTAACCGTTGCTTTAAAAAGGTTGCACCTCGTTTTGAGGACTTCCTGTTCGCCTTCATTTTAATACGTTCTTCTTCGGATAAGGTGCTTATATCTTCAACATGCAGTATTAACCACAATTCAAAACATGGATTGCTAACGCAAAAGTTCAAATGTGGGTCATGGTAACAATACTGCGCTACGGATTTCAACATCTTGGCTGTCCATTTGTCACGGTCGACCACGACCCACAGCTGATCGTCGTCATCAATATTGTACTCCTTCTTGAACTGCTGTATCTGGTCATATACCACGATAGGGCTTGAAGAATGATCATTGCGATGCAGTATCTCTACATGAACATTGCTGGCTTGACGCAACCGCTTCATGGCCTCAAAATAAATGTTCTCAGTCTCTTTACCCTCTGCAGCAATCACTACAAGCCTAGCAGATTTCTTGCCTTCAGGGCGTTCAAAATTCCTTCGTACTCTCATAACAAGATCAAGTTAACTGATTGCAGAAGTTTGAAAGAACGGTATGGCTCCATATCGACCTTGCATATACCCCTTAAGCACATCTTGACGAGGTTTGTATTCAACCAGAGATGTGAAATGGGAAGCACCAGCAATGTCTTTTTCCACAAACCATATTTCATCGTGTCGGATTGAATTTGAATTGAGCAAAGAAGCCTCATGTGTGGTGAAGATGAGTTGCGTATCCAGGCCTGAACGAAGATTGGAATAGTAGTATTCAAGCAGTTTCTGTGACAGCAACGGATGCATGCTGCGGTCAATCTCGTCAATCAAATAGACCCTGTTGTTAAGTGATAAGTCTATCAGCATTGGAATGAAATCCAAAAGGCGGATTGACCCATCAGATTCTTCGTCCATTTCAAACACGACCTCCTCCTTGTTATCATTAAGATGGACTGCCTTTTGCTTATAGATCACCATCTCATCAGACTCCTTTCTTTCAAAGAAATAAATATTCAATCCATCAGATGAGGCAATAGCAGTCATCTTGCGCTCAGAAGAAATGATGTCACGGATCACTTCACGCGGTAAATCCACTTCTCCCTCAGATATTCTAAAGCGGCGAATGTCGATAATGCCGGTGTTGAAATACCCAAGAAGTTTCTTGGTGGCCGAAGCGAAATCCTCATCTTTCTCGACATTGATTGAGATGCCGCGATAACGGGTTTCTGGGAAAATGATATTCAAGACATCTGCAAACCAGTAGAACGCTACAGCAATGCTTTCAAGGCCTTTTCCATTGCGTTTCATGTATTCTGATAAGAAACTTTTATTGGCTGGTGTGCCCTGTGCCAGGAACTCAATGAACTTCTTCGTATCCAAGTTGCCGTCAATAGCTTTGAACTCATAGTGGTATTCTGAATCTACGAACTGACGCGAGAAAATGGGTTTGTCAGTACGGCTGTTAATTTCATAAAGCCATTCCTCTTGAATGCCCTTATGCGAGAGTTCAACGCCATAGGCGAAATAACGGGTCCCCACTTTGAATTCCAACTCAATCTTAGATTGTTGCTGAGAAGTCAAAGACAGTTTGAAAGGATTAATATGATGCAACGCCTTTTGTCCCAATGCCAGTTGCCTTAGCGCGGCAATAGCTTTGATTGTGTTGGATTTACCCGACGCATTCGCTCCATAAAGGATTCCGGACTTAAGCACGGAAATGTCATCACGTTTTTCTGCACGACTGACGTGTTCTGGGTTTTGCGTGCTCTTGCCAGCAACAAAACTGATAGATGTCTCGTCGTTGAAAGAAAGAATGTTCCGAAAAGTTGCTCGAAGAATCATAATATAAGCTATTAAAGAGTAATTGACAGCAAATATACGACAACTATTTCAATAAATACAAGAAAACGTGTCAAATAATTACCACATTTCAGAACATTTAACACTTTTATATGTTTCGTATATTGTTGCATAGGCGATGGCGATGGGCGGTGAAGCGCAGGCAAGGGAGCGCAGAATGGCGACAGAGGCTGGAGTGGGCCCAAGGCTCACAGCACTGATACCCCTGAGCGCAGCGAAAACAGCGGGGCGCGGAGGTAATGAAGTGGAGACACAAGATGAGTGGAGTCATCGTGAGTGCCAGGCGGGAAGTAGGCGTTGCGGGGCAATCTAAGATTGAGCATCGGGCTTGCGTAACATCAGGATCGGGTTGAGGACGAAGGACGAGCCCGATACCAGTGCAGCGAGCCGGGTGCGCCCCCGCACCCGCCGTCAGCAGACCGTCTTGAACCGCAGGCGTTGCACTGTCGATGACGCATCGAAGCGCAGTGCGGAACGGGAACTGACGAACGAAGCAAGAGCAGAAAGCAGGCTTGCATGCCCTCTGCCTTGCAAGGAGGAAGAAGGCGAAGTCAATGACCGCAGCAGCCGAGTGCGTGGGGTTGCCGGCGCGACCAGCGAGCCAGACCAGGCACTCTCTTGCCGCGAAGCCATCCGTAGCGGACGTAGCTGCAGCGGAAGTGCCCATCGCCATCGGGGTTCGTGGGTGGGTTAAGTATCCTGTAAGGAAAGCAACATAATAATGCCAGTCGAGAACCATTTCGATAGTTGTCGTGCGGCGATTAGTTGCTATATTCTTACACAAATGTTAATAAAATTTTTATTGCAATAATATTGTGATATCATAAGATTTTCTCCCTTGTATGATATATATATATATATATATATATATCATACAAGGGAGAAAAAAGACACCAAAATAGTCGTTGCGTGAAGTTTTGAGCAAGAATCAGAAACGAAAAATTAAAAATTTTGTGCCTGATGTTGAAAATTTGTATTATCTTTGCGCTCGAAATAACAAAACTCAACATATTATGAGATTGCTAAGTGCTAAAAGATACGGTGTCAAATTAAAAGCCACCATTCAGGCCTCCGGAAAACTTGGGTTTCCTAAGGCCACAAGTGACATACTGCGTTTCAGCGAACGACCTTACGTTTACTTCTTATTGGACGACAACGAAGAAGATCTGTATATGGTACTTTTAGCTGAAGGGAATGAGGATGCATTCAAAGTAATCACCTCTAGTGGTTATTATAGTTTGAATACAACCTCAATCTTTAACGAATTGCAGTATGACTATAAGAACAAAACAATTATCTTTGATCTCGTTCGCGTAGCATCTCTAGATGAATCTTGTGGCGGAGAAACATACAAGATGGTAAAACGAGAGGACAAAGAGAGTAAAATTAACTTAGATTTGCCTATGGAGAGTTAGTTGATTAAGGGGCAAAAAATCCTCGTGCAACTTTGGACGGGCGCACGAGGATCACATAAATTCCTGAGTTTTCAGCATAGTTGAGGAGTTTAAGCCCCAACCCACAGGACGTTGTTTTAGGTTTACAAAATTAGGAAATTCTTCTGATTTGTGCAACTTTTTCACGTCAAAAAAATGCTTTTTCATATGTTGAATTGCACTTGTTCGCATCTTGTGCGATCCTATCTGTTTATACAAACCAATTTATTATTGTACAAATATTAATACTTAAGTAATGAACAAAAATTTTTATATACAAAGCATTTTTCCTGAGTATGACACAAATAAAGCTGTTCATGCTCTTAAGGAGAATTCTCGAGAGGCAAGAGACAAAGCTTATCGAGAATTGCAGAAATCAAAAAATTTTGGATTGGAATACTGTGCCAATTCCATAAAATGTGGCAAATATGGTATTCCACTCATCGATCCTTACTATGGCGACCTGCCTGAGTTCTACGTTTCAATTTCAAGCCCCGCTTGTCAGGAACCTTCAAAAACTTGTTTGACCTGCTTAGACTATGATTATGTCTTGGAAAGGCTTTGGGATAATCCATATAAGTACATCGATATGGTTAATTCTTTCCTCTGCTTTGGAACTCCAGATTTCTCAATGAAAGTTGATGACACCTTAGCTGTTCAGATAGCTAATACACACCGCAATCATGCGCTTGCATTTTTCTATCAAGAGCACGGAGCCACTTCTTTTCCATCGATGTCTTGGAGCTCTACAGACTCTTATGAGTTCTGTTTTGATGGCTACTCGCGAGGGGGAGCTGTATTGGTCTCAACCATTGGCACACATAGAGATGAACGTTCTAAATTCTATTTCAAGAAAGGCTTCTTTGAAATGTTGAAGCGAATCGACCCTGATACTGTCGTGCTCTATGGTGATGGTGATCGGGAAAAATTCCCTTGGTTGCCAAACCTCCTTGAAGTAAGATTTGTTTTACCTTATCGATATAAAAGAGCTAGAAACCATGGGCGATAGAGGTTCTTATTCTTCAGGTTATGGCAAGACAGGCGGCATTCCGCTTGATCAACGCAAGTTTTCAGAAGTGGGTAAAATTGGCGGTATTAAAGTTATTCAGAGTGATGAAAGTAAAAATAATCACACTCCTACTTACTCTAATACCAAAAATACTACTTACTTTGCATACTCGAAAGAACGCGATAGAATAGAACACATTTATTACTATCGTAATCATCGACTCTATAAAAGTGTGGACTTCAAGGAGGGAGAGACACCTCATGTCCACTACTGGAGTTCATCGGGAATGGTTGGTCGCAAGAGGCATGACAAGAATAATTCTTTCAAGCTTTCAAACCGCGACAAACGCCTAATGAAGTTGGCGAAATCTTTTAAAAAGAAATGATATGGAAAGAAAACTGTTAATTTCAAATTTCTGGAAAGTTGGCAATAATGGAGACCGCAATCTCTATGAAGATGACCTTGGATGGCAAGATGGCGTTAAAAGGGCAGCCAATTCGGACTATTCAAAGTATATCTTCCGTTATTGCGTAGAAGATGTCGGCTACAATATCCTATTTTATTGGACTGTTGACCGCAATTTCTACGTAATTGAGACGGAGAAATCACCTATTGAGGTGCGTCGTGTAAATGCAAACCCTAATTGGGATGGAGAATGTGAACTTCTCAAAGCTGATTCCAATCTTGGGCCTACGACTAATTCAGCGGGTGAGGTAATTGCCATATTTGAGGACGTGACTGAAATTTGGGATGGTCTATCAATTAATGGCGTGGATTTCGAAACCATTTTGGAGAAATCCGTCATAGTTGAAATGGATTAATCCTGATTGCTTCTTATTCCACTCCGTGCGTTGGGCGAAGAGTTCGTTCAGCAGCACGGAGTGGTTTTTGATTTAATCGTGAATCTGGTTGCTGAAATGCTAGAAATTAAAAAAGCCGCTTGCAGGCGGCTTTCTCGATGCTGTGATGCGCTCGGCTTAGTAGGCACGGAACACAAACGCATTGTCAAAGAAATCGTAGTCCGAGGCAAAGAGATCACGGGCGAAACGCTCATAATTGAAATACTGCTTGATGCTCTCGGGCACCTTGTCCAGCATCCCGCACTCGTCTGCGATGTGCTCCGCAAACTCCTCCTCGCTGTCGAACTCGCCAACGTACTTGTCACGGAAATCGTCAAACACTTCGGCATCCCTGCCGCTGCCCTTGTTCTCGATGTAAGCGTCAAACGCCCTGCGCTCGTCATCATCGAGGTCAGCGTATTGCAGAATGAGGTCAAACGTGTCCTCGTCCAGACCGCTTTCATTGTACCATTCATCGGGGAAATTCTCCATGTCTTGGAACATCAGCTCGGGGTCCGCCTCATCACGGTGCAGGAAGCGGCACACCTCGCAAAAGTCCTCATAGCTGGCGAAGGTGGTCAAATCAAGCCACATGCCGAACAGGCTACCGCAATTATATTTGTGGTACGTGCCCACATACACGGCAGGGTGCCCCGTGCGGTAATCGTACTTGTAATTTTCGAGGTCAAACTCATCGCCCTCGAAGAGGCAGCCCTCGCATTCATTGAGATTGGAGGAGCTGAGAGAGCCTTTTACAACTTGCTCTTGAACACTGGTGCTGTCAGCAACGCTTGCAGGATTGATAGAAATTGAATTGTTGTCCATAACTGTAAAAATTAAAAAGTTAAACATACGATTTTGAACTTGTTGTCGCTTTCGCTTCGCCTTTACGATGCCTGCAAAGTGCGGCTGGAGCACACTAAAGCAAGGCTTGCCCGGGAATTACTACCCGCAGGGCTGGAGAATTTCCGAAGGCAACTTGTCTCGGCCTTGCGTGTGGGTAAGCCGCATTAACTTTGCAGCGGAAAGGCAAGGGAGGCGACGGTGAACAAGTGAAAGTATGTTTGGCTTGTTTTTCAGGGGCAACATGGCAGATTCTTCCTGCAAGCGGTTGCGCCCAAGACCGCGCAGGTGCCAAGAGCAGAAAAAAAGAAGAGCAGTCTATTTCGGCTCAAGGAAAATGAATTTCGAACCCTTATGATGAGAGTTCCAGAAATTCTGCCTATATTTGCGTCAAAGAAATTGTTTGATCATGCCCAACAATAGAAAAGCCTTATTGCGATACAAAGTGCTGGACAAGTGCCTCGGTGACAGGCATAACATTTACTACATCGACGACCTCGTGGATGAAGTGAATCATGCGCTGGAGGTTGCGGCTATCTTGCCGGTCTCCAAGCGGCAAATTTATGCCGATCTTGATTTCATGAAGAGCACTGATGGCTGGGAAGCGCCAATTGTCTCTGTCCAAGACGGCAAACGTAAGTATCTGAAGTATTCGAGAGACTTTTCTATTATGGAGACTTCTATTACCGAGATGGAGATGGAGCAGTTGGAGACGCTCATCACATCGCTGTCGAGGCTCCAAGGCATACCGATGTATGACTGGGTGGATGACCTGTTGGCTCAGTTGCGGCCGCGCTTTGGCGGTGGTGGCAATGAGGCCAGTCTCATCGGATTTGAGCAGAACCGCGACCTGGCGGGACTACGTTACCTGTCTGACTTAATCAATTACACCATCAGGTACCAGGTTGTGGTGATTGACTATCATCCTTTCGGAAAGGACAAAGTGCAGTGGATAATACACCCCTATTACCTCAAGCAGTACAACAACCGCTGGTTCCTGTTGGGGTATAATCCGTTGTATGATGACTTATCAATTGTGGCATTGGACAGGATTGAAGGTCTCACTCCTATCGAGAAGCCCTTCAAGGAGAACCAATACATCAACTTCGACAATTACTTCCGTAACATCATCGGCGTTTCGCTGGAAGATGAAAGGACGGTAGTACAAGTCATGTTGAAATTCACGCCTAATCGTCTGCCCTATGTCCTTTCAAAGCCGCTCCATCACTCTCAGATGATAGAGAACCGACGTGAGGGCATCATCTCTATCCGAGTGATTCCAAACAAGGAACTGATTTCGGAGCTGATTTGGTTTGGCAATGATGTAGAAGTCCTCGCTCCAGATAGCCTGCGAGACCAAATCAAGAAAAAAATTGCACAAATGCATGAAATATATTTTGGTGTGAAGAATGGCTTCACAACTGGCTCATAACTTTGCAGCCGAAAACCAAAAACACAAAAAACTATGCGTACAGCAAACAACAACTACACCGTAGAGGGCCTCGTAGCCAAGTATCGCAACTTCGTAAAGGAGAATACTCCCAAAGAGTATGTCCCTTCAGAGTGGCAAGACGAAAATGGAAAATGGCACATTGATGATTTCTATGCCTTGATGGAGCCTGATGCCGAAGAACAGTTATTGGTTTCTTTGTATAAAGAAGTACTTGGCGATCAAGCTAATGCAAAAGTGCTCCAGCCTTTATCAAAAAGGTTAGAGGCATTTAAGCGAGAGGCGTTCACAGAAGATGAATATCTCTTTTTATGTGAGAATTTCTCGGCTGTTTCCGAATATCTTTTTGACCATTGGGATGAGTGGCTCGGGGGGCATTCTTATCTCTCAACCACTCCCTCAAAGATCAAAGAACGTATCCGCAAAATGTCATTGAATAAAGAAGGTCAAACCGTTTTTATTGCTGACGCTTCTTATTGTGATGTAGCTGCTATTTTTACAGGGTGCTGCGTAAATGGTTTCACCGGCTATTGTGGTACAAGTATTATGTACGATCATGCTTGGGCATTAGGACAAATCAGGCTCATAGCAGCCGGAATTCACTCAGCAATTGTCCCAGGAGCTCTTGACGAATCTGATAATTACACGTATCCACTTCCCTCAAAAGGCTCAATTGACATTGTCATTTATGGTACAATGTGGAGCACTGAATGTAAAGATATAGAAGCACTCTACAACCTTTTAAAGGATGGCGGCAGAATGCTTATGTTTTTCTCTCGTTTTGAACTCTCTTCGTTGAAGGAAAACGATAGAGCGTTCTTTCAAAAATTGGTGGATGAAGAAGCTATTTCATCAATTGTTTCTTTTGAGGAAGAAGAGCCAGTTTTTGGTGGTATTGACTCTGAAATCCTTGTATACGTAGAAAAGAAAAAGCATTCAACTGTCCACGTGGAAAGTGCGATACAAAGTATTTCTGTAAATGTGGATGCTAAGTTTTTAGACGCTGATATGCTTTGGCCTGGTTATTATCTGACGAATCGGCCAAAGCAAGGATGTCCATTGTCTTCTCTGGTAAGACTATTTTCTTCGAAAGAGGAATTGAGAAAACAATATAAGTTGCGTAAAAAGAGATGCGACTCAATTTTTGATGACCCACATTACGGACTTGACAGTACTTCGTTAGTGCTGACGCCTAAAAATTTTGCAGAAAGCTATTCTGAATCAGACCTTTCCACCAAGAAACTATTGCCCCTTTCTGATGCAACATTTGAGGATTTGAGAGGCCGGATGCTTGAATTGAAAGATTCAGGTGTGTGTGTACATGGCAATTCCGAAAGATTACTTGTCGGCTACATTAAACATAATCCCGCAAATTATGTTTGTATTGCCTCTATTCCTTACCTTATCCCTAAAAAAGGTATCGATGTGCGATATATTGCGGCGTTACTTCTTTTGCCAGAAGTTAAACAACAGATTATCACAATCTGTGATGGCAATGTTAGTACTTCAACGTTGGATATGATTCTTGATAGAATCATTGTGCCCAAGCATACGCCTAAGGAACGTATTCAGTTCCTTGCTGATGCAAATTACGAAGCGTTGCTTTCTACTCAGCAAGAAATGAAGAAGAATCATGAGGATTACAAGAAGGCGGTCAGGATGCGTAAGCATGCCCTAACTCAGTCTTTATCCTCTATCAAGTCTCAATTCCGCTCACTGAATGCATTTCGTCTTCGCAATGGTGGAAAATTGGCTGATGATGATCAGATATCACGTATTACCAAGAGAACAGTAAGTGAGGCTTTTGAATATCTGTCTTCAAAAATAGAAGATATGATGCCTATCATGGAACATATAGCAGACGTGGAGTACTCATTCGAAACTCCTGAATGGATTGATCCTGAACAGTTCATGGAGGATTTTATTGAAAAGAATGGAAGAGGATGGTTGAGTTTTACGCCTGTTATAACGTGGGAAAAAGGGCATAACAGACATAAGAGTACAATTATTGATCCACTGACTAAAGAAGTGGCTGTAAAAAAAGGTGACGTCATGTATAGCCTCTGGTTCCCTAAAGATGCATTAGTTCGTGTGTTGAACAATATCATATCAAACGCAAAAAGTCATGCATTTATTGATGAGTCTCGTAAGGACTATCAATTGCGCTTCTCTTGGCACACCGAGGGTATTACTATTAAACTGGAAATAGAGAATAATGGCGCACCAATTCCTGCCGATCGAGATACTGCATCTTTGCTTGAATATGGAGTTTCAAGTGCTTTGCATCAAGATGGCCATAATGGAATTGGGTGTAATGAAATTAATGACATCATGCAACGATATGATGGCAACGTTGAAATCGTTTCTACTCCCCAAAACGAATTCACGGTAAAGTATGTATTATCGTTCAAATCAAATATCTTATACTCGCTATAAAATGAGAAACTACGATTTAAAACAAGTACTTTGGGTTGAAGATGACACTTCAATCATACCTCAATTCATTGAGGACGCTGAGAATTCCGGTCTTGAATTAGTTCCAAATTGTTGCTGGGACGATGCCAAAGAAGCATTGGAGAATGACTATGACCGATGGTCGGCAATCATACTTGATGCCAAGTGCAAGCACCACCGTGATAGTGCTGATAGTGCGGTCGTGTTTCTTCGGGAAGCGCTCAAGGATATCTCCGTGCTTGCTGCGACAAAAGGTCGCACTATCCCCTGGTATGTGTTGACCGGTGGTGATACAAGCGAGGTGTCTGACAGCATCAATGATGAACGCATGAAGTGGGACAAAGACTGGACCGATTCGACGAATAAGAAGTATTATTCCAAGAATACAGATACCGAAATGCTCTATAATCGCATCAAGTATCATGCGCAGGAGTCTCCTCGCCTTCAAATACAGAAGATGTACCGCAATGTCTTCAATGCCATTGAGGAATGCAAGATTGATGATGAGGCATATAATGCGCTTGAGGATCTGCTCGTTCCGATTCATTTCCCCGGAGAAATTGAAGCCAGTGACTATAATGACAAGTTCAAGAAAGCGAGGGTCGTGTTGGAATATGTCTTCAGGTCAATGATTGAGAACGGGATGTTACCAGATTGGGGCAAAAACATGAATACCCGTTGGTCCAGTTGCATCCTTGCGGGTAAGCCGGCTGTCAAGTATGTCAAGGACGGTGATGATATTGTCGTGGTTGAATCTAAAGAAGCCGTATTGCCGACTGCATTGAATTATACAGTACGCGCTATGGTCAACATCCTTCCTGCTGATGTCCATTCCAAGAGTGGAGATGCTAATGCGGTTAACATTCCCGACTATATAAAGTGCGTAGATGGCTCAACTTACCTGCTTAACAGTTTCGCTCTCCAATTATGTGATTTAATCGTATGGTACCGCAATTATTTGCGAGAACATGGTGACAAGGAGGATAATGCGTCAAAGTGGGAAATTAAGGAACCGAAGTACTTAAACTTACGGAAATGACAAATTATTACAGAGGCAATGCCACCCATGGCATTGCCTCTTCCTAAAAATTTGAGTACCTTTGCCCTCAAATAGTTTTATCATGGCAGAGAATCAGAATATAGAGTATAAGGAGTCGTGGCGTGACGAGTATCTGAAATGGATCTGCGGCTTTGCCAATGCGCAAGGCGGCAAGCTCTATATCGGTATCAATGACGACAAGGAGGTTGTTGGCATAGACAATTCCCATCGTCTATTGGAAGACATCCCCAATAAGATCGTTACCACTCTGGGCATTGTCTGTGATGTGAACCTGCTCCAAAAGGAAGGAAAAGAATATATTGAAATCACGGTAGAACCAAGCAACGTGCCAATTGCTTATAAAGGCGAGTATCACTACCGAAGCGGTGCAACCAAGCAGCAATTGAAAGGAACCGCCCTACAACAGTTCATTTTAAAGAAAATGGGCAAGACGTGGGACGATATTCCTCACCCAAGTGCTACGATTGATTGCATCGATGAACAGGCCATCGAATATTTTGTTGACGAGGCCATTGACGCAGAACGCTTGTCACCTTCTGCAAAAAGGGATTCGGTCGAGAAAGTTCTCCAGAACCTGGAGCTGATTGATGATGATGGGCACTTGAAGAATGCTGCAATTCTATTGTTTGGTAAACGGCCACAGCATTATTTCACTGGAGTTGAATTCAAGATCGGTCGGTTTGTCAGCGACAACACAGACCTGGTAATCCAAGATGTTGTCACAGGCAATATCATCCAAATGGCTGATGAGGTCATCCGAGTCCTGCGCTCGAAGTATCTGATTTCTCCCATTCACTATGAGGGCATGGTGAGGAAAGAACCCTTAGAAATCCCTGATGCAGTATTACGTGAGGCCATATACAATGCCATAGTCCATAAAGATTACATGGGGCCAGCAATTCAGATGAAAGTGTGGAATGATCGCATTGAATTGTGGAATGATGGGCCTCTTCTTGAGGGATATACCATAGAGACCCTACTTGGAGATCATTCATCAAAGCAGAGGAATAAGAATATTGCAAATGCGTTCTATATGGCAGGCTTTATTGAGACCTGGGGACGAGGAATAGACAAGATTCGCAATGGCCTGAGGGAGGCTGGTATGCCTGAACCAAGTTTCAAAGAACATTGCGGAGGGTTACTTGTCACAATTCCGAGGAGCCGAGTATTTAGTGATTTGATAAAAGGTGACCCCCAAAATGACCCTCAAAATGACACCCAAAAATTGACTAGTAGACAGGTGGCCATTTTGGCTATGGTAGGGCAAGATATTTATGTGACAGCAAGTACCATGTCAAAAATGTTAAATGCTTCATTGTCAACAATAAGGAGAGAAATTAGGACATTGAACAAGTTGGGCTTTCTTCAATATGCAGGATCAAGTAAAGATGGGCATTGGGAAGTTTTGAAAGAGGTGCATCAGTCTAACTGATGACACCCAAAATGACACCCAAAATGACACCTAAAACAAGAGAGTAACATTATTTTAGGCATCAAGTCATTATTATGTTTTGTTGTGAAGTATAGCTTCACAACAAGGCTCTACCTTTGCTCGTGGAAACCAAAACGAGATAGCAATGGTAGAGAACAACTACATCCGGGATCCCCTCAATGAGGAGCAGAAGAAGGCTTTCGAGCTTGTAAAGGACACCAATGCCAGCCTGTTCATCACAGGTAAAGCAGGCACAGGCAAAACGACCTTTATCAAGCGTATCCAGCAAGAGATCAAGAAGAATTTCTTGGTTGTTGCGCCCACAGGCATTGCTGCGCTAAAGGTTGAGGGACAGACCATCCATTCTGTTTTCCGTTTTCCATTTGGCTTGATTACACCCGAGACACGATTGTGGGGTGATTTCAAGGATAAGCCCCAACTATACCAAAAGACGATAGCCCTTCTGACGCTCGTTGATACCATCATTGTGGATGAGGTTTCGATGGTGCGGTGTGATCTTGTCGATGCGATGGACCGTATTCTTCGTCGCGTGATGAGCACCAATCAGCCGTTCGGAGGTAAGCAGGTCATCTTCGTGGGTGACCTCTGCCAGTTGCCTCCCGTCGCACGCCATGACGACATGGAGGTCTTGTCGAACTATTATGGTGGAGGCACTCCGTTCTTCTATAAGGCTCATGTGCTCAAGCGCGTGAATCTGCCCAAGATAGAGTTCACTAAGGTCTATCGCCAAACGGATGGTGAGTTTATCGAACTGCTCAACAAGATGCGCACAGGAGAAACGTCAATGAGCGACCTGGAGCTCCTGAATCAGCATATCGGTTTAGCTGATGACACAGACGATTTCTTCATAACCCTTGCCACGAGGAATGATGTCGCCAATGCCATCAACAAGAGTAAACTCGACGAGCTTGATGGCGAAGAACGGTACTATGACGGTACCGTGACCGGCAACTTCAAGACCGATGACTGCCCTGCGCCGATGACTTTGAACCTCAAAGTTGATGCCCAGGTAATCATTTGCCGCAACAAGTGCGTTAATGGTTGTGTCAATGGCACAATCGCCAAGGTTGTTGCCCTGGAGGACGATCGTATCAAGATTGCCCTGGAGGATGGTAGAGAGGAATGGGTTGAACCCGCAACTTGGACGAACTACGAAAGAGTTGCCAATGAGAAGACAGGCGAGCTCGAGAACCGTGAAGTTGGCAGTTTCATCCAGTTCCCCTTGAAACTGGCTTGGGCTATCACAATTCATAAGTCACAAGGCATGACTTTCGACCGCATGCACTTCGACCTGTCGGGCGGTGTGTTTGCCTCCGGTCAGACTTATGTCGCTATCAGCCGCATGCGCTCTTTGGACGGCTTGACGCTTAGTCGTGAAGTCCGTCCGAGTGACATTAGGACCAATGCTGAGGTGATCGAGTTCTACAGGTCGTTGAACGACTATGCGTTGATCAACGATGAGTTGGAGACTGGTGCAGCCATCAAGCAGTTCCTTGATGCCAAGGACTTCGATGGTGCAGCGCGTAAGTGCATGGAGGTTGCTCTCGCCAAGGCGCATCGGGGCGACTACCGTGGTGCAGTATTGATGGCAAAGAGGATGTATGATGTCATGCTGGATGATGATAGTCTTCTCGGCATTACCAGTGAGGAACCGTTGCTGGACCTTGAGACAACTACGGGCCATTTTCTGAATGCAGTCTTCTGTTTGTACGGTAACAGGTTCAAGCAGGCGGTTGACTTTGCCGACAATGTATTGTCGCATAGGTTGTGCCCTGAAGCCTTGTTCGTCAAGGCTCGCGCCCTGTATGCCCTTGGCCGGTATGACGAGGCATACGATGTCAATTTCCAGATTGGGTTTGCATCAAGCAAGACAAGTGAGGGCAAGATTATTGATCAGAAGCAGTATCTCTTCGAGGCCAAGCTAAACGAGAAGCTGGGCAACTCCAATGTAGACATCTGCAAGAAGCTCATCAAGCTCTGCCCTGCCTGTCTTGATGCTTATGCCATCATGCGTCGTGAGGCCATGAAAGACGGCAAGGTCATCGAGGATGAAGGCCGCCTTTACAAGGCATTCAACGACACCTCAATCTCTGACGAGGACTTCGTGCAAGCACTCGTTCAAGCCGATAAACGCGAGCTCACCAGACTGAGAAGGAAGGTGAACGAGTTGTGGAAGAAGGCGTCATGAAGGAATCTGAAGGAGTAATGTGATTTCAAAAAACCAAGAAAACACAATAAAAAGAATGAGCCAAACCTGAATCTGACTCACACTATTAATATTTTGATCAATTTAAGCTGTGATTATCTTCTTTTCTTAGAAGGGCGTCCTTCACCTCCTCTTGACCTGTTCAGCGATGGATTGTGTTGACGAATTTTCTGTCTTTCGTGTTCGGCTAATGACCTTGAGCTGAATCGCCTATCGGCTTCTTTATACTCAAAAGTAGATCCCTCTCTGATCTTGCCACTCCTTACATGCTGATATTGTCTGCGATTCAAATCACATGTTTGACCAATATACTGTTGCCCATCCTCATACGTAATGCGATACTCACCCGGTGAATGAGGGGTTCTCTCATTCATTGGGTCTTTAATTTTCTTGGGTCGCCCTGGTCTATACGGTTTCATAATTGCAAAAATTTAAAAACTATATACATAAATAAGCAAAAATCGTGCCAATTACTACAGTGAAAATACAAAATGTTCCAGTTGTCATTATCTCGGTTCATGGCGCCGGTTCCGATCGGTGGGCGATCTTCTCGCCCACCTGCGGAACGGGAGGCCTTAAACCTCGTGCTCGATGTACTCGCTCAGCTCATTGAGGATGCCTTCGATGTCCTCGGCCGTGCTGTCATCGGCGAACGTCCATGACCTGCAGGCCTTGGCGGGCGGCTCGCCTTGGTGGGCGAACACCGTCCACCATGTCATCACCTCACCATCGCATCGCACCAGCGTATTGGTGTGGATGCTCATCGAGTGGCAAATGCCCACCTTGTTGTTATACACTGCGTCCTGTACTCGGCGAATGCGGGTAACCGCCTTTTTCACTTCTCGTGTCATAGCTCTTGATTATTTGCGGTGGGCGGGGGCTGGCCTCGCCCACCTGTTAAACTTATACTTACTTGTTCTCGGCCTTCTTGGTGCTGCGCTTGCGGCTCTTCTTCTCGGGCTGCGGCTCGGGCAGGCCATCACAGATGGCTACACGCTTGCCTGCCCTGACCAGACGGGGCAGATAGCTGTCGAGGGCGTGGGCGGGGAATGCGGCCTGACGCTCGGTGATGTCCTTCGCCTGCGTGCGGGTGAGAACTATGCCCAAAATCTCACTCACGGCTACCGCATCATCGCCGAACGACTCGTAAAAATCGCCCACACGGAACAACAAAATCGCATCGGGGTGCTTGGCCTTCATCTCGCCATATTGGCGGGCCAGCGGCGAGGCCTCGCCCACCACCTC
>FLNX01002275.1_pt1 | contig 17908 bp, 20 predicted proteins | sample 1140341 | NCBI WGS metagenome assembly FLNX01 (sample SAMEA3878208, study PRJEB12797) | bioreactor metagenome | biome: Moose rumen | place: Sweden | collected 2011-10
CTGGACGGAGCGCGGTCACGTTTTGGCGGGCGGCGTTATGAAAATCGGCGACATCAAAGGGCATAAAGAGTTAAATGACGCTTACGAACTCGGAAAAGCCGTCGCGCAGGGTAATTCCCTTTGAAGGAACCTTTTTTCGGCACTAAATCGTTACAAATTCTTAATCAAATACGGTTTTAACTCATTAAGGAGGAAATTTTTATGACAATCAAGGATTATGAAGAAATTCGCAAGGTCGCACAGCTTTATATCGATGGCGGAGACGGCGACAGCTCCATTATGAAGCCCGCCTTCCACAAAAACGCCACAATTAACGGCGAACCAATTCAAACGCTGTTCGATACCGTCGATAAACTCGGAAAAACTTCTGCGCGGGCAACCGTCGACGTTCTCGACGCCACTAACGACGTTGCGGCAATTCGTATTGTCATGGAAGATTGGCACGGACAAAATTTCGTCGATTATCATATCCTGCAAAAGGGCGCGGACGGTTGGAAAATCGTTGCCAAAGTCTTCACAGAGACAAAATGAAAAAATTCGTTATAGCGAATTTTTCACTTTGAACAGAAAAAATATCCCCAAAAATCGCGGGGATTTTTTTTTGCCCCAAAAACCCGCATGATTACGCCATTCTTACGATTGCAGAAATTCGGAATAGCGAATTTTGTAATTTGCCCCTTCAAAACGCCCTTCAAACTCTTTTTCAAGCCCCAAAACGGACTCCAAACTCTTTTTTTTGTGTTAAAATCTGCTCGGAGGTGTCTTCATGAAAAAATTTTTGGATTTCGCGCTTGTAATTCTTTTTTTCGCGTGCTTGGCTAGTAATTTTCTGCCCGCGCAGGTTCATCAGGCTCTCGGATTCATTTTTGTCGCCTTAATCGTCGTTCACAACGTCTTTAACAGAAATTTTTACCGCGCAGGTCTCAATCGGCGCAGAATTTTTAATCAAGCAATGATTTTTCTGTTCGCCGTCGGAATTTTGGCGATTTTAATCAGCGGCGCGGCTCTCGCAGATTATTTTCCCGCGCAGAATTTAAATTGGCGGGCGATTCATCTCGGCTCGGCGATTTTTTCAACGATTTTATTGCTGATTCACTTGCTGAAACACATTCGCGGCAAAAAATTATACGCGGCGGCGAGTTTGTCTTTTATTTTGGCTGTCGCCGCGATTTTTGGGCTCCCTTACGTCGACAGATGGTTTCATAAGGTCGAAATCAATCGCTTTGAACTCCTTCGCGGTGAAAAATTAGCTGTCGAAGGCAAAATTTTAATCGTTTACTTCAGCCGCGTCGGAAATACCGATTTTCCTGAAGAAGTTGACGCCGTTTCCGGCGCGTCGCTGATGATTGAGGACAAAAAAATTATCGGCAATGCACAAATGATCGCCGAAATTGTTCAAAGCATTATTGGCGGCGAGATTTTTCCGATTCAAACCGAAAAAATTTATCCCGCCGATTATTCCGAGACCACAAAGGTTGCAAAACAAGAATTTTCAAGCGGTGAACTGCCAGAATTAAAAAATTTGCCTGCCGTCGCGAATTACGATAAAATTATTTTGATTTATCCGCTGTGGTGGAGCGATTTGCCTAAGCCCGTCGAAAATTTCTTGCGAATCAGCGACTTTAAAGGTAAAATTTATCCGATAGTGACTCACGGCGGCGGCGGACTCGGCGAAAGCATTAAAACTTTAAAAAATTCTACCCGCGCAGAGATTTTCGAGCCGCTTGACATTTATTCAAGTGATATTCAGTCGTCTAGGAAAGAAATTGTAAATTGGTTGGAGGGATTTAGATGAAAAAATTTATTTTAATGGTTTTCGCGTTGCTTTTGAGCGTGCAAAGTTGTTTTGCGGCTGAAATTTCGGAAAATCGTTCGCCGTTTCATGAAAATGTGATTTATCCTCTGATTAAAACGGGCGATTATGCGATTGACAATCGAATTAACACCGCGATTATCGCCGAAGTCGACAGATTTGTTACCGCCGTTTATCGAAATGCGCAGAAAAACAACTATGAAGTCGCCGATATTCGCACAAATTACGAAATTGGCAGTAATGAGGCGGGCAACACGATAATTTTGAGCATTTTGATGACGGAGAGCAATTATTACAAGGGCGGCGCACATCCCGCAACTTATGTTCGCGCTTTGAATTTCAATTTATCGAGCGGCGAGCAAATGGGGCTTGATTATCTGCTTGAAGTCGGCGAAGGTTTTCAAGACGGTTGGTTAATTGAGCGTTTGAATCAAAAACTGCGCGAAAAGTCGGAGCGCAAGGAAATTTTTCTGTTTCAAGACGCTTTGCCGCTGAAAAAGTTGCCGCAAGACTTTTATTGGGATAAAAATCTGCATGTGCACTTTATTTTTCAACATTATGAGATTGCGCCTTATGCGGCGGGCATAATCGACGTGGATATTGACGAATAAAACATAAAAAAAGCCTCCGCGCAGGTTGCGGAGGTTTTTTGTTTGTGAAAAATGATTTACTTCTTCAAGATAGAGACAACAAGCCCGCCGATTGCAACGGCTATTACTCCGAAGCCCAAAAATGCCGCGATTGTAAGGTTATGAATCTGATTAATAAGGCTGTCGAATTTTGAATCAATCCGTTCATTTATTCGTCTTATTTCTTCGCGTTGTTGCTGTAATTCGTTCATAAAGGTATTGAATCGTTCATCTTGAGATTTCATAAACAGTTCAAACTTCGCGTCCTGCTTTGTCAACTTCATTTGAGTTTCCGCATTGATTTTTTCCTGTTCAGTCATTTTAATCTCCTCCTTTCGCAAATATTATATCAGAAATTTATTTTTTTGGCTATCACACAAACAAAAAAACCTCCGCGCAGGTTGCGGAGGTTAATTTTTTTTGCGAAAAATTATTCAATCAAAGATATTGTGCTTAACTCTGTCATGTTCTTCCGATTTTTTTGCGTCATTCCAACGGTCTGTGGTTCCTACGAGATACTTGTGGACTGTTTCTTACCCGTTTCTTGGTTGCCGTTTACAGTCTCTGCATTCAGATAGACAACATCGTAGTCAAAAATGTGATGGCGGCGATGATAAAACTTGTCATTGAAAGATTTTTCCTTTTTGTGCGGATAAATCGTCGTCAAATACTTTGCGGCGCGTTTTGAAGTCGGAAAATCGAGAATTTCGCCGTCTCTTATCAATCGAACGGGATTTATATGTCCCTTATTGCAAACTGACAAGTTTTCAAGCATTTTATCCATAAATTGGCTGTAATCGCGATTCAACATTTGCTCCGAACGGGTTACGTAGCGTAAATTTGTCCAATGATTATTCAAACTGTTGCGGTCGATGTGATCAACCTCGTAACCTTCGGGTTTTTCGCCGAGCCAGCACTCTGCAACGACTTTATGGATAAAAACTTTGCGATTTTTGCCTTCGATTACAACTGTCGTGACCCAATGCTCAGTTTTGCTGTTGTGAGATTGCTTATAACATTTTTTAACTCGTTTCGAGCGTGCATTTCTGAAAATCGTGCCGTCACAGTTGACTTCATACAAAAATTTTAACGATGGTATCTTCCTGAACTCAAGATCATTTCTCATTTCCCTTGATCCCTCCAAAGTTATGTTTTTACTTCTGAAAGCTGGCACTTTCCGACTTTGGAAAGCCGTTAATATAACGGTTTACGGCATTTACCGGCATCTCTATGCATTTCCGGTTATTCTGCGGATGCGTTCAAACTTTTCTCCGCGAGATGTGTAGGAAACATCGACAAAACCGTCGTCGCAAGCCTTGACGTTGATACTTTTGACGGGCAAAGAAGTACGTTCGCGGACGTAAGCGAGATAATTTGCAGCTTCTTCGCGAGTAGCGTCGTCAATGCCGAAAAAATTTACCTTAACGCCGTCAACAATCATAAAATCACTTCCTCAACTCAATTTTTTTATCATCAGGCAGGTCAAGCGTGCGAATCGGGAACGGAATATTAATTCCTTCTTCGCGATAACGCTTTGTAATCGCCTTAATGAATTCGTGTTTCAAAAGATATTGATTGGTAAAAGTTTCGACGTGCATAACCGCGTTAAAATCAATGGAAGAATCGTTAAAACATTGAAAACGCACGACGGGCGCGAGTTTATTTCTGTCAATGCCTTCAGAATCGAATTTCGGCTCGTAACCGTCGACTTTAATCATCAAATCGCGAGCGACTTCGACAGTAACGCGCTCAACCTGCTCCAAATCGCTGTCGTAAGAGACTCCGATAGGTACAACAACGATAATGTCATCACGGGGCTGCGAATAATTCGTTGTAACGGCATTGGCGATAACTTTATTCGGAATAACGACGACATTACTTTCAGTGGGCGGCATAACGGTAATATAACGCCAGTTAATGTCGATAACGCGCCCTTCATCGCCCGTTGAGAGCTTGATATAATCGTTGACGCGCATTTGTTTTGAAATAATGAGTTGCAAGCCCGAAAAAATGTTTTCAAGCGTCTCGCGAACGCCGAAAGCGACCGCCATACCGCCGACACCCATAGCCGCCATAATCGGCGCGATAGAAATGTTGAAGTAATCGAGGATAATCAGTGCACCCGAAGCGTAAATAGCGACTCGGAAGATAGTATCGAGCAAAGTTGACTGCGTCATATCGCCGGAACCCGAAAATTTCATGCGAATGAAGCCCGAAAGCGTCCTTTCGCAAACTCTGGTAACGGAAAAAACGATCATGGCGAACAAAACGTAGGAAAAAATCCTTTCGAGCCCGGCGGGCAAGGAAGAAGTTGTAACAATCCAATAAAGACCCGTCACAACCGATAAATAAATCGGCACGCCGCGTAGAGCACGGAAAAAAAGTTCCATCATCTCCGATTCACTGGCTTTAACGCGCCGTTCGAGTTTTTGCGTCAACATTCTGTTAAGAACGACGCCGACGAAGAATGAAAAAGCCAAAATGCACGCGGGGATAATTAATTTTTGTCCCAAAGCGAGCCAATCGATATTTTGAAGATACTCCAAACGAAACACCTCCGAAAAGCAATTAGTAATTAGGAATGCTCAATGCGTAATGAAAAAGCTTGAAAAAATTTTTTACGCTGATATATTTAGCGCGAAGGAGCTGATGACATGAACATTTTGATTGAAGGAAAAAGATTGAGACTTCGCGGCGCAACCCTCGACGATTTGAATTATATCATGAAACTGCAATATGCGCCCGAAAATTTAAAGTTCATCGTGCCTTTTGACGAAGAATATCACCGCGAAATTCTAACCTGCGCGGATAAAATGGATATTATCGTTGAGGAAAAAGATTCTGGCGAACGAGTCGGCTATTTTATGTTGCGGGAGCTTGATTCGCCCTGCGCGGAGTTCACGCACGTGATAATTGACAAAAAAGGCGTCGGCTACGGGCGCGAGGCACTGAAACTTTTAATGAAATGGACTTTTGAGCTTAAAAAATATCACCGCGTGTGGATTGACTGCAAAGAATATAATTCTGTGGCACTTCATTTGTATGAAAGTTCGGGATTTATCCGCGAAGGCGTTTTGCGCGAGATAATTTTGACGAACGGCGTTTGGGAAAACCTGATTGTGCTTGGAATGTTGGACAGAGAGTACTTAAAGGCATTTAGGAACTAAAAATTAGTTGATGCGCGGTTGTCACGTTAAAATTTTTGAACAATGAACCGCGAAAACTGTTCCGACGCTTTTTTCATCTGTATGAAAGTTCGGGATTTGTCCGCGAAGGCGTTTTGCGCGAGATAATTTTGACGAACGGCGTTTGGGAAAATCTGATTGTGCTTGGAATGTTGTACAGAGAATATTTTTCGTAAAAAAATTATCCCTCGACCGCGCAGGTTGAGGGATTTTTTATGTCAATCGTCAAAAAAATTTACACAGCCTTAGCCAAATCCTCGCCGAGTTTGCGGCATTCTTCAAGCGCGGCATCATCGGGAGCATTTTCGGCGATAACGTTGCCGACAAACTTTGCTCCCGCTTCTTTTGTACGTTCAGCCCAATTTTCCATCCATGCGCCGCCGCCCCAGCCGTAGGAACCGAACAAACCGACGGGCACGCCGTTAAGCTTGGCTTCGGCTTCGGTGAAGAAGGGCTCGAAAGAATCTTCTTCCAAAACTTCATCGCCCATAGCGGGGCAACCGAACAGAAAACCGTTATAATCAGCCATGTCAGCTGCGTTGAAGTCGTCGACTTGGAAAATTTCGACGTCTGCGCCGGCTTCTTTTGCACCTTCGGCAACGGCGTTCGCCATTTCTTCGGTATTGCCGGTGCCGCTCCAGAACACGACCGCAATTTTACTCATTAGAAATCGCCTCCAAAAAATTTAACTCTGAAAACGCGCCAATATTAACACAGCAACTTAGCCCGCGTCAATAAATTTTGCCAAAAGAAAATTGCGCAATGCTTAAATCGGTTGTATAATTCTTCTTAATTTAATTTTAATTTTTGGAGGAGATAAGATGCGGGAATTGCTCACTCGAATGCACGAGTGGATGACGCGATACATGAAAAGTTTTTATTCGGAAGACGCGGAAGTTCAGCAAGGAATCTTGATCAAGGAAAAACACACGGGTTATGTCACGGCAAATTGTGTGGAGCTTGCGAAATTTTTGAAGTTGCCGCCGCATGATGCGGAGCTTGCAGAAATTATCGGTTTGTTTCACGACGTGGGGCGTTTTCGGCAGTACAGCATTTATAAAACTTTCAACGACGCCGATTCGGAGGATCATGCCGACCTTGCGTTGAAAGTTATCGACGAGCTGGAATTTTTCAAGGAACTTTCCGCGCAGGATTATGAAATTGTGAAGTTTGCCATTCAAAATCACAACAAAAAAGTTATCGCGCCGACCGAAGACGCTCGGAAAGAATTTTTCGCCAAAATAATTCGCGACGCGGACAAATTGGATATTTATCGGGTGTTGGAACCGTTCTTGGCGCAAGACGCCGCCGACAAAATGCCGAATTTCATAAAATCGAACAGCAGATTGGTTGCGGAGATAAGTCCCGACTTCGTAGAAAATTTTGTGACGGGCGAGCAAGCCGACTACAGAAAAATTCGCACGAACGGCGACAGGAAAATTGTTCGGCTCATGTGGATTTACGACATAAATTTTTCTTGGACGATGAAAAAGATTGTCGAGCGCGGTTACATTGAAAAAATCGTATCAAACCTGCCGATGGACGAAAAAATTGCGGAAGGCGTCCGCCGTTTGAAACTTCACGTTGAGGAGAAACTTAAAACGTAAGGAGGTTTTTAAAATGACAGAGCAGGAAAAAATCAATCAGCAACTTAAAAACCAAATCGATTCACAAGATGCACGGTTGGATAAAGCTTTGAGTAATTTTGATATTAAATTTAACATGATGATGAATGAACTGCGTCAGCAACGCGAAGATATTCGTGAAATTCGTCAAGACATGAAGAACATGCAAGCCAAACACGATGCCGATATACGCGAATTGCAGAAAAGACAAGATGCGGCGCAAGCCAAACACGATGCTGAAATGCACGAGATGAACGAGCGATTTTACAATAAGATTGACGAAAACTTTAAAACGTTGTCGAATCAGATTCACAATAATTTCGTTCAAACGATGTTGGGCTTCGGAGCGATAGCGGCGGCGGTCGGCGGCATAATCATTGCGGCGTTTAAATCTTAACCTTTTAAAGGAGTTTTGACATGATAAATTTTGTACAGCAGGAGATTGAATCAGATTTAAAGGCGGGAAAATACACGGAGGGAATTCACACGCGTTTTCCGCCCGAACCGAACGGCTATTTGCATATCGGACATGCGAAATCGGTTTGCTTGAATTTCGGGCTTGCGCTCCATAACGGCGGACTTTGCAATTTGCGTTTCGACGACACCAACCCGACCAAAGAAGACGTTGAATTTGTCGATTCGATTCAAGAGGATATTAAATGGCTGGGCTTTGATTGGGGCGACAGGAAATTTTTTGCGTCGGATTATTTCGGCAAGCTGTATGATTATGCGGTTGAGCTGATAAAGCGCGGCTTGGCTTACGTTGACGATTTAAGCGCGGAAGAAATTAAAAAATATCGCGGCACATTGACGGAGGCGGGCAAGGAAAGTCCTTATCGCAACCGTTCAATCGAAGAAAACTTGGATTTGTTCAAGCGCATGAAGGACGGCGAGTTCCCGGACGGCTCGAAAGTTTTGCGGGCGAAAATCGACATGGCAAGCCCGAATATAAACATGCGCGACCCCGTCATTTACAGAATCACGCGCTCGACTCATCATCACACCGGCGACGATTGGTTGATTTATCCCATGTACGATTTTGCACACCCGCTTGAAGATGCGATAGAAAATATTACTCATTCGGTTTGCACATTGGAGTTTGAAGATCATCGTCCCTTTTATGATTGGCTGTTGGATTCTTTAGGCTTTGATCCGAACACGCGCCCGCGTCAGATTGAATTTGCGCGCCTTGATTTGACAAACACAATCACGAGCAAAAGAAAGCTTCGCCAGCTTGTCGAAGAAAATTATGTTCGCGGCTGGGACGATCCGCGTATGCCGACTTTATGCGGCTTAAGGCGCAGAGGATTTACTCCGGCGGCGATTAAAGATTTTTGCGAAAGAATCGGCGTCGCCAAAAGCAACAGCGTTGTTGATATTTCAATGTTGGAACACTGCGTCCGCGAAGATTTGAATGAAAATGCGGACAGAGTTATGGCGGTGCTTGACCCGTTGAAAGTTGTTTTGACCAACGTTGAAGAAAATTCCGTTGAGTATCTGACGGCAGAAAATCATCCCAAGCGAGGCGGCAATCGCTTTGTACCTTTCACGCGAGAAATTTTCATTGAGCGGGAAGATTTTATGGAAGATGCTCCGAAAAAATTTTTCCGTCTCAAGCCCGGCGGCGAAGTTCGTTTGAAATACGCTTACATTATCAAATGCGAGGAAGTCATTAAAAATTCTGCGGGCGAAGTTGTCGAGCTCCGTTGCACAATCGATCCGACTTCAAAATCGGGCGGCGCGACTGCAAACAGAAAAATCAAGGGCACGATTCATTGGGTAAGCGCGAAATTTGCCTTGCCCGCCGAAGTCCGACTTTATGATTATCTTTTGACGACCGACGCGCAGGGAAATTTGCCTGAAGATTTTATCGCCGCACTCAATCCCAATTCGTTAATCGTTAAGCAGGCGTTGATTGAGCCGAGCGTTCGTTGGACGGCGGCGGGAACTCATTATCAATTTTTGCGGCTCGGATATTTTGTCGTCGACCCCGATACCACAGCCGAAAAATTGATTTTTAATCGCGTCGTCGGCTTGAAAGATACTTGGGCAAAAGTTAAAGCGAGGTGATTAATTATGCCGAAAATTCCAAAGGGCTTGACCGATAAAGACATGGTAAAAAATTATGTCGAGGAAGAAACCATCGAACAACAACTTTTGACTGCCGCGAAAAAAGCCGAAAAACTCCGCTTGGTTGCCGAAGCCGAAGCTCCGCCCGCGCCGCTTGCAAAGGCAGGTTTTACGCCCGAACTTACCGACAAACTCGGCAGAGAACTTCTCGCGCTGAAAATCGAACTGTCAAATGCGGGCGTCAAAAGTTACAACTTCAAAATAAAACGCGACGGCGAAAAAATAACTTTAACCGTCGTTGATAAAAAAATTTTTTAAGGGGATCTTTTAATGGACACTATGACTTATGTGGCGATTGCGATTTTCGTAACCGCCTACGCGCTGATAATTTCCGAAAAAGTTCACCGCACGGTAGTCGGACTTTTCGGCGCAATGCTGATGATTTTGCTTGGAATTTTGGATCAAGAAACTGCAGTTCATCACATTGACTTCAACACAATCGGACTTTTGATGGGCATGATGATTGTTGTCAACATTACGAGCGAGACGGGGCTTTTTAATTTCTTGGCGATATGGGCAGCAAAAAAAGTTAAGGCGCAACCCGTCAAATTGCTTGTCGCTCTGAGTACTTTAACCGCCGTTTGCTCCGCGCTCCTTGACAACGTGACGACCGTCCTTTTAACCGTGCCGATAACTTTTAATATCGCCGCGCAGTTGAAAGTTGACGTGAAACCGTTTTTGATGGCGCAAATTATCAGCTCGAATATCGGCGGCACGGCAACGCTTATCGGCGACCCGCCGAATATTATGATCGGCTCGGCTGTCGGCTTGAGTTTCGGAGACTTCGTTTTGAACATGACGGCTGTTTCGATTTTAATTTTTATCATAACCGTTGCAATCATGGTTTTGATTTATAAAAACGATTTGCACACCAAACCCGAACTTCAAGATAAAGTCATGCGCCTCAATGAACACGAACAGATAACGGATCATCTTCTGCTGAAAAAATGTTTGTTCGTTTTGGCAATAACAATTTCGCTCTTCGCATTTCACGGAATGTTGGGGCTTGAATCGGCGACGGCGGCTTTGACGGGCGCGAGCCTTTTGCTCCTGCTGACTTTCCATCGCAACGAAGAAATGATCGCCAAAATGTTAAGCAAAGTCGAATGGCTTGCGATATTTTTCTTCGGCGGCTTGTTCATTTTGGTCGGCGCGTTGGTTGAAAAGGGCGTCATAAAAATGTTGGCGGAAATGGCAATGGAAATTACGCAAGGTGACCTCACTTTTACCGCGATAGTTATCATTTGGATGAGTGCGATTGCTTCTGCGTTTATCGATAATATTCCGTTCGTGGCGACGATGATCCCGCTGATTAAAGACATGGGACAAATGGGCTTGACGAATCTTGATCCGTTGTGGTGGAGCTTGGCACTCGGCGCGTGCTTGGGCGGCAACGGAACCTTAATCGGCGCGAGCGCAAACGTCGTTGTTGCATCAATGGCGGCGCAACGCGGCAGAGCAATTTCTTTTATCGGATTCATGAAAGTTGCTTTCCCGCTCATGATTCTCTCGATAATTATTTCAACCGCTTACGTTTATCTTCGCTACTTATAAAAAATTTTTTTCAAGGTCGGCGAGCTCTTTTGAGTTTGTCGACCAATTTTTTTGGAGGTTCTCATGAAAATTTATCCCGACACAAAAATTTATATTATTTGTCCCGGCAAACAACATTCCGGCGGTCCCGAACTTTGTCATCAACTTTGCTCTCAATTAATCAGTCTGGGCGTTGACAGTAAATTAATTTACATTTATACCCCGGCTTCTTTCAAAAGCGACCCCGTCCATGATTTTTATAAAAAGTATCATCTGCCATATGCATTTAATTTTGAAGACGAACCAAAGAATATTTTAATTATGCCCGAAATTTTTACCGGATATTTTTATGCTGTCGATAAAATTCAATGTGTAATTTGGTGGTTGAGTGTTGACAATTATTTGAAGAGTATTCAAGAGATTTTTCAGTATTTTTATCAAAATTCACTTGCAGCACCATTAACGAAAATTTTTTCTTTCCATAAGGCGGACAACGAAATTGATCATTTTGCTCAATCGGAATATGCACGACAATTCGTCAAACTTAACGGCGTGCCCGACGAAAAAATTCACATGGTCGAAGATTATTTGAGGCAGGACTTTTTAAGCAGAGCCGCGCAGGTTGATTTGAGTATGAAAAAAAATATTGTCGCTTTCAATCCAAAGAAAGGCTTTGAAGTCACGCAACAACTAATTGAGCTTGCGCCCGATATTGATTGGCGACCGATTGAAAACATGACTCCCGCGCAGGTTCAAAAACTTTTGGCGGCGGCGAAAATTTATATTGACTTCGGCAATCATCCCGGCAGAGATAGAATTCCCCGCGAGGCGGCAATTTCGGGTTGCGTCGTCATTACAGGCAGGCGCGGCGCGGCGGCTAACGACATTGACATAAACATTCCCGCCGAATTTAAATTTGACGAAAAGACAACCGAGCCGCAAGGAGTTATCAAAAAAATTCGCGAAGTCTTTGAAAATTTTCCTGCCGCTTACGAAAAGCAAGCCGCTTATCGCGCAAGAATTTTCGAGGATAAAAATCGTTTCACTGAAGAAATAATTCTTGCCTTTGAGATAAAAAATTTGCCGCCGCCGAGCGTCGCGATGATTCAAGGTGTCGGCGAGAAAAGTTTTTTGCTTGCCAAAGAACTTTTTCGCAACAAAAATTTCAGACCGAGTTTTATTGTCGATGATGTGATGGCGTCAACAAAAATTTCCGACAAACTTATTTTCCGCGAACAAAATCGAAATTATCTGCGCGTCGGACAAAATTTTATCGAGATTATCACGCGGGAAGATGCAAAATTTCTGTATCTCGAAGGGCGAATAAAAAAATTTGCATTGATTGACCCGTCGGACGCGGAAATTTATGATTTGCAAAGATTTTATGAGCCAAAAGCTGAGGATGTTTTGATTTATGAACTTGACGGCTGAAAATATTGGTGTAACAATCGGCGGAAAAGAAATTTTGCAGAATGTGAGTTATGAATTTCCTTCGGGCAAACGGACGGCGATAATCGGCGCGAACGGCGCGGGCAAATCGACACTGTTAAAGGTTTTGTGCCTTCTCAACGAAAAATTTTCGGGAGTCGTGACGCTCGGCGGAAAAAATTTGCGCGAAATCGGCAGAAAAAAACTTTCTAAAGTAATGGCAATACTTCCGCAAGAAAAAGACGCGCCGCAAGATACCACCGTTCGGCAATTAGTTTCCTTCGGACGCTTTCCGCACAGAAAATTTTTCGGGGGCTTTTCTGCAGAAGACGAATCCGCCATAAAAAATGCCCTTGAACTGACGAAGTTGACCGAGTTTGAAAATCGGCAAGTTGCAAGTTTATCGGGCGGCGAAAAACAACGCGCTTGGCTTGCAATGACGCTCGCGCAACGTCCGAAAATTTTATTGCTTGACGAGCCGACAACTTATCTGGACATTGCGAATCAACTCGAAGTCATGGATATTATTTCAGACGTAAACAAAAAATTTTCCACAACAATTATCATGGTTTTGCACGACATAAATCACGCCCGCCTTTACAGCGACGAAGTTTTGATTATCAAGGATAAAAAGGTTTTCGCGGCAGGAAATCCAAAAAAAATTTTAACCGCGCAGGTTTTGGGCGAAGTTTTTAACGTTGAGGCTGATATTTTTAAAAATTCTACAGGCGAAGAAATTATTTTTCCAATTAAAAGGAGGTTGAGCCGTGAGTTTTGATAAATTTGAACTGACCGATAACGTTATGTACGTCAAAGGCGTCGGACCGCGACGGGCGGCGGCTCTTGCAAAGCTGAATATCGTTACGAAATACGATTTACTCACTCATTACCCGCGAACTTACGAAAATCACAGCAGTTTAACTAAAATCTGTGACATTTTCACGGGAGAAACGGTTTTGCTCGTCGGAAAAATCTTCAACATAACTTCCCGCGAGGCACGCAACTTGACGATCATTGAGGCTTGGCTCGCCGACGGCACCGGTTACATTAAATTGACGTGGTTTAATCAAAAATATTTGCTGACGAAATTAAAAGACGGCATGAAACTTTTTGTTATCGGCAAAGCTAAAATTGATCGTTGGTCGGACGGACTTGCAATGAGTTCAATCGACAGTTTCGAGATACTCGACGACGATGAAGAGCCGGAGCTCGGAATCACACCGATTTATTCTTCAACCGCCGCGATAACTCAAAAAGTTTTTCGGACGGCGTTAAGAAATCTCTTGGCACAAATGCCGCCGCTGAAAGAAATTTTGCCGCGAGAAATTTTGGAAGAACAAGATTTAATTTCGCTGGACGAGGCGATAAGAACGATTCATTTTCCGAAAGATTACGCGACACTCGACTTGGCAAGGCGGCGATTGGCATTCGACGAATTGTTTTTGATTCAATGCGGGCTGATGTTGATAAAAAAACAAACTCAAGACGAAAGATTGGGCATAAGCCACAAGAAAAACGGCAAACTCGTTAAAGCCGCGCTTGAAAAATTGCCTTTCGAGTTGACAAAAGATCAGAAAAAAGTTTTCCGCGAAGTTTCAAAGGACATGGAAAGCAAATTGCCAATGCGCCGATTGATTCAAGGCGACGTTGGTTCGGGAAAAACGGCGGTAGCTTTATTGGCACTCGTTAAAACTGTCGAAAACGGTTTTCAAGGCGCGTTTATGGCACCGACAGAAATTTTAGCCGTTCAACACTACGAAAAGTTCTCAAATCTGCTGAATGACTTGGGAATTCGCGTCGGACTTTTAAGCGCGAAGGTCACACGTTCAAAAAAATTGCGTGAAGAGCTTTATCAAAAAATTTTTTCGCACGAATTGGATATAATCATCGGAACGCACGCGCTGATTCAAGAAGGAGTAAAATTTTCAAAGCTCGGCTTGGTTGTCACTGACGAACAACACCGCTTCGGAGTAAATCAACGCTCGATGCTCGAAAAAAAATCGGACACATTGCCCGATATGTTGGTTATGACGGCAACGCCGATACCGCGCACAATGACTTTGACGGTTTACGGCGATTTGGACGTTTCGCTGATAAAAGAGTTGCCGCCGGGACGCAAGCCGATAAAAACTTTTACAAGAAATATCCGCAGTCGAAAAAAAATTTATGAATTCGTCCGCACAGAAATTTCGGCAGGGCGACAAGCTTACGTTGTTTGCCCGCTGATTGAACGGAGCGAGTCTGAAACTCTTGCCGACATTGAATCTGCGGAAGAAATTTTCGACATGTTAAGCAAAGGGATTTTCCGCGACGTAAATTGCGCACTTCTTCACGGAAAAATGAAACCGCGTGATAAAGATGAGATCATGGAAAAATTTCGCGACGGCAAAACAAAACTTTTGGTTGCGACGACGGTTATTGAAGTCGGCGTTGATGTGCCCAATGCAAGCGTTATGGTTGTCGAACACGCAGAGAGATTCGGGCTGGCGCAACTTCATCAACTGCGCGGAAGAGTCGGGCGCGGCTCGGATAACTCTTTTTGCATTTTAATTTCCGACAGCAAAGCCGATATTTCCAAAGCGCGGCTTGAAACTATGGAGGCGACGAACGACGGCTTTAAGCTCGCCGAAGAAGATTTAAAACTGCGCGGACCGGGACAATTTTTCGGCGAAGCGCAACACGGTTTGCCCGATTTGAAAATTGCAAATGTCTTTCGCGACTTGGATATTTTGATTCAAGCCCGCGACGCCGCCGAGAAATTCATTACCGACGAAGAAAATCTGAATTACTTCGCGAACTTGCGAAAAAATCTCGCGCTTGCTTACGGCGATAAATTCAACCAAATCACTGCCAACTAAAAAATTCCCCCCGCACTTCTGCAGGGGGATAATTTTTTTGATTTTCATAATGAATTGTTGGTAAGAGAATTAATCGTCTGTTCGAGCTTGCGAATTTTTTCAATAAGCTCCGGAACTTTTTTCAAAGCCGCTTGATGTCGGAGCCAGTCGCTGTGACTTTGAATCGGGAAACCGCAACCGAAAAATCCTTCCGGCATACTTTTTGAAATTCCCGACCGCGCCGCATAAACCGAATTTCCGCCGATTGTAATATGCCCGACAGTGCCGACTTGTCCGCCGAAAGTCACGTTATCGCCAACCGTCGTCGAGCCCGATATTCCCGTCTGCGCCACAATCAAACAATTCGCGCCGATTTTGCAGTTGTGCGCAATGTGAACGAGATTATCAATCTTTGTGCCGTGCCCGATAATCGTCGAGCCCATTGCCGCCCTGTCAATGCCGACGTGCGCTCCAATTTCCACGTCGTCTTCGACAATCACGTTGCCGACTTGCGGAATTTTTGTGTGGACGCCGTCTTTTGTCGTGAACCCGAAGCCGTCCGCGCCGATAACCGCCGAACTGTGAATCACACAACGCTTTCCGATTTTGCAAAACTCTCGGACGGTTGCGCTTGAATAAATTACGGTGTCTTCCTCAATCGTGACGTGCTGCCCGATATAAACGTGCGGATAAATTATCGCGCCGCTTTTAATCTCCGCGCCGTTGTCGATAACCGCGAATGGCATAATCGTTGCGTCGTCGGAAATTTTAACGTCCTTGCCGAGATGCGCTTTGGGACTTATGCCTTTTTGAATTTCCAATTTCGGCATAAACATTTCAAGCAATTTTGCGAAGGCGGCTCGCGGATCTGAAACTTTAATCGCGGGCTTCGGAAAATCTTTTATGTCCGGCGGAATTAACACTGCCGACGCCGCGCAGATTTTTGCTTCGTCAAGATGCGGCGGCACGGCAAAAGTTAAATCGCCTGCGCGGGACATCGGGATATTCGACAGCCCGCAAATTTTTGTTTCGCCGTCTCCCGCGAGTTCGCCGCCGACAAGTTCGACAATTTCTTTTAAAAATTTTTCCATACTCATCGCCCGCTTACTGCATTTTTTTAATAACGTCGTCAGTCACGTCAACCGCGCCGTGAAAAATCATTTTGTCGCTCGCAGAATTGCTTATGACAACGTCAATATTTTTTTCTTGCGAAACTTCCGCAATCACAACGTCCATACGACTTCTTATCTGTGTGGCGTAACCCTGATTTATGCTCTCGATTTTGCGTTGAAATTCCATTTGAGCTTTGGCGGCTTCTTCTTCCGTCAAATCTTTATCGCCGTAATCTTGTTGAAATTTCTCTTGCGCTTCTTTGATTTTGCCTTCCGCATCTGTCATCAAAGTTTTTACTCGCGGAGCTTCCGCCATAACTTTATCAATGTCCACACTGCCGATTTGCGCCTGTCCGCAACCTGTAAAAATCAACGACGAAGCCAATAACGCGACTGCCGCCAATTTCTTTGCAAAATTCATTTATATCACTCCTTTTCAGGTTATAGGTTATAGGTTTTAGGTTATAGGTGATAGCAAAGTCCTAAAACCTAAAACCTAAAACCTAAAACCTTTTAAAGTCTGTTCATTTCCTTTATTAAATCCTCTGTCAAATCCTTGCAATTTTTGCCCGCGATAATCACTGCGCCGACTCCTTCGGGCTGTTGAAGTTCAAAATTTTTTTCGACGCCGCGACTCAAAACTTTATCGCTCGGAACGGATTCATGTTTGACGAAAACCATTTCCAACCGATTGACTGCCGCGAGCATCGTTGCCTTGTCGACAATCGAATCCAAAATTTTTTTCTCAAGCTCGGCGCGTTCGGAACTTACCGCTTGCAATTCGGTTAAAAGTTCGCGGCGTCTGTGTTGCCGATTTTCCATTTCGCGCAAAGAATCTTCCATAAGTTTTTTGTTGCGCTCGGTGACGTCGGCTTCTTTTTGCCGCGCCTGCTCCTCGACTTCCAGACGAAGTCTTTCCGCTTCGGCTTTGAGTTTTGTTTCTTCTTCAGCTATCGATTCTTCGGCGTATTTTTCAATCTCCGCCGCCCATTTTTCCAAAAGTTCGCGCTGAAGATTATTCCTTTCCAACTCAACCCGTTCAAAATTTTTCTTGAGTTCGTTAATCTGCTCGTCCGTCAAACGAAGATTATCTGCGTTTTGCAATTTCAACTGAATGTTCAACTGCTCGTTGGAATATTCCGCAATAATTTTATCGCGCTCTTCAATGTAATGCGGCTCGGATTTTTTGCGATAATCTTCCGCCGCCTTCTTCTTTTTCATTTCAAGCTCGGCAAGCTGACTTATGACGATCTGCGCATTTTTTTGCCAAGCCGCCTCGTCAAAAACTTCGGTATTGGTTTCGGGCGGTTGCGGTTTCGGCAATTCGGTAATTCGCATCGCCTCGTTCAATTCAAGTCGCAAGCGAAGTTCCGTTGCACAAAGATAATCAAGTTGTTCGCCGTCGGGATGAGCCGCTTTGATTTTTTCCATGTCGATTATTCCGAAGCCGCGAATTTCCTTCCGCGCAGGTTTTTCGATTTTATTTTCCGGCGGCTCGGCGGGAAGCTCCGGCGTTCGATAAAAGTAAAGTCCGCCGCCGATTAATGCCGTCATTATCGCCGCCGCCAATACTTTATAAAACACAGCCGCCGCCTCCTAATGAAAAAGGGACAAGC
>FLNX01003659.1_pt1 | contig 17900 bp, 14 predicted proteins | sample 1140341 | NCBI WGS metagenome assembly FLNX01 (sample SAMEA3878208, study PRJEB12797) | bioreactor metagenome | biome: Moose rumen | place: Sweden | collected 2011-10
TTGGCACAGAAGTTGCTGCAATAGAGGTGTTATGCAGATAGAACTCATCCTTCTGGTCCTTTCGACCCTCTTCTTTGCCAGCATACTGGCAGGCAAGGCGGGCAGCCGTTTCGGCGTGCCCGCCCTGCTCCTTTTCCTCGGCGTCGGCATGCTCTTCGGCAGCGACGGTCTGGGTATCCACTTCGACAATATCGGGCTGGCTCAGATTATCGGCACCGTGGCCCTCAGCGCCATCCTCTTCTCCGGCGGACTGGACACCAAGGTCTCCGACATCAAGCCTGTGCTCGGCCCCGGCATCACGCTGGCCACCCTTGGCGTGCTGATTACCGCTATTGCCACAGGTCTCATCCTCTACACCCTCCTCGACCACAACCTCGGCGTGAGCCTTATGGGATGCCTCTTGCTGGCCTCCACCATGAGCAGCACCGACTCGGCCTCGGTCTTCTCCATCCTGCGCGGACGCGGCCTCAACCTGAAGCACAACCTGCGCCCCACACTGGAGCTGGAGAGCGGTGCCAACGACCCCATGGCCTACGTACTGGTGCTCACCTTCATATCTTTGGTGCAGCAAGGCGGCGAGCCGCAGTGGGGCAGCGCACTGGTCATGCTGGTGGTGCAGCTGGTGGTGGGTGCCGTGGCGGGATGGCTCTTCGGCAAAGCCATCGTCTGGACGGTGAACAAGATCGACCTCGACAATGCGGCCCTCTACCCCATCCTGGTACTCACAGGCTCCTTCTTCGTTTTCTCCGCCACATGGTTCATGCGGGGCAACAGCTACCTGGCAGTCTATATCGCCGGCCTCGTGGTGGGCAACAGCAAGTTTGTCCACCGCCGCTCCACGCGCAACTTCTTCGACGGCATCACATGGCTGGCGCAGCTCTCCATGTTCCTCACACTGGGCTTGCTGGTGAACCCCAGCGAGCTGAAAGAGGTGCTCGTGCCGGGGCTGGTCATCAGTTTCGTGATGATCTTCATCACACGTCCGCTGAGCGTCTTTGTGTCGTTGGCGCCCTTCCGCAAGTACACCTTCCGCGACCGTCTCTTCGTGTCGTGGGTGGGCCTGCGCGGCGCCGTGCCCATCATCTTCGCTATCACATGCCGTGCCGCCGGTGTGCCGCACAGCGACGTGATGTTCAACATCGTCTTCCTCTGCACCCTGGTGAGCCTCGTCGTGCAGGGCACCACGCTGCCGTTGATGGCCCGCTGTTTGGGTGTCAGCATGCCGCCGGAGGAGAATGGACGCACAGCCTCGGCCGACTTCGACATCGACTTCCCCGAAGAAATCAAGTCCTCGTCGAGTGAGATAGAAATCACCGACGCCATCCTTGCCCACGGCTCCACCCTGATGGACTTGCGCCTGCCGGAGAAAACCTTGGCCATCATGGTTAAGCGGGGCGACAACTATTTCGTGCCCAACGGCAAGACGGTGCTGCGACAGGGCGACCGTCTTATGGTGCTCAGCGACAACCAGCAGGCACTCGACGACACGCTGCAACGCCTCGGTGTCTATGATTCCGGCGACGAGCCGGTGCAGAAAGAGAAAAGCCCCTGGTACAGCGTCCTGTTCGATGACAGTGAGGACTAGCCAAAGAATATTTTATTTTTTCATAATTGTTGCGGCTGTGGGGCCGCGGTCGGTGGCGACGGTGACGACGTAGAGGCCAGACGGCAGTGTATGCAGGTCGAGGTCGACAAGGTCGGCGTCGACATTCGACAGCCGCATCACGGTAGTGCCGTTAGCGGTGCTTATGCTGACGCTGCGTATGGTGGTACCGGCTTTGATATAGGTGCGCTCGGTGGCGGGGTTGGGATAGATGGAGAGTCCGGGCGTCGGGGTGGCGAGGGTGGCGAGGGCACTGCCGTGGTCATCGACGAGGTAGCCGCTTTTGGTGCTGTTGTACACCTCGCGACCGTAGGTCACACTGGAGCCGTAGTTGTTGACGCAGGCCACCAGATAGCACTTGTCGGGGCGCATGCCGTCGGGCAGCGTGTAGCCCACGGTCTTGCTGAAGATGGCGCCAGCGGAGGTAGACGGAATCACGTCGTCGCCCCAGGCGGCGGTGAGGCAGGCACGCACCACATGGTCGTGACGATAGTTGCTACCCGCCGTCGACTGGTAGCCGATGAGGCTGTCCTCGGCCAGATAGAGGGTGAGGCGAGGAGCCTCGATAGACTGGTCGGCGATGAAATAGCCTTCCACGGTGGCTTGCAGCTGGCGCGTCGTGGCATCGTACTGGATGTCGGTGAACCCGATGACTATATTGTCCGGCAAAGAGGTGGCACGAGACAATTCCTGGTGCATCATCACCGCGGTGCCGACATAGTGCACGGGGCCGGGATTGCCTTCGGAGTAGGCCATGCTGCGGTCAATCATCAGCGCCGGTGCATAGGTGGAGGTGCCGTAGAGCACCTCGAGCTGCAGCGACTCGCTGATGGTATAGTCGTCGTTTGAGAAGCCTGCATGATGCGAGAGCCAGGCGACACGGTCCTCAAGACCCTCGTAGGCACCTTCCAGCTCGCGTTCGGCCGAAGGACAGTTGCCGCACTCCTGCGAGGTGAAAGTCTCGAGCAAGGCCATATGCAGGTTTTGGCTCTCGGCGCTGACGGCGATGTCGTCGACAAAGACAAAACGGCCACTGCCGTGGTTGACGAAGGCGATGTGGACGGTCTGTCCGGCATAGTCGGCCAACGGCAGCTCGATTCTGTTCCAACCGCCAGAGACCTCCTGGCTGCCGTCGAAGACAAAGTCGCGCAGCGTGACGCTGAAGTCGTCCTTTGCCACGCCGGAAGTGGAGACCATGACGCGCAGCCTCTCTGTGCCACCCACGTCGGCCGAGAAGGCACGGAACATCAGCTTGTAGCTGCTGGACGGCACCGTGATGGAGGGCGTCACCATCCAGCGGTCCACGTTGCTGCCATCGGTGACATACGACACCGACGCGGCGGCATTGTTGCCAGTCTCGACCTCGGACACGCACCAGGCCGAACCGAACATGGTGAAGTTGCCGACGTTGGTTTTGCCGTCGCCGTAGGTGGTCCATCCGTCAGGGAACTGACCTACTTGGTCGTTGATGGTAACGCTTTGGAAATCTTCGCTGAACACCGTCTGGCCCTGTGCAGTGGCGCAGGGCAGCAAGGCTGACACCAGTAGTAGAAAGTTATTCTTCATTACTCTTTATTATTGATTTTGATTGGTGATTCGACTTGACTCATTGACATATTTCTATTAGGTGCAGTTTCGCTTCCGAAAATATCATCTCGCCGTGAATATTTTACATGGGATATAATTTTTTTTGTGAATTTACGTATGTGATGATATTTTTTCAGCCGCAGAAGCACCTAATACCATGATTTGTTAATTCGTTAATTCGTTAATTCGTTAATTCGTTAATTTGTTAATTCGTTAAACTTTTAAAACTTTTATGAAGAGACTATTCAGATTTATGTATGTGGTACTGATGGCCACGGCTACGATTGGCATGTTTTCTTGCGGAAAAGAGGACAGCGACAGCGGTACCTCCGGGCATCCCGACATTCCCTCATACGAGACCCTCGAACGTACGGAATGGGAAGGATCGTACACCACCACCACCCAGACCCCACAGGGGAGCATGCCCGTCACCCTGCGCTGGACTATCGACTTCATGGGCGACGGCAAGGCCGGCGTGATGCTGGTGCTCGACTCGCAGGCCTTCTACGACACACCCATCGAATGGGAGTCGGAGTACACCTACGACCCGGCCACGGGCAACGGGACATTGAGCGATGAGAACCTGGGTAGCACGACCTTCGCCACCGACGCCGTGAACCGCACGATGACCGCCGAGCTGATACTCATGACACAGCACGAGGAGGACGGCCCCGTCTACTCCTATGGCGGCATGACGACACTGTATCAGACACTCTGACACACGCAGCATGAAACATATTGTCTTGTTCGCCGTCGCGACACTGCTTGCCGCCGGGGGCTGGGCAGTGCCGGCAAGCGAAGCTTGCATGGTGGCCAACACCTTCTGGACAGTCACCCTCGGTATGAAGGGGACGCTGCAAAACAGCGAGTGGGGCTACAGCGACGCAGCGTACCTCTTTGTGGCCGACGGCGGGGGGTGGGTCATTGTGGCAGCCAACGACGTGGCACGTCCCATACTGGCCTATTCCACCACCACGACGCTCGACCCGCATCATCTTCCCGACGCTACCCGAGGCTTCCTCGACATCTATCGGCAGGAGACAGCCTGTGCCGACGGGGTGCGCGACGCGGAGTGGGACATGCTCCTGAATGGCGGTATGCTCAAAGATACGGAAGAAGAAGAAAGCGTGGGACCCCTGCTGACCACCACGTGGTACCAGATGTCGCCCTACAACCAGATGTGTCCGTCGGGATGCATGACCGGGTGCGAGGCGACGGCGATGGCGCAGGTGCTGAGATACTGGAGCTATCCGGCCTTCGGCGAGGGCAGCCACAGCTACAACGACGCGGGCGGACATGGTGTGCAAAGTGCCGATTTCGGCGGCACACGCTACGACTGGGACAACATGCCAAACCGGCTCACCAGCGGCAGCAGTGCTACAGAGAAACAAGCAGTGGCCACGCTGATGTACCACTGCGGCGTGGCTGTGGACATGAGCTACAGCCCATCGCTCAGCGGTGCCGTCATGACCGGCATCGTCCCGGCACTGACGAGATACTTCCGCTACAGCGGAAGGGCACGTTACGTGGCAAAGGGGAGCATGAGCAACGCCGACTGGACTGACACACTCACCCGCGAGCTGCGGCACCACCGCCCCATCATCTATGGCGGCGATGGACCTGCCGGCGGCCATGTCTTCGTCTGCGACGGGTTCGATACGCGAGGGTATCTGCACTTCAACCTCGGCGAGGACGGTGACGGCGACGGCTACTATCAGGTAGGAGCCATCACCTACGGCATGTACAGCTTCAACAGTGCCAACGACTGCGTGATGGGCATCGAGCCGGAATACGGCATCTACTGCAACGAGGGGCAGCTCGACTTCGGCCGCGCCGCCTCGTCGCAGCAGCTATGGGTGAGCACCAGCGACACCTGTACCGCCCCATGGACGGCGGCGACCAGTGACAGCTGGATAAGCGTGAGCGGTACGGGCTTCACACATCTGGGACAGATGACAGTGAGCGTGGGCGAGAATGCCACTGGCGAGGAGCGCAGCGGCAGCGTCACACTATTGCAAGGAGACCTCGGCACCACGCTCACTGTGTTGCAGGCTGCCTACGACCCAACCACCGACTACTGTCCGTTGACCGTCGAGATGGGCAACAGCCACAACGAGCCGTGGGCAGCCGACGCACACCTCTCGTTCGAGTCGCTGTCGGGACTCGTCTATGGCAGCGCAGCGCACACGGTGAGCGGTGCCTCGTCGACGACACAGGTGATGGTGGCGCCGCACGACGTGATGGTGCGGTGGCACAGCGGCGACGGCCGCGACCGCTACATCAGCTACCGCATCAAGAACCAGCACGGCGAAGTGCTGGTGGATGTGGAAAACGCCTTCTTCGACGGTGCCGACGTGCTGTTGTCATGGCCATGTGTGCATGTGGGCCTAGACGATCCACCGCGGACAGAGGCGACAGGAGCGACAGAGGTGTACGACCTTATGGGTCGACTGGTGCTCCGCACCAAGGATAGGGGCGACAGAAGCGATAGAGTTATACAACGCGGAGTATACATCGTCCGTACCGTCACCGACAGGGGAGTGTCGGTAAAGAAAACATTAATCATTAATCACTGACAATGAAGAAAACGTATATCTTGGCGGCGATGTGTACGGCTCTCGCGGTGGCTGAAGCCAAGCCTGTGTCGTGCAACGATGCCACGCAGGTGGCGAACCATTTCTGGCAGTCAGCCCTGCAAGGCAAGGGGACACTGAGGATACAGGAGTGGCAATATGATGAGATATACCTCTTCACATGCGAACAGGGAGGCTATGTGATGCTTGCAGCCGATGACTGTGCGCGGCCTGTGATAGCCTACTCCATGAATGAACGCATAGACACAGAGAGACTGCCCGTGCAACTTGTCGCCAGGATAGAGGCCTACCGCGATTTGATAGCCGATGGCATTCGGCAAGGGGTGGCCGCCAGCGATGCCGATGCAGCAGCGTGGCAACGGCTGCGCGGCGGAATCCCCTGCAAAGACGGCGCAGGCAGCGTAGGGCCGTTGTTGGAGACACGCTGGCATCAGGACGGCAGCTATGCTCTGTTCACCCCACAGCACACCCCTACGGGCTGTGCCGCCACGGCGCAGGCACAGATGATGCGCTACTGGCGTTACCCTGCCTTCGGCTGCGGTAGCGAGACATACAACTGTCAGCCCTACGGCGCACAGAGTGCCGACTTTGCCCACACACTCTATGACTGGGACAACATGCCCGAGCAGGTGAGTGCCGCCAGTCCCTACGCCGAGCAGGTGGCTGTGGCCACGCTGATGTACCACATAGGAGTGAGTCTGCACATGGGCTATGCCCCCAACGGCAGCGGCGCGGCAGGACTGGCGGGACATCACGGAGTGGCCAGCATCGACAACTCGCTACAGGACTACTTCCACTATAGTCGGCAGATGCGTGCCATCTTCCGTACGGAAAGCGGGTGGACAGACGGGCGCTGGAGCGACAGCCTCGTGGCAGAGCTGAACCGTCGGCATCCAATCATCTATTGTGGTGTGGCGCCAGAGGGTGGCCATGGCTTCGTCTGCGACGGCTATGAGCGCAGAGACGGGCAACTGTGGTTCCATTTCAACTTCGGATGGAGTGGCAACGGCGATGGCTACTACACCGTCGACGACATCTGCCCCAACGTCAGTCCCACGGGAGAGACAGGCTCGGCCTACCATTTCAACCAGAGCAACCAGGCGCTCCTCGGCGCAGTGCCCGACTACCGCATGCACACTGGCGACAGCCTGCTCACCTTCACCCGCGACGGCGGCGACCGCCAGCTGCTCTTCTGTAGTATCGACACTGTGTCGGCATCGTGGGACGTCAGCGCCGACCAGCCATGGGTGACGGTAAACACCAATGGCGTAGACCATGTAGGAGCCATCACGGTGAGTGCGGCACCCAACACAACGGGCGGCGAGCGACAGGCCAGCGTGACATTCACGCAGGCAGGCTACAGTATCAGCGTCGCGATAGTACAGACCTACTGGGCAGAGGAAGACTACTGCCCCCTGACCGTCGTCATGGAGAGCACCACGGCCGGAGGGTGGGAGAACGGTGCTTGGCTCGGCTTCGAGAGCACTTCGGGCTACGTCTATGCCACCGCCCTCTTGACCTCCGGTGCCTACGACTCGGTGCAAGTGGGTGTACCACCCCACGATGTGGACATCGTCTTCCATCACGGCGGCGGCACCGACAGATTCATCAACTACCGTGTCTACAACCCCTACGGCGAGACACTGGTCGATGTGGAATATGCCTTCTTGAACGGAGGCACCCATCACGTGGAGTGGCCTTGTGCGCATGCCGGCATCGACAATCCAGCGCGGACAGAGGCGATAGAAGCAATAGAGGTGTACGACCTTATGGGTCGCCTGGTGCTCCGCACCAAGGATAGGGGCGACAGAAGCGATAGAGGTATACAACGCGGAGTATACATCGTCCGCACCGTCACCGACAGGGGTGTTACGATAAAGAAATGCTTAAAACATTGAAATAATCATGAAAAAGACTCTTTTTGCAATTGCCATTGCGGCGGTCTTTACCCTGACCGGCTGCGGTAAAGAAGAAACAAGCAACGAAAATGGCGGATCGGCGACAGGCAGCGAGGTGCCTGCTACGATAGACATCCTGCACACCACATGGCAGGGTGTCTTCAACGGCACTGTGGAACACCCACAGGCCGGCACCTTACCCTGCATCCTCACATGGACACTGGATTTCATCGACGAGAGCAACGTGAGCATCATGTTGGAAATGTCAATCAACGGACAGGCGCAGCAACCACAGGACCTTGACTGCACATACACCTACGATGGTCTGCATGGCGAACTCATCAGTGAAGAAGATGGTGTGGTACAGCGCGATGCCTTCGATGTCGACCCTGTGAACCGAACTTTCACCATCGACCTGCGCATCACGACAGGTTTCTCGCAAGAGAATCCCCAGGTGGTAGGCGGACCAACGGTATTCCATCAGATACATTGAGATGACAGACAAAGAAAAAGAGACAGCATTCCGAGGGCTGCTGGACCGGCAACGCGACATCATCTGGAGCGTCTGCAAGGCCTACAGTTTCAGTGCGGCCTGGGAGCCTGAAGACGCAATGCAGGAGGTGCTGTGTGTGCTGTGGCGCGACTACGACACCTTCAAGGGTCGCAGTAGCGAGCGCACATGGGTCTATCGTGTGGCCACAACCACCATGCTGATGCTGAAACGCAAGAGCAGCAACCGTCCGCAGCCGTCGGCAGAGGACCGGCAGGCCTCCGACAACGTGTCGAGCGACGAGGGCTACAGCTACCTCATGCAGATGATTGAGAGCATGGACGAGCGCGACGCACAGATTGTGACGGCACACCTCCACGGATTCAAACAGACGGAGATAGCCACCATGACGGGTCTCTCGCTACCCACCGTGGCACGCCGCATGGCGAAAGCAAAGAAATGGCTTAAGAAACAATATAATGAATATCACCAATGAATAAAGACTTTGATACGCTTTGGAAGAGGGGGATAGAGACACGCTGTCCGCTGTCGGACCGGCAGTTGGCAGAGATGGTCGCACAGGCCAAGGAGCAGACGCCACAGACAGACACTGTGACGAGGCGCGAGCGGCATCCCTTTCGCACATGGCTGGCGCCACTTGCCGTGGCTGCCGGCCTAGCCCTGTTTGTAATACCCACCACGAAAGACATGGATGCTGCCGTGCCGCACAATGTCGACTATCAGGGACAACAGGTGAAGTTCATCTGCAACAACCGGTGCGACGCATCAGGTGTGATGGAATCGTTGGACGCTTATATAATGAAGACATGAAACATCGGACTTTACTGCTGGCAGCCATTGCAAGCATGATGCTCGCTTCGTGCACAACGAGGCTGGACAACATCACCTCGGCGGCCATGGACATCTACAGCCAGTACACCGACCGCTCCGAGACACTCACCGTGGCTTTTGTCGGCGACTACCACAAGGGAGGCGAAGTCTACAACGCCGTCATGTTCCAGACGTCAGACAGCGCAGAATGGGAGTGGCTCAGGGAGGAGTTTGGCGTCTTCTCGATGGACGAAGTGCGCACCAGCGAGGTCGGCGCCTCGCCGCTGACGACAGCCCCGAGGGAGACCTCTGGCCAGCCTGCCGACGACGAGGGTCGGCACGAGGTGATGATGGGGACGCTGGAGGTGGACACCACACGCGACTTCAAAGACACCGCCGAGTTTCTGGCCTACATCGACAGCCTCACCTTCGAGCTGCTGCGGCAGACCTACGGCGACTCCATAGCCAGGCTGCGGATGCGCCCCGTGACTGTCATGGACCTCGACAGCATGCCCGACGACTTGCCGGAACAAAAAGTGTCGGCACACCGCAAAATCAACAAGTTCACTCGCGAGCACGGACGTATCTCGTACCTCGTCAATGCCGACTACGACAACCAGACCCTCTGGCTCTTCTTCTTTGATGGCGAATAGTTATGAATCATTTTAAAACAACAAACAACATGAAGAAAAACATTATCCGCATCCTGTGCCTCACACTGTTTGCAGGCACCCTCTTCGCAGCATGCGAAAAAGAGGACAACGACAAGTACACCGTCACTGTCAACAGTGCCGACGAGACGATGGGCAAGGCCTACGGTGGCGGCCAATTTGAGGCAGGCACCACCACCCAGATTTGGGGCACCCCTGAAGTGGGCTACCAGTTTGACCACTGGAACGACGGCAACACCGACAACCCGCGCGACATCACCGTCAGCGGCGACGTGACCTACACGGCCTACTTCACTGCTGTGGGTGGCGGTGACGACCCTAACCCCGGTGGTGGCGACACACCTGGCGACTTCAGCGTGACACTCACCGTCGACGGCACCACCTACGATTGTATCGCCTTGGTCAGCTACGGCATGGACCAGGAGACAGGAAGCCTTCTGAGCCTCCAGCTGATCCTCGGTGAAGGTGCCGAGACCGACCCCAGCTTCTACCTCTACATACTGCCGCAGACGGGCACTCAAGGGTTCGACCAAGGTGCCAGCTGCAGCTTCGTCGAGAACTCGGACGACTTCGTTGTTGCCTCCAATGGCAACGAGTACCCCCACTATCAGACCATCAACATCTGCAACTATTCCATCGATGTCAACTCGATAGACATAAGCTCGCAGTTTGTGTCGCTGACTTCCACTGGCGAGATGTTCGACATTCTCCGTGCCGAGAACGGCGAGGGAGCACATACCATAGGCTATAGCGTCAGCATCGAAGGCTATTGGCAGTACCCTTCGACATCCACTGACAAGTAAGTCCCAGGTGGTAAAAAAATGAATGCCGGACATGGAGCAGAGGTCTTTTTGCTCGGTGCCCGGCATTCTGATGATAAACAAAACGGCATTGATGTTCAGTATCTTGTGAATTAGTTTTAAAAATAATTTGGCCAGTTTGCAAATTATTGCTACTTTTGCACCCGATTTCACCGGAAGGTGACACATCAAAAAAAATGGTGGGCGTAGTTCAGCTGGTTAGAGCGCCAGATTGTGGATCTGGAGGTCGTGGGTTCGAGCCCCACCTCCCACCCTCGGAAGAGAGAGAGACAGAAGGCTTGCGGCACCCCAAAGTGCCGCAAGCCTTTTTGTCTCTGGATATTGGAAATGTGTTATTTTTGTTGATAACGAATTCATATATGCTTGAAGTCGAGATATGCTGCAACTCGGTGGCTTCGGCTGTCGAGGCCAAAGCGGGCGGCGCCGCCCGCATAGAGCTTTGTCGCGACCTGGAGTGTGGCGGTCTGACACCTTCGGACGCCGACATCGAATATTGCTCGCGCAGCCTGGGACTGCGCACTCATGTGCTGGTACGTCCACGTGCAGGCTCTTTCTGCTACTCTGACGCCGAGGTGACGGAGGTCATGGACACCATACGCCGCTGTCGTCGGCTGGACGCCGCCGCTGTGGTGGTAGGGTTTCTCACCCCTGACGGGCACATCGATGTCGCCCTCACACGACGGGCCGTCGAAGAAGCCGACGGGATGGAGGTCACCTTCCACCGCGCCTTCGACGAGGCACGCCAAGACCCCATCGAGGCACTACACGCCATCGCCGAGGCCGGTTGCTCCCGTCTGCTGACCTCCGGACAGCAGCGGACGGCCATCGAAGGAACGGCGGTGATACGTCGTCTTGTCGGGGCGTCGCCCGTCACGATACTGGCCGGCAGCGGCGTGACACCCGACAACGTGTGCCGTCTCGTAGCCGAGACAGGCGTCAGCGAGGTGCACGCCAGCTGCAAGAAGACCCTCGACGACGGCACCACACTCACCGATGCAGCCACGGTGAGAAAACTGTTGAAATTTGTCAATTCGTTAATTCGTTAGCTTGAATGTCGATTATGAAAAAGTCACTCCCACTGTTGGTATGTGCGACGCTGCTGCTTGCCGCATGCCACCGCGACCCGCATTTCATCACCGACCGCGTCTACCGTGCCGAGGTGCATGCCGACTACGAGAGCCGCATGGCCGAGTTCCCGATGCTGGATGTAAGACTCGACACGCTCTCCGCTATGGAGCGCGAGGCCATGGAGTTCCTCTATGCCTACATGCCGCTCTCCGACCTGGCCGACTACGAGCCGGCCTTCTTCCTGCGGCAGGTGCGCTATGCCTTCCGTGCCCGCGAGGAGATGCCCTGGGGCAAGGAGGTGCCGGAGGACGAGTTCCGCCACTTCGTGCTGGTATACCGCGTCAACAACGAGAACCTCGACACCGCCCGCATGGTCTTCTTCCGCGAGCTGAAGGACCGCGTGAAGGACATGACCATCGAGGAGGCCGCCCTGGAGGTGAACCACTGGTGCCATGAGCATGTGGCCTACCGTGCCTCGGACGGCCGCACCAGTGCGCCTCTGGCCACCATGCGCACCTCACTGGGCCGATGCGGCGAGGAGAGCACCTTCACCGTCACCGCCCTGCGCGCCGTCGGCATCCCCGCCCGCCAGTGCTACACGCCACGCTGGGCACACTGCGACGATAACCACGCTTGGGTGGAGGTGTATATTCCGGGGAGTGAGAGTGGAGTGAAAAGGAGTGAGAAGGGAGTGAGGGGGACAACACCTTCCGGCCAGTGGAAGTTCCTCGGTGCCTGCGAACCCGACCCGAGGCTCGACATGGGCTGGTTCTCGGTACCGAGCACGCGCTGCATGATGGTGCACTCGAAGGCCTTCGGCAAGTACAAGGGCGACGAAGAGGTGGTGAAGCACACGGGATTATATTCCGAGCTCAATCTACTTTCGCACTATGCTCCCTCGCGCCGCGTCACCGTCACCGTACAGGACGAGAACGGTATGCCTATCGAGGCACAGGTGAAGTTTAAACTCTATAACTATGCTGAATATTATACACTTGCCACAATAGCCACCGATGGCAATGGCAAGGCCAGCTTCACCACAGGCTTGGGCGACCTGCTGATATGGGCCACCGATGGCAACCGATATGCCTTCGAGAAACTGGATGTCCGCCACGACAGCACCCTGACGCTTAAACTCCCTTCAAATTTCAACTTTCAACTTTCAACTTTTAACTTTGACATGGTTCCTCCCGTAGCCGGTGAGCCCAAGGTAGTGGCCTCTGAAGAGGAGACCACCGCCAACGCCCGCCGCCTGGCCTACGAGGACTCTGTGCGCAACGCCTATACCGCCACGTTCCCCACCAAGGAGAACTACAAGCAGTTGATGAAGCCCAATCCCAACCTCACCGACGAGCAATCTTGGGAGATTATCCGCAAGAGCGAAGGTAACTACAGGGAGATTGTTAGGTTCCTCGACAACCATGCCGAAGATGATTTGATGGTGATAACACATTGGACATGCCTCTGCGTAGATAGTCACCCGTGGTCCGATTCATGCAGTTACCTATACGACTACCTTTGCACATTCAGCGACAAAGATTTGAGAGATATTACCGCTGAGATCTTGGAAGCCCATTGGGAGGTACCCCCCATGAATCCATGGGCAAATATCTATGGCCCACACAAGAGGGGCATCATTCCTGCCCGCATCAGCAACGAGATGGTGCGCCCCTACCGCGAGGAGCTGGCCTGCTTCAAGGGCATGACATCCGACGAGATACGCCGTTGGGTGGCCGACAGCATCACGGTCGACGACAGCAGCAACTACTACAACTGCCCTGTCTCGCCCGTGGGTGTGTACAAGCTGCGCCGCGCCGACGGCCACAGCCGCGACATCTTCTTCGTGGCCGCCTGCCGTGTCGCCGGCATACCTTCCTATCTCGATAATGCCACCAACGAACTCTTCGTCTACAGCAAGACCAGTTGGAACAGGATTGCCTTCGAGGAGTTGTCGGGTGCGGCGGCCTTCAGGTCGCCGGCCACCCTCACCCTCACCTACCGTGGCAAGGAGCCCGCCAAGCCTGTCTACTGGCCGCACTTCACCCTGGCCAAGCTGGAGAACGGCGACCTGCGCACCTTCGACTTTGAGGACGACCCGCGCATGGCCTCCTTCCCGGCGACAATCGACTTGGAGCCAGGCACCTACTGCCTCTCCACAGGAAACCGCTACCCCGACGGCGCCGTGCGCTCGCGCATGGAGTTCTTCGAGGTCAAAGCCGGCGAGCGGGTGACCAAGGAGATAGTCATCCTGCCCCTGCTGGCCCGCACCGACGAACTGGCACTGCTGGACAAGCACCTCGAGCTGTTCGAAGGCGTCGAGCTGTGGGACTATGCCGGCGACGCAGGCATGCTCTACGTCAACCTCGGCGACTACAGCGAGCCGTCGAAGCACCTCGTCGTCGAGCTGCGCCAGTTGCAGAAGGAAATGAAAGCCTGGGGTGGCATGACCTTCATGGTAGGCCCCACCTCCATCGGCATGCCCTCGTGGGGACTCGCCAACACCGACTACGCCTACAGCAAGGGACTCCTGGAACAGCGCATCGTCGAGGCTGCCAAACTCGGCAATGTGGAGTACCCGCTGGTGGCCCTGATAGACAACGAAGGCCGCATCCTCTACCACAGCACGGGCTACAAGATTGGCGTCATTGAGCAGGTGCTCAAAGCTGCTAAATAAAGGAGAGGCTCGCCGGACGGCGAACCTCTCCTTTATTCTACAGTCACTGATTTGGCCAGGTTGCGGGGCTGGTCAACGTTGCGGCCCTTGGCGGTGGCGATGTAGTAGGCCAGCAGCTGCAGCGGTATGACGGAGAGCATGGGCACGAAGCAGTCGCGTGTGTCGGGTATGACGAAGCAATAGTCGCTCATGTTGCGCACCGTGGTGTCGCCTTCGGTGACCACGCTGATGACCTTGCCTTTGCGGGACTTTATCTCCTGTATGTTGCTGACAATCTTGTCATACATGCCGCGCTTGGGTGCGATGAAGACCACGGGCATCTCCTCGTCGACGAGGGCTATGGGGCCGTGCTTCATCTCGGCGGCGGGATAACCCTCGGCATGCAGATAGGAGATCTCCTTCAGTTTCAGGGCTCCCTCCAGCGCCACGGGATAGTTGTAGCCGCGGCCGAGGAAGATGAAGTTGCGGCAGTAGGTGAACATCTGGGCGAACTGGTCGATGTTCTTGTTGTTCTCCAGTGTCCACTGCATCTTGTCCGGTATCTTGTACAGCTCGTCGACCAGCATGTGGAACATCTCGTCGCTCAGAGTGTGCTTTTCCTTGGCTATGGCCAGACCCAGCAGGCAGAGGGTGATGACCTGGCCGGTGAAGGCCTTGGTGGAGGCTACGCCTATTTCAGGACCCACGTGCAGGTAGGTGCCGCTGTGGGTGGCGCGGGCTATGCTGGAGCCGATGACGTTGCAGACGCCATAGAGGAAGGCACCCTTCTGCTCGGCCAGCTGTATGGCAGCAAGGGTGTCGGCCGTCTCGCCGCTCTGGCTGACGGCGATGACCACGTCGTCGGGATAGATGACAGGGTTCCTATACCGGAACTCCGAGGCGTACTCCACCTCGACGGGTATCTGGGCCGCCTCCTCGATGAAATATTTGCCGATGAGGGCCGAATGCCACGAGGTGCCGCAGGCGCAGATGATGATGCGGCGGGCACCCACAAACTTGTCCTTGTGGTCGATGATGCCGCTGAGCACCACATCCTTGCGTCTGGGGTGCAGACGGCCCTTGAGGCATGTGCGCAAGGCGTTGGGCTGCTCCCATATCTCCTTGAGCATGAAGTGGGGGAAACCGCCTTTCTCCAACTCGTCGAGACTCATCTGCACAGTGTGCATCTCAGGCGTCTGGTGGACGTTGCCGAGGTTGACGATGTCCAGCTTGCCGCTGCGGTCCATATAGGCTATCTCCTCGTCCTTGAGGTAGACCACCTGTTTAGTATATTCCACTATGGGTGTGGCGTCGCTGCCAAGGTAGAACTCCTGCTTTCCGCGAGCGTCGGTGCCCACGCCTATCACCAGCGGCGACCCCTTGCGGGCACAGACCAGCCGGTCGGGATGCTCTTTCTCGAGGATGGCGATGGCGTATGCGCCGACGACGTTCTTCAGGGCCCGCCCGACGGCAGTGAAGAGGTCGCACTTGCCCTTTTTCTGTGTGTATTCGATGAGTTGCACCAGCACCTCGGTGTCGGTCTCGGAGCAGAAGGTGTAGCCCTCGCCTTCGAGCATGGCGCGCAGGGGCTTGTAGTTCTCGATGATGCCGTTGTGCACCAGGCTCAGGTTGCCGCTCTGGCTCAGGTGTGGGTGGGCGTTGACAGCGTTGGGCTCGCCGTGAGTGGCCCAGCGGGTGTGGGCTATGCCGATGGTGCCGGTGGTGTCCTCGCCGGCACACCTCTCCTCCAACGCCGACACCTTGCCTGTGGCCTTGTAGACGTTCAAGTCGCCACGCGGACTTATCATCGACACTCCGGCACTGTCGTAGCCGCGATACTCAAGCCTGTGGAGACCTTTTATCAAGATGGGGTAAGCCTCCTGTTCCCCGATGTAACCAACTATTCCGCACATATTGTTTATTGTTAATTTGTTAATTCGTTATTCCAAGTCTCTCCCTTTAGGGGGAGATTTAGAGGAGGCTCCTAGAGGAGGCTCCTAGAGGGGGCTTCAAAATCCCATCCCGAAGCGTTGCCAGTAGGCCTCTTCCATACGACGCCACTGTCCGACGGCATCGCCGTAGGCACGTTGGGTATAGGCGTTGAGCAGCTTGGCCCGCTGCTTGCTTTTCGTGCTTCGTATCACCTTCTTCTCCAGATTGTCGAGTCCCTCGATGTTCTCATGTTCCAGGCGCAGTACCGCGTTTGTGTGCTGCCTGCGTGTGGTCTGCCATTGTACGGTGGCCAGCTTGTTGGCCTTGCGGAACTGCCACAGCACCGCGTCGGGGTTGTAGCCTTTCTGACCGCACATGCTGTATGCCTCGGGCAGCTCGGTGGTGCCGCAGAAGATGGGTATGCGTGGACTCTGTCCGGGGTTGTCGACGGCCATCCAGCAGATGCCGCCCACCTCGTCGGGCAGCCAGTCGCGCAGCTGTGCCACAAACGAGTAGCTGCACCATGCCACGCTCACCGTGCGACGGAACTCGACGGTGCCTGGTTTGAGCATGTTGAGCGTCTGCAGCATAGTGCCTGTCATCCAGGGGTTGGCCACGGGGCTGATGATGGTGTCCATGCCTCCGTCCTTGTTCTTGCGGGTGGTCAGGAGGTTACGTGTCATGTCGAGGTCGGTGCCCTCGTAGGTGGAACGCAGCAGCTCCATGACCGTCTGTACGTCGACCTTGGCGTCGGGTCTCACCGAGAAGGGCAGCTCCGGCGCATCCATGTTCAGGTTCAGCGACGGCGCCAGCGTGTTGAGTATATACCATTCGCGTTCGCGGAAGTTCTTGCCTTGGGCGTAGCTGTCGTTGAAGGCCTTCCAGAACACAAACTCGCCCTGGCCGTCCCATAGGCCGTGTTCCAGAGCCACTGCCTCGATGTTGTCCGAACAGAGGAAGTTGACGGTGTCCTGCCGCTCGAGACGACCTATGCGGGCTATGTTGGCGCTGACGGCCACATGGCCGTCGGGCACACGACGTGCGGCCCAGATGCCGCCCGTGCGTGTCTTGCCCTCGCCCAGTATCTCCATCTGCCACACCTCGTGTCTGTCGGCTATGGTGATGCATTCGCCACCGTCGCCGTAGCCATATTTCGCTATCAGGTCTGCTATCAGGTGTATGGCTTCACGTGCCGTGGTGCAGCGCATCAGTGCGATGCGTTCCAGTTCCTCTATCTGGAATGCGCCCGTCGTGTTGCGCAGCGTGTCGGGGCCGCCGAAGGTCGTCTCGCCGATGGCCAGCTGATGTTCGTTGAGGCACGGGTAGGCCGTGTTGAGGTAGGCGTAGGTGTGCCGTGCCTGCGGCACGAAAGCCGACACGACGACACCCGTGGTGTCGTCGCGGTAGGCCGTGTGCATAGTACCCTTGCGCACAGTATGCACGGCACCTCTCTTGTGGTCGGCGGCAGGTTCCACCGACATCCATGTGCGGTAGCGTCCGTCGCAGGTGTGCGACGTGATGACGCTGCCGTCGGCCGACGCCTGCCTGCCCACCATGATGGAGGTGCAGCTCTCTCGCGTACTCTCCTGCGCATGCAGAGAATTGGAAAATAATGACAGAAAACCGAAAACTATGCTTGCGCAGGCTAAAACCAAAAGGTGTCTTTCCATTTTATCTTTTTGTTTTCTTATCGTCAGCAACATCGTCGCCATTATAAATATGTTTCTTCTTTTCATGTCGGTATATCTTTTT
>FLNX01002276.1_pt1 | contig 17811 bp, 10 predicted proteins | sample 1140341 | NCBI WGS metagenome assembly FLNX01 (sample SAMEA3878208, study PRJEB12797) | bioreactor metagenome | biome: Moose rumen | place: Sweden | collected 2011-10
TTCTTCAACTTCGACTTCATAAGTCGTGCCGTTCACGGTGACGTTAAATTTTTTCATTGCCATTGAAATTTTCCCTCCAAGATTTATCAGCGTTTGATTTTGGACGCGAGAGCCCAAGTTTCATTGCGTTTAATTTTAACCGAAACGACTTTTCCGCCGCCGCACATTGCTTGAACAGCCGCCGTGATAGCCGCGATTATTTCGGGTTTAATTTTTTCTGCCACAGGAATTCCTCCTTAGGTGTCAGGTTTTAGGTTTTAGGTTTTAGGTTTTAGGTTTTAGGTGTAAGGCATCAACTAAAACCTAAAACCCATAACCTATAACCTTACAACGGAATATTGCCATGTTTTTTGGCGGGACCGACTTCGCGTTTGCTGGCGAGAGCATTCAGCGCGGTAATGACAAGCGGACGAGTTTCTTTCGGCTCGATAACCATATCTGCATAACCGCGTTCAGCCGCCTTGTAAGGAGTCGCAAATTCTTCGACGTATTCGGCAGTTTTCTTGTCCTTTTCGGGATCTTTGCGGAAAATGATATTCGCCGCACCCGCAGGTCCCATAACCGCAATTTCAGCTGAAGGCCAAGCCATAACTTGATCCGCGCCGAGTTCGCGACAGCACATCGCGATATAAGAGCCGCCGTAAGCTTTGCGCGTGATAACCGTAACTTTCGGAACAGTTGCCTCCGAATAAGCGTAAAGCATTTTCGCGCCGTGACGAATTATGCCGTTATATTCTTGGTCAACGCCCGGCAAAAATCCCGGAACGTCAACGAGATTCACGAGCGGCAGATTGAAGGCGTCGCAAAATCTTATGAACCGCGCAGATTTATCCGAAGCGTCAACGTCGAGACAGCCCGCCATTACCGCAGGTTGATTCGCGATAATGCCGACACTTCGTCCGCCGAAGCGAGCAAAGCATGTGATAATGTTCGTTGCGAAATGTTGATGAACTTCATAAAACTCGCCGTTGTCGACAATCATTCTGATAACGTCTTTCATGTCGTAAGGCGCGTTGGGATTGTCGGGGATAATCGTATTTAATTCTTCGTCTTGACGGTCGGGATCGTCGTCTGTTTCGACAAGCGGAGCATCTTCAAGATTGTTGCTGGGCAGAAAACTCAACAGATAACGAATTTGTTCGATACAATCTTTTTCGTTCTCCGCCGCGAAATGTGCAACGCCCGAACGACTGTTATGAGTCATTGCGCCGCCGAGTTCTTCAGCCGTAACTTCTTCCGCCGTAACCGATTTGATAACCGCAGGTCCCGTGATGAACATTTGGCTGGTATTTTTTACCATGTAGATAAAATCGGTAATGGCAGGGGAATAAACCGCGCCGCCCGCGCAGGGACCCATGATAACGGAAATTTGCGGGATAACGCCGCTCGCCGCCGTGTTGCGGAAGAAAATTCCCGCGTAGCCGCTGAGTGCGTCAACAGCCTCTTGAATGCGTGCGCCGCCCGAATCGTTTATGCCGATTAAAGGTGCGCCCATTTTCATTGCCAAATCCATAACTTTCCAGATTTTGTGAGCGTGTTTTTCGCCGAGAGAGCCGCCTTCAACAGTGAAATCCTGCGCGAAAGCATAAACCAAACGTCCGTCAACAGTGCCGTAACCCGTTACGACGCCTTCGCCGGGCAGATCTTTTTTATCCTGTCCGAAATTTGTACAACGATGCTTAACGAACATATCGAGTTCAATGAAAGTTCCCTCGTCGAAGAACATTTCAATACGTTCGCGAGCAGTCATTTTGCCCTTTTCATGTTGCTTATCAATTCTTGCCTTGCCGCCGCCTTGAAGAATATGTTCCTTCTTGGAGTGCATTAAGGCAATTTTTTCTTGAACTGTCGCCATTTATTACGCTCCTTTCAGTCGCTTAGGAACTAGGAACCAGGAACTAGGAACTACTTTACTCGTCCCTACTACGTTCCTAGTTCCTAATTACTAGTTCCTATCGTTGGCAGAGTTCGAGGAGGACGCCGTGAGTTGCCTTCGGGTGAATAAAGGCAATGGACGCGCCGCCCGCACCTTTACGCGGTTTTTCGTCAATGAGTTTGATACCTTTTTCTTTGAGATCGGCAAGAGCCGCTTCGAGATTGTCAACGCGCAGTGCAATATGTTGAATGCCGCCGCGTCCACCGTTTTTCTCAATGAATTTTTCAATGGGACTGCCCGCCTCGCTCGCCACGAGCAATTCAATTTCGCCGTGTTGTTTGTCGGCGGTTGTGGGATAAAAAGCTGTCGTAACTTTCTGCTCCGCAACGGTCTCTTCGCCCGTGCACTCCAAGCCGAGTGCTTTCCAGAATTCGCCGTCAGTCAAACTCGTCGACGCTATGCCGATATGATCAACGCCAAGAACTTTAAACATTTCGTTAAGCCTCCTAAATTTAATTAGGAATTAGGAATTATGAATTAGGAATTGAAATTCTCTCCATTACTAATTCCTCATTCCTAATTCCTCATTGCCTTTTAAACTTCTCTGAAAATCTTAACGCGAGAACCCGTCGGGATTTTGGGAACAGGTGCCGGGTCTTCCAATTTTTCGCCGAAAACCATTTGCGCAACGAGATCCCAGCTGTCGGGCAAGTCAAAGATTTTTCTGATGTCTTCGTCAATCAGCGGGTTGTAATGCTGAATGTTGACGCCCAATCCCAAATCCTCAAGTGCCGTCCAAATCGCGAATTGCAACATGCCGTTAGCCTGCATTGCCCAGCCGGGGAAATTGTCTTTGTAAAGCGGGAATTGATCCTGCATCGCCTTAATCATGTTGCTGGATTCAAAGAAAAGAATCGTGCCGTAAGCCGCCTCGAAGCCGTTGAGTTTTGCCTCCGTCTCTGCATATTTGAGCGGCGGAAGAATGGATTTAAGCGCGGATTTTGTTATTTGCCAAACGTTTTCATGATGATCCAACATTGTCACGACGATACGCGCCGATTGCATGTTGAACGGCGTAGGAATGTCTTTTGTCATGCGCTCGACCGCCGCGATAATTTGCGACTGAAGGACGGGAATTTCTCTGCCGAGTTTGTAAATCGAACGGCGATTTGTCACTGCCTCTTGATAACTGTTCATTTTAATTTCTCCTTATCACTTAACCTCTAACCACTAACCACTTTTTAAATGTCTTTTACCTTCGCGCCCGTAGCGATTGCCGAGTTAATCAATTTTATTTGCGCATGTCGCCTGTCTCAAGGAAACGAGTATGGAAACTCAATGCTTCGTTGAGAAGATGCGGAGTCGCCGCTTTCTTTGTCGCGGCAAGTGCTCTTTCGTAATAATCGAGAAGAAGCGGACGATAATCGGGATGTGCGCATTTGTTGATGACTTCAAGCGCACGAGTTCTCGGCTCCAAGCCGCGCAGGTCGGCAATGCCGTATTCGGAAATGATAATGTCAACGTCATGTTCGGTGTGATCAATATGCGAACACATAGGAACGATTGAAGAAATTTTTCCGCCTTTTGCGGTTGACGGCGTGTAGAAAATTGTCAGATAAGCATTGCGGGCGAAGTCGCCGCTTCCGCCGATGCCGTTCATCATTTTTGTTCCCGTGACATGCGTCGAATTAATGTTGCCGTAAATGTCGACTTCAAGCGCGGTATTCATGGCGATAACGCCGAGTCTGTGGACAACTTCGGGCGAATTGGAAATTTCTTCGGGACGGAGCAAAATGTATTTGCGATATTTGTCAATGTCCTTATAAAATCTGTCCATGCCGGCGGGCGACGGGCTGAATGCCGTTCCGCTTGCGAATTTCAATTTTCCCGCGTCGATAAGATCAAGCATTGCGTCTTGGATAACTTCGGTATAGACAACGAGATCGCTCATGTCGCCTTCGACAAAACCTTCCAAAACCGCATTTGCAACGTTGCCGACGCCCGATTGAAGCGGCAAAAGTCCTTTCGGCATTCTTCCCGCTTTAATTTCGGCTTTCAAAAGTTCGAGAGTAAACGCCGCCATTTTTTTTGAGTTTTCATCAATGGGCGAAAGGTCGCGAGTATGATCTTTTATGTCGCATGGAACAATGAATTTAATTTTGTCGGGCGTGCAGGGAATAAAAGTTGTGCCTATTCTGTCGTCGGCATGGACAATCGGAATGGGCAGACGATTGGGCGGGTCAAGCGGAACATAAACGTCATGCATACCTTCAAGCTCAAGCGGCTGTGTGGTATTGACTTCGACAACAACCGTATCCGCACTTTGAACATAACTTGCCGCGTTGCCCAGCGAAGTTGTCGGGATTAAATTTCCCTCTTCGGTTATGGCGCAAGCCTCAACCAATGCAAAATCAATTTTCTTTTTGATAAAGCCCGTGCGCGTCAACTGCGCGGATTCGCTCAAATGCAAATCGAGATAATCGACTGTGCCGTCGTTAATTTCGGGGCGAAGTTTGCTGTCCGTTTGATAGGGCAGACGCTGTTTGATGCCTTTGACTTCGGCAAGTGCGCCGTCAAGTTCGGGACCTGTGGAAGCTCCCGTCCAAATGTTGACTTGGAAAGGTTCCTTCTTCATGCGTTCGGCAAGAGCAAGCGGAACAGCTTTAGGATAAGCACTAGCCGTGAAGCCGCTGCAAGCGATTGTCCAATTCGGCTGAATCCAATTCGCCACTTCCTCCGCGCTGACAATTTTGCCCAGCAAATCTTTGTTGCGGACTCTGTCGGTAATATCGATCATTAAAATCTCATCCTCCTTTTCATAATCAGCGATTATAATTATTCTTGAATCGATTTATTTAAGTTTAACACGTAGATACTTCAAAATCAACAGTTGCAAAAAAAAATCCCCTGCTCCTTGAACAGGTGATTGAAAATTTTCCGATTATCTGCGTCTTCGTCTGCCGTGAAATTGTTTTCTTTTTTGCAAAGGAAATTGTCGCTTGGGGCTCCGATTGTCATTTTGTCTCCAATTATTTTTCCAAATATAAGCGTTGTCTTCTTCGGTTGAAAAATTTTCGTGGTTGTAAATTAAATCGTCGCCGTCGCCGCCGTCTTCAAAAATAATTGAGGAACCTCCGCCGCGATAATTATTGCAAATGACATCCGTTCCTTCGCCGCAAATAATTTTCTCATACGGCGAAATATTAATTTCCGACAAATTTGCCGCGCCCTGCAAAATTATTTTCTCGTCTCCGATTATCAAGATAATATCCTCGCCGCTTTTCATTGTGGAATAATTTTCGTCCGAACTCGTTTCATTGTTCGCCATGAAAAATCATCTCCAAAAAAATTTTTTTCTCATTATACAGCATTGAACAAAAAAAAATCCCCTCCGTTTTTGGAAGGGATAAAATTTTTTCCGCAAAATTTTCCGCGCAGATTTTTTATCAATTAGGAATTAGGAGTTAGGAATTAGGAATTGAAGCCGTTTCTTCATTATTAATTCCTCATTCCTAATTCCTAATTAATTTTGTTCCGCTGATTTTATATTCAAAACCGTTGACGTTGAAAGTTTTCGCCGTGAAATTTTTCAAAGTAATGGAGCCGTCATCAACCGCGAAGGAAACTTCTTTTGAAGTCTTGTTGTAGGAGGCGGTAAATGCGCCCGTGATTAAAAGCATGTCGGAGTTTTCAAAGCCGCTGATTGTATCGTTGCCTTCGCCGCTTTCATAAAGGAAAACATCTGCGCCTGCGCCGCCGATCAAGCTGTCATTGCCGAGACCGCCCCAAAGTGTATCGTTGCCCGCGCCGCCGTTCAAAACGTCATTTCCGTTTTGTCCGTAAAGTTTATCGGCTCCCTTGCCGCCAAAAATTGTATCTGCTCCGTCGCCGCCGTAAAGCGTATCTTTTCCCGTGCCGCCGAAAAAGAAATTGTCCAAAGTATTTCCGACAATTCTAATCGCGGAAGTTCTTTTTGACGCATCAGAAATTTCAGTGTCGGAAGCAAGCGTAACTTTTGCGGCAGATTTATTGTTAAAAGTCTCTGTTTTCGGTTCGGAAGGATTAATGTTTTCGCCGTCAATGTTGAGCCCCGAAACACTTGCCGCGCCTTCCAACGTGATATTATTTTTCCCGACCGTGACGATTATGTCATCTTCAACTTTTACCGTCGAATATTTTCCTGCGCCGTCCTCAATTCTGAGTGTGCTTGTCGCGTTAAAGCCCCTGATAATATCGTTGCCTTCGCCTTCGTAGTAAAGGATGACATTATTTTTGGCGTCGACTGAAGTCTCGGCATTGCCCAAAATAATTGTATCGTCGCCGTCGCCCGCGTCAACGGTTACGCTCGCGCCCGTGTTGGAAATGGAGTCGTCGCCCGTGTCGCCGTAAATCTTAACGTTGGAGCCGCTGTTTGTGATTAAATCGTTGTCGGCTCCGTCTTCAATCGTAACTTTTTTGCCGCTGTTGCCGATTGAATTTTCGCCTGCGCCCAAAGTTATCTTTACACTCGCGCCGCTGTTTGAAATGTAATCATTGCCATCTCCGCCGTCGATTGAAACGCTGTCGGCTGAATTTGTTATTGTGTCATCGTCCGCGCCGCCGTCGATTTTGGAATTAGCTCCGCTGTTTGAAATTAAATCATTCCCTTCGCCGCCTTCGATTGTGGCTGAACGAGGTGAATAGCCGCCGTTTTCAATGGAGTCGTTGCCTTCACCGCCCGCGATTGAAACAGAGTCGCTATTGTAATTTAAAATAGAATCATTGCCTGCGCCGCCGAAAATAGTATTGCCGGCTCCCCAGCTTTTAATAGTGTCGTTACCGTCGCCGCCGCTTATCGTTAAAATATCTCCCAATTCATTGTTAATGGAATCGTTGCCTGCTCCGCCGTCGATTAAACCATAGTCGCCGTTACCGTCGCTGTAGTCGACATTGCCGTTGTTATAAATTTTATCGGCACCTTCGCCGCCATAAATCGTGACATTTTTGCCGTAGTTGTTAATTCTGTCGTTGCCCGCGCCTGCGTCAATAATCGCTTCGGCGGCTTTTTTGTTATTGGTGATTGTGTCATTGCCGACGCCCGCGACAATCGAGGCAAGTTTACCGTTGTTCGTAATTTTGTTTGTGCCCGTATTGGCATCGATTGTGACCGACGCGCCGCTGTTTGTGATTGTGTCATTGCCTGTGCCCAAGTCGACGCTGACACTTGCGCCGCTGTTGTTGATGTAATCATTATCAATTCCGCTGTTGATTGTAACTTTTGCGCTCGTGTTCCAAATGGAATCACTGCCGCCCGCGCCGTAAATGGAAACGTTTTTGCCGCTGTTGCTGATTGAGTCGTCTCCTGCGCCCGCGTCGATTGTCACGGTGTCTCCGCTGTTTGAAACGGTATCTTCACCCTTGCCGGCTTCGATTGTGACATTTGCGGCAACATTGATCAGTGAATCTTCCTTGCTTGTTCCCGAAATCAGAGTGTTGGGAATTTGATTGGAAATATTCGCCATAGCTCTTCATCTCCTTTGGAAAAATTTTAAATGTTATTTCCGGCATTATAATAATTGTTTTTTTTTTGTTAATTCTGCCGCGAAGATTTTTGCAAAAAAAATCCCGACCGAAATCGGGAGAAAATTTTTAATTACGAATTACGCATTACGAATTTTTAATTAATTTTGTTCCGCTTATCGCGTAGGAGTCGCCGTTTATGTTGAAAGTTGTTGCCGTGAAATTTTTCAGCGTAATTGCGCTTGCCGTCGAGTCGACTTTGAAGGCGACAGTTTTCTTGGACGAATTGTAAGTTGCGGAGAAAGTTTCTGTTATCTCCAACATGTCGGTATCTTCAAAGCCGAAGATGACATCTTTACCGTCGCCGCTCTCGTAAAGGAAAGTGTCGGCTCCGTCGTTGCCCCAGAGAGAATCATTGCCCGCGCCGCCAATCAAGGTATCGTCGCCTTCGTCGCCGTAAATTTTATCATTACCTGCGCCGCCCAAAAGTTCATCGGCTCCCGTGCCGCCTCTCAGATAATCATTGCCCGCGCCGCCGTTCAAAGAATCATTGCCTGTGCCGCCCCAAAGTGAATCTGTACCTGCGCCGCCGTTCAAAATATCGTTGCCGTTTTGCCCGTAGAGTTTATCCGCGCCCGAATTGCCGACAAGTGAATCTGCTCCTTCGCCGCCGTAAAGAAAATCGTTTGCCGAGCCGCCGAGTATCGTATTGTTTTGAACATTGCCCGTAATATTTATTGTCTTCGTCCGAGCCGTTGCGTCGCCGACCGTTATATCGGACGAGAGAGTAACTTTTGCCGTTGTAGAATTATCAGCCAAAAATGCTCCGCCGATTATCGTTCTTTCCGTGCCGTTCGCTTGTATGAAAGTTATTTCTTCGCCGTTGCTGTCTTTGACGGTTAAAGTATTTTTTCCGATTGTAAATATGGCGTCTGAACCGTTGATTGAAGAAGAAGTTATGGACGCATTGATAGAAATTTTTTCTCCGATCTCAAAATCGGTAATGAGATCGTTGCCTGAACTGTAAACAAAAACATCTGTGCCTTCGCTGCCCGTGAGAGTATCATCTCCTTCGCCGCCCCAAAGGGTATCGTCACCAAAGCCTCCGTAGAGAATATCAGAGCCCGCATCGCCGTAGAGTTTATCGTTTCCGTTTTGTCCATAAAGTACATCCTGCCCTTCGTCGCCCCGGAGAATATCGTTGCCGTCCGAGCCGTAGAGTCTATCGTTTCCTGCGCCGCCCGAAAGTGAATCGTCACCGTCGCCGCCGTTCATCGAGTCCTTGCCTGCGCCGCCCGATAAGGTGTCGTCGCCGTCGCCGCCGTTCATCGAGTCCTTGCCTGTGCCGCCCGATAAGGTGTCGTCGCCGTCTTCGCCTGATAAAAGATCGTTACCCGCGTCGCCACTCAAATAATCATCGCCTGAACTGCCCAATAAGGTGTCGTCACCATCACCGCCCGAAAGTGAATCGTCGCCTTTATCTCCTTTAAGCGAATCATTTCCGTTGCCGCCGTTGAGAGTGTCATCTCCTGCGCCGCCCAATAAGGTGTCGTCACCATCACCGCCCAAAAGTGAATCGTCACCTTTATCTCCCTTAAGCGAATCATTGCCTGCTCCGCCGCCGATTGTATCATCGCCCGTGCCGCCGCTTATGGTGTCGTTGCCCGCGTCGCCGAAAAGGTTATCATTGTCTGCGCCGCCAAGCAAAATATCTTCACCGTCACCGCCGCTTAAAGTGTCGGATCCTGCGCCGCCGGAAATAGAATCGGCTCCCGCGTCTCCGATAAGCGAATCATTTCCGTTTCCGCCGCTGAGAGTATCATCTCCTGCACCGCCCGATAAAATGTCGTTGCCGTCTTCACCGTTCAATAAATCGTCGCCGTCTTCGCCAATGAGAAAATCATTTCCGTCGTTGCCGCTGATTGTATCTGCTCCCGCATTTCCCGATAAAGTATCGTTGCCTTCGCCGCCGTAAATGACGTTGTCGAGACTGTTGCCGATAATGTTAATTGCTTTTGAGCGTTTTGAAGCGTCGGCAGTTTTTATCGCCGCGCCGAGCGTCACACTTTTTGAAGATTTTTCGTTGAGTGTAAGAAGTGTCGGGTCTGCCTTGATGATATTGACGGCATCCAAACTTGCCGCGCCCAAAAGAGTTATTTTGCCCGTGCCGACCGTTACGATTATATTCGAGCCGCTCTTTGTTGTGGAAAAATTTCCGCCGCTGATTGAAAGCGTTGAAGTTTCATTGAAGCCCAAAATTTTATCGTTGCCGTCGCCTTTGGCATAAGTGAACAGAACATTTTCGCCGCTGTTGATAATCGAATCGTTACCTGCGCCGCCCGTTATCGTGACGTATTCGCCTTCATTGTTGAAAATTGTATCCGCACCCGCACCGCCCGCGATTGAAACTTCAGAGCCGTTGCCGTCTTCGCCTTCGTAATTGGTAATGACATCATTTCCTGCGCCGCCGAGTAACGTCGTGTTCGCACCGTAATTTTCGATTGAGTCATTTCCCGCGCCGCCGTCTGCAGAAACATTTTTGCCGAAGTTGAAGATTTGATCTTTGCCTTCGGCGGCACTGATTGTGACTTTGGAGCCCGTGTTATAAATGTTGTCGTTGGCAGCCGTGCCGCTGATTAAAGTTGAATTGCGGCTGTTGGAAATGTTGACTGTCGAAACGGTATCGATATTTCCGTCGGGCAGGAGAGTATCGCCGATTGTTTTATCTTCGGCAAGAGTTTTGTAAGCATCTTCGGACGAAGAAATTTTTCCCGTATTGATGTCTTTATCTGCCGCGCCCTTGAGAGTCATGAAACTTTTTCCGTCTGTTAAAATTACGTCACTGCCCAAAGTGTTTTGAATGAGATTGCTGGTCGCCTTGACGGTGTCGTTTGATTTGTAATTGTGAACAATATCGTTGCCGCCGCCGAAGACGATAACATTTCCGCTTGAACTGCTTGAAAGTGTAATTGTATCGTTGCCCGCGCCGGAAATGAGAGTATTATTTTCTCCGCCGCCGACCGAAATAATATTTTTGCCCGAACCTGCGCTGACGAAATTATTGTTGCCGCTTACCTTGATTATATCGGAGCCGCTCCCCGCAAGAACGGTGTTGCCGTCGTTGAGAGTGTTTTCCGCGAGAATTGTATTTCTGCCGCCGCCAACATTTATCAAAGATTTTTCGGCACTTTCGACAGAAACAAGGTCGTTGCCGTCACCCGAATAAATTTCGCCTTCTGACATGTAATTTGTTACGGAAATTTGGTTATCGCCCGCACCTGCGTTAATTGAAGTGCCATCTCCATAATAATAATATCCGCCACCTGTGATGATTGTATCGTTGCCGTCGCCCGCAATTATCGTCGAAAGTTCCGCAACATTGTTAAGGTAATTGTTGCCGCCTTTCATGCTCACCAAATTGTGATAATCTGTTCCAAAAGATTCTTCACCGATATTAATTGTATCGTCGCCCGTGCCCGCAAAAACACTTACATAACCGTTTGAAAGTGCCGCAATATTATTCTTGCCGCCGCCGACATTTACATAGCCGCTCCCGAACGTAATTTTATTGTCGCCGTCGCCCGCGTAGATGCTCTGATTTTCTCCCGCGCCGTAAACTGTATTGACGCCGTTGCCGAGTTGGAGATAATTGCCGGTCGAGGAACTTGCCATTGAAACATAATCATCGCCTTTAGCCGCCAAGACACTGTTGCCTGAGCTGTCTCCTTTAATCGTCACGCGATTATTACCTGCGCCGACATTAATTGTAGAATCGTCCGTTGTCGCGATAACCGAATCATCGCCGCCGCCGACTGAAATTCCATTATTTGATCCGCTCGATATAGAAACAAAGTCTTTTCCGCTGCCTGTAGAAATTTCGCCTTCCTTCATGTAACTTGTCACGGAAATTTTGTTATCGCCTGCACCTGCAACTATTGAGGCGTACCATTGATCATTTTCATGCTAAACATCATAAACATCCCAATGATTATTTCTGCCTGTGCCGCCGCCCGTGATTATCGTATCGTTGCCGTCGCCCGTGCTTATAGTCGAAAGTTCAACAGGATTTTCAATGTAATTGTTGCCGCCCTTCACGCTTACGAAACCATGATATTGTGTTCCGGCAACTTCGCTGTCGTCGAAAATAATTGTGTCGTTGCCGTCGCCCGCGCTGATTGTCACGTTGTCGCCGCTGTTAAAAATCGAATCAGCTTTGGCTGTCCCCGTTATGAGGGTGTCGGACTTGTTATTAGAAAATTTCGCCACAGAAAATTCCTCCTTAAAATTTTTTATCATCTTAGCTCATTCAAAGTTGCGGATCAAGCTTTTGCAAAAAAAATCCCGCCGAGTTTTTCGACGAGATTAAAAAATTTTTTCCGCGCAGGTTTTTATTTCTTGACGAGAGAAGAGCCGCTGATTTGATAAGAATCTCCGTTGACGTTGAAACTCGTTGCCGAAAAATCTTTAAGCGTAATCGCGCTTGCCGTTGAACCGACTTTGAACGTAACTGCTTTGGAAGTTTCATTATAAGTTGCGGAGAAATTGCCCGTGATTTTTAACATGTCATTATCCTCAAAGCCGAAGATGACATCTTTTCCGTCACCGCTCGCATAAAGGAAATTATCGGCTCCATCTCCGCCCCAAAGTGAATCATTGCCTTTGCCGCCGCTGAGAGTATCATCTCCGTTTTCGCCGAAAATTTTATCTGCTCCCGCTTGTCCGTAAATCAAATCGTCGCCCGCATTGCCAATCAAATAATCCGCGCCGTCGCCGCCGTAAAAAGTATCGTTATCGCTCCCGCCGAAGATAGAATTATCATTTGCGTTGCCGACGATATTAATTGCCGCTGTTCTCTCGGAGGCGTCGGCAACTACTCTCCATGCGGCGGACATCGTTACTTTCGCGGCTGTCGAATCATTCGCCAAAAATGCACCGCCCAAAATCGTCCGCTCGGAGCCGTCTGCTTGTATGAAAGTAATTTCTTTGTTTTTGCCCTTCGTTACAGTCAAAGTTCTCGTTCCGATTTTGAAAATTGCATTGGAGCCGCTGACTGCAGAAGAAATTATTTCGGCGTTGACGGAAATTTTGTCGCCCTTCGCATAATCAACGATAAAATCATTTCCTGCGTCGACAATAAATAAATCATCTCCCGCGCCGCCCCACAAAGAATCATTACCTGCGCCGCCAATTAAAGTATCGTTGCCGGCTTGCCCGTAAAGCTTATCGGCTCCCGCATTTCCAACCAAATAATCCGTGCCGTCGCCGCTGTAAATTGTATCGTTGCCGCTCCCGCCGAAAATCGAATTATCATTTGAATTGCCCGTGATATTCACGGCTTTTGTCCTTGCGGAAGCGTCGGCAACTTCAAATTCATCTGAGAGAGTTACCTTCGCGGCTGTCGAATTGTTTATCAAAAGTGCGCCGCCGATTATCATTTGATTAGTGCCGTCAGCATTTATGAAGGCGATTTTTTTATTTTTGCCGTCCGTTACGGTGAGAGTATTCTCGCCGATTTTGAAAATTGCATCTGAACCCGCGAGTGACGTTTCGGAAATTTTTCCGCCGAGAGAAATTTTATCTCCTGCCGCATAATCGGAAATAATGTCATCGCCTTCGTCAAAGATAAACAAATCTTCTCCGTCGCCGCCCGTCAAGGTGTCGTTTCCCGCGCCGCCAATCAAAGTGTCGTCTCCTGTTTCGCCGAAAAGTTCATCATCGCCCGCGTTGCCGACAAGATAATCATTTCCCTTGCCGCCGTAAATCGTGTCGTTGCCGCGCCCGCCGAAGATTGAATTGTTCTTTGCATTTCCGACAATATTAATTGCCTTTGTTCTTTCGGAAGCGTCGGCAATTTCTCTCCATGCGGCGGACATCGTCACTTTTGCCGAAGTGGAATCATTCGCCAAGAATGTACCGCCGATTATCGTTTTCTCGTTACCGTCTTTGTCTGCGAAAATAATTTCTTTGCTTTTGCCGTTCTTGACAGTCAAAGTGTTCGCGCCGATTTTAAAAGTGGCGTCGGAACCTTTCACGGAAGAAGAAGTTATCGCCGCATTGACGGAAATTTTTTCGCCCGCCTCATAGTCTGTGATAACGTCATTGCCGCCGCTGTAAATGAAAATGTCATTGCCCGTGCCGCCCGTCAAAGTATCATTTCCCGCGCCGCCGTCAAGATAATCTTCGTCTTCATTTCCGACGAGTGAATCATTACCCGTGCCGCCAAGCAAGGTATCGTTGCCTTTGCCGCCCGATAAAGTATCGTTGCCCGCGTCGCCGCTGAGATAATCGTCTCCGACTTCGCCGAAAATTTTATCTTTACCTGCTCCGCCTGAAATTGAATCGTCGCCTTTACCTCCGATAAGCGAATCATTTCCCGCGCCGCCTGTGAGAGTATCGTCACCGTTGCCGCCGCTTAACGTATCGGCTCCGTCTTCGCCGTTCAGTAAATCATCGCCGCCTTCACCGAAAATTTGATCGTTGTCTGCTCCGCCAAAAAGTGTGTCGTCGCCCGTGCCGCCCGACAACGTATCTGCGCCGTCTTCGCCCGAAAGTGAATCATCGCCTTTACCGCCGACAAGTGAATCATTTCCTGTTCCGCCTAAAATTGTGTCGTCTCCGTTGCCGCCCGATAAGGTATCGTCGCCCGCGTCACCGCCGAGATAATCATCTCCGACTTCGCCGAAAAGAAAATCGTTACCTGCGCCGCCCAAAAGTGAATCGTCACCTTTGCCGCCAAAAATTGTATCTGCGCCCTTGCCGCCCGACAAAGTGTCAAAACCTTCGCCGCCGTAAATCACATTATCGAGAGTGTTGCCGACAATTTTAATTGCTTTTGTGCGCTTTAAGGCGTCGGCAGTTTTTATCGCCGCGCCGAGCGTAACAATCGCCGAAGATTTATCATTGAAAGTAAGGAGCGTCGGATCTGTTGCGACAATGTTCAGCGTCGAAAGATTTGCCGCACCCAAGAGAGTTATTTTTCCTTCTCCAACCGTCACGATAATATCATTGCCGCTTTTTGTTGTGGAAAAAGTGTTGCCCGAAATGTCGAGAGTACTTGTCGCGTTGAAGCCGCTGATAAAATCATTGCCGTCGCCTTCGACGTATTCAAACAAAACATTTTCTCCGCCGTTGTAAATTGAATCATCGCCCGTGCCGCCGTTTATCGTGGCATCTTCGCCTTCGTTATTCCAAATTGTGTCGTTGCCTGCGCCGCTGCTGATTGAAACTTCCGAGCCGTAACCGTTATCTCCGTCCCAGTTGCGAATAATATCGTTTCCGTCTCCGCCGAGAATTGTTGTCTTCGCGCCGTGATTGTTGAGATCGTCCTCGCCTGCGCCGCCGTCCGCCAAAACATTTTTGCCAAAGTTCGTGACATAATCTTTTCCTTCGCCGCCGCGAATTGTGACTTTCGAGCCTTGATTGTCAACGACATCATTTCCGTCGCCCGCGTCGATTGAAACATTTGTTCGGTAGTAGTTATGAATTGAATCGTTGCCCGCGAGCGCGTTTATCGTCACGTTGGAGCCGCTGTTGTCGATTGTATCATTGAGAGCAGAGCCCGTCAGCAAAGTGTTGTTGGCGTTGTTGGAAATGTTGAGTGCCTTTTGATTTGTTTCGCTGTCCCATTCGCAAATGAATCCGAAATTTTCTGTTCCAAAAAATGTTTCGTTGTTACAAGTCCCGTCTTCCTTTAAATCGTTCCAATCGCCGAGTTTCCAACTGGTATTGGTGTTGAAATACATCATCAATCGATTTTCCGAGTCATAGGAATTATCGGGCTGTCCATATCCCCAATTTGTGTAGCTGAAAGTTTCATCGGTTATCCATTGCCAAGAGCCGTCATCATTTTTATAGCCGCCGAGCCAATAGCTGTTCTTTGATCCTTTTTCGGCGAGCAAATTTTGAATGGCAGTTTGTTCGTTCGCGTCCGTGATAACCGCCAGATGTCCGCCGAGCGATTCGCAATAAGATTTTGCTTCCGCCCATGTGAGACCGACGTTTGAAAAAATATAATAACTGTGTCCGTTGTATCTCAAAGCGTCATCGGGAATTGCGGTTGAGTTCGGCTCGGCGGGAACGGTAACGGGCTCTTCGGGGAGTCCGCTCGGCAGGAGAGTATCGCCGACTGTTTTATCTGCCGCGAGAATTTTATAAATGTTATCGCTTGAACCGAGCTTGCTTTTTTTGACAGATATTTTTGCGGCACCCGCAAGAGTCATAAAACTTGTGCCGTCCGTCAAAATTACGTCGTCATCAACAACATTTTTTGTAAGTGTCTTCGCTGAAACGATTGTATCTGTCGCCCGATAATTATAAACAATGTCGTTGCCTTCGCCGAAAGTTATCACGTTGTTTTTTGAAGTCGTTGTGAGCGCGATTGTATCATTGCCCTTGCCCGTGATAATCGTATTGTATTCTCCGCTGACAGCAAGACTGTTTCTTCCCGAACCCGCATTTATGAAATTGTTGTCGCCGCTTACTTTGATTATATCGGAGCCTTTGCCCGACGTGAGAGAATTTGAATCGAAATTTTGATCTGCGATAAGAGTATTTCTTCCGTCGCCGACCGAAATAGTGTTACTGGTACTGCCGCTCGCGATTGAGACGAGATCATTTCCGTTGCCCGCGTAAATTGTGCCTCCGCCCATTGCAGTATTGACTGTGATTCTGTTATCGCCCGCGCCCGCATTGATTGAAGTATCTCCGTAATAATAATTTCCGCCGCCAGTGATTATCGTATCGTTACCTGAGCCTGCAATTATATCTGAGCCTTCAACATTGCTGTTGTAAATGTAATTGTTGCCGTCGCCCGCGTTTATGTTGTTGGAATATCTTTGTTCTTCGGTTTCGTCCACGTCTGCAACAATAATTGTGTCATCGCCTGCGCCCGCGATAATTTCCGAGTTGCCCAAACTCAGCGAAACATTATTTGCTCCTCCGCCGACGCTGATTGTGCCGCCCGCAACCGTAACTTTATCGTCGCCGTCGCCCATGTAAACATTTTCTCGACCACTCGCGCTTTGAACGGTATTGTTGCCTGCGCCGAGTGAAATGTAATTGTCATTTCCCGAATCATTTATAAGGACGAAGTCATCATCTTTGCCCGCGATAATATTATTGACTGAACTGTTCGCGTTGAGCGTCACAAAATTTTTACCTGCTCCGACGTTAATTGTCGATTGTTCGCCGCCCATGATAACCGAATCGTCACCGCCGCCGACTGAAATATTATTTCCGTAGCCTTCGCCCGCGATTGAAACGAGATCATTTCCGTTGCCAGCGTAAATTGTGCCTCCGTCCATTGCGGTGTTGACTGTGATTTGATTATCGCCCGCGCCTGCATTGATTGAAGTATCATTGTAATAATCTCCGCCGCCCGTGATTATCGTATCATTTCCTGAACCCGCAATTATCGTTGAATCTTCAACATTACTGTTGTAAATGTAATTATCGCCGTCGCCCGCGTTTATGCTGTTTCCTGTTCTTTGCTCTTCGGTTTCGTCAACGTCTGCAACAATAATTGTATCGTCGCCTGCGCCCGCAATAACCGTTGAGTAACCTGAATTCAGCGAAACATTATTTTTGCCTCCGCCGACGCTGATATAGCCTCCCGCAACAGTAACTTTATCGTCGCCGTCGCCCGAATAAACATTTTCTCGACCGCTCGCGCTTTGAACGGTATTGTTGCCCGCGCCGAGTGAAATGTAATTATCATTTCCCGAATCATTTACAAGGACGAAGTCATCATCTTTGCCCGCGATAATATGATTGACTGAACTGTTCGCGTTGAGCGTCACGAAATTATTTCCCGCGCCGACATTAATTGTCGAATTGTTTCCGCCCATGATAACCGAATCATCGCCGCCGCCGACTGAAATTGAGTTATATCTTCCGTCGCCCGCGATTGAAACAAAATCATTTCCGCCGAGCGCATAAATTTCTCCGTCTTCAAGCGTAGTGTTGACAGTGATTTGGTTATTGCCCGCGCCCGCATTGATTGTAACATAATTCATTCCACTGTTGCCGCCGCCCGTGATGATTGTATCGTTGCCGGAGCCTGCAATTATCGTTGAATCCTCGACATTGCTGTTGTAAATGTAATTGTCGCCGTCGCCCGCATTTATGCTGTTTCCGTATCTTTGCTCTTCGGTTTCGTCGCGGTCTTCGACGTAGATTGAATCGTTGCCGGCACCCGCCTTAACCGAGTTATCTCCGTCTGAAGAAGCGGCTATCGAAACAATATTGTCGCCATCAGACGTTTTTAATGAAGCACCTGTTCGATTAATTACGTAATTCATTTTACAGCCTCCCTTAAGTGAAAAAATTTTTACCTGCGCGTCCGAGAAAAAATTTTAAACCCTCATAGAAAATCATCCTTTCAATAAACCAAAACCCTATAAACTTTTTTGCCATTATAAATGCCCCCCCCCCGAAAT
>FLNX01004433.1_pt1 | contig 17795 bp, 10 predicted proteins | sample 1140341 | NCBI WGS metagenome assembly FLNX01 (sample SAMEA3878208, study PRJEB12797) | bioreactor metagenome | biome: Moose rumen | place: Sweden | collected 2011-10
CTTTCTTAAATTCTCAACGTTCATAATTCACTATTTAGGGATTAAAACGTTGCAAAATTAAGAATTATCCAAACTTAGCTGACATAGAAGGCCTTATACATCGCTAAATTTGGATAAAAGTTTAGAGTTTACCACATTCTGCATAAGAGAGGTTATCCAAAAGTTTAGATAACTACAGTTACAGGGAAATGCGCTTGTCATGAACGTGGAAGGCACAGTTATGGAACGTTTAGGAACGGCAGAGGACGTACTATCGCGTGTTCCTACCATCTCCAAGAAAGGTGAGGGATACCAGATTTTAGGTAAAGGTCAGCCGCTCATCTATCTGAACAACCGCAAACTGACCGATCTTCAAGAGTTACGAAATATACAGTCAGACATGATTCGCACGGTAGAAGTCATTCAAAATCCTGGTGCCCGCTACGATGCATCGGTACAGGCCGTCATCATCATCCGCACCAAACGGGCTGCAGGTGAAGGTCTGGGCGTAGAGTTGACATCATGGAGCCGTAAAGGGCGCGGCTATGCCAACAATGAGCGCATCAACCTGACCTACCGTACAGGTGGTCTGGAACTTTTTGCCAACCTCTTCGGAGCATACAACAAAAACTGGAGCAAAGGCGAGTTCGAGCAGAAGGTCTATGCTGATACGCTGTGGACTATCACCAATCGCGAGCATGCCGTTGCACGTAATCCATTTTTTGAAGGGCGTCTCGGTTTCAACTACCAAATCAATGACAACCATTCTTTTGGTGGATTCTATCAGAACACTTACGACTATGTGAAGACCTGTAGGGAGAATAATGATGACATACAATTCGACAACAAGGTCTATGACCATCTACAGAATAGTGGTGCGAGGCGTGACAATAATATTCCAAAGCATCAGGTCAACCTCTATTACACTGGCAAGGTGGGAAAATTCAGCATCGACTTTAACGCCGATTATACCTTCCGTAAGCAGTTGAACCGCCTCACACAGCAGGAATTAAGCGAAAAAGATGCGAATCTCGATGTGAACACCGAAAACCAGACACGCAGTAATCTGCTGGCAGAGAAACTGATCGTTAGTCATCCGCTATGGAAAGGTCTGATAGAAATGGGCGAAGAATATACCGATACGAGATGGAAAAGTCGATTTGAGAATAAGGAAGGGCTTATTGCCAATAGTGATAACAAACAGCATGAGAGCAATATAGCACCATTTATGGAATTGCAACAGCAGTTTGGTCGCCTCCGGCTCTCTGCAGGCTTGCGCTTCGAACACGTTAGTTCAGAATATTATGTTGATGGCATTAGGCATGATGAACAGTGTCGCACCTATGATGACTTGTTCCCCTCGATGTCCATGTCAATGTCTGTTAAGGATTTCCAGTTCTCCTTCAGCTATGCCAAGCGCACCACACGACCTTCCTATTGGCAGTTGAGCAGCGATGTGATCTACGAGAACCGTCTGAACTTGCAAACGGGCAATCCTTATCTTAAACCCATCAAGTATCACAACTTAAATGCAATGGTAATGTGGAAATGGCTCTACCTGATGACTAACTACACACATTGTGTTGATCCGATTCTATATTCGGCGGATAGTTTGGTGAATGATAGTAAGGTAAATTTTGTGACCTATAAGAATTATGATTATGCCGATTGGCTAACCATTACGCTTGGAGCACAGAAGAACATTAAAATTGGGCAGACCACTTGGACTCCGCAATACAACGTAATGTTTATGAAGCCGTGGTTCAAGTCAGAGTTTGCGGGTAAGCCGAAGAGTTTTAGCCATCCGATGCTGGCTCTACAATTAGGAAACATTGTCACACTACCCCATGACTGGCTGCTACAGGCTGATTTCAGCATGCACACACATGGCTATCAGCAGAATGCCTGGTTCGAAAGCACCAATCCGATGCTCTCGCTCAGTGTCAGCAAAGATTTCTTTAAAGGTCGTCTCAATATTAAGTTAGTAGGTAACGACCTCTTTAACGGGGGCATCAACCGCTTCACACTATACAGCAACCGTTTGATGATTAGCAAAGAAGAGGACAACGACTCCCGTTGTATCCAACTCTCCGTGCGCTATCGCTTTAATGTCACTCCGTCGAAGTATAAAGGAACTGGTGCTGGTAATGCAGAGAAGAACCGACTCTGAAAACCTAACGAGGTGTACCCGTAGCATTGACTTTACCTGCTTCATCATAACAAAGGAAAGGATTATTCTTGGGGCACCTCTTCTTATATCCCTTTTGTTTTCTTGGACAGTCGTCGGCTTTGTACTGACGCTGTCCAAGAACGCCAGGAACGGTTCTGAATGATCCACTCCTGTAAAAATAGTAAAAATCTCCCTATCGCACTACCCAAATGACTGAAATGCCGATATACAGGGGGATTGCGGGTAGTGAGATTGTCTCAAAATCGCACTACCATCTCCCTACCATCCCACTACCATCTCCCTACCCAGACAGCGACTGTTTTTTGAGTGTCTCCCTATCAGAGTGTGACTGTTTTTTGAGCGGTTTGCTTTCGGCTATAGGCGTTCAGTCGTTTGGCTGGAGCCGTTCAGTTGTTTGGCTATAGGCGAACGGTTGAAAGGATGCCACTTTACCCCTCGAAGGACGTACCTAATACCCCAACAACGGTAATCGGCTACCCCTACGGAAGGCATTACTCACTGCGATCGGAGGCATCGGATGGTATCATCGATGCCAGACACTATTTGACATCAAAGACAACTGGCAGGACTCTTGCCCTGCCAGTTGCATTTATCTACTCGTCATTCTTAATCAGTCCTCAGCAGGAGCCTGACCAATCAGGTCCATAAACTCATCGAGTTTCGGAGTGATGATAATTTGAGTACGGCGGTTACGCTGTTTACCGAGTTCACTTGTGTTAGGCTGCAACGGGTTGTACTCACCACGACCACCAGCCGTCAAACGTTTTGGGTCAACACCATATTGATTCTGCAAAGCCTGTACGACGGAAGATGCACGCAGACAAGAGAGATCCCAGTTATTGCGGATATTCTCACGCTTGATGGGCACATCATCGGTATTACCCTCGATCAGCACGTCATAATCCTTGTAGTCCTTGATGATCTTCGCAATCTTCGACAAGGTCTCTGAGGCACGGTCATTAATCTCATAAGACCCACTCTTATAGAGCATGTTATCAGCAAGTGAGATATACACCACACCTTTAAGTACCTGCACGTCAACCTCTTTCAGTTCCTCCTTGGAGAGGGAACGGGTGAGATTATTGGTCAGCACCATATTGAGAGAGTCACTCTTTGACTTCACCTCCACCAGATGACGGATATACTGGTTAGACTCATTGATCTGGTCGACCAGTTTCTCGATACTGATATTGTTCTGGCTGGCATTCGTCAGACTCTTGTCAAGAGCCACCTGCAAGGCATCGGTAGCCTTCTCCTGCTGGGCGAGTTGCTGTTCCAGACTTGCCACGCGAGTCTTGGCAGCCGCCAGTTGTTCTTTCGTATCTGTATAGTTTGCCTGCAAAGACTTATTCTCCTCCTGACATGCCACCAGATCCTTCTTTGACGCACAACTACTCATCAACATGGCTGATGCAGCCACTGCTATCATAAAAACACTTTTCTTCATTTTCATTCATTTGAGTTAATATACTATTTCGACTGCAAAGATACTCATTTATGAAACATTTCGCTCTAAAGTTGCTGCAATTTAGATTATTTTAAGTAACTTTGCTGCCAAAATCAAAAAATAAATAAGGTAAAAGATATGATTTTCTTTTTCAAGACTCCCCAAAAGAGCGTGATTGCCACACAGGCAGACCACCAGTTCAATCAAGACGAAGTACAGGAACTCTGTTGGCTTTATGGTGAAGCCGAATTACTCCATGACGAGACACTGGCAGGTTACTATGTAGGACCACGCCGTGAGATGGTGACCCCTTGGTCTACCAATGCCGTTGAGATTACCCAGAACATGGGACTGAAAGGTATTCAGCGTATTGAGGAATACTTCCCTGTTGAGTCAGAAGACGCAGAGCATGACCCCATGCTTCAGCGTATGTACAACGGACTGAATCAGGATATTTTCACGATAAACATCCAGCCAGAGCCCATCAAGTATGTGGACAATCTGGAGGAATACAATGAACAAGAAGGTCTTGCCCTCTCACCTGAGGAGATTGAGTATCTGCATAAGATAGAGAAAGAGAATGGTCGTCCCTTGACAGACTCCGAGATCTTCGGTTTTGCGCAGATTAACTCCGAGCACTGTCGCCACAAGATTTTTGGTGGTACCTTTATCATCGACGGCAAAGAGATGGAGTCGAGTCTGTTTGCCATGATTAAGAAGACCACGCAGGAGAATCCCAACAAGATCCTCTCCGCCTATAAGGATAATGTCGCCTTCGCCCAAGGTCCCGTTGTGGAGCAGTTTGCCCCAGCCGACCAGTCGACCAGTGATTATTTCCGTGTGAAGGATATTGAGAGTGTTATATCTCTGAAGGCTGAGACACATAACTTCCCTACCACGGTAGAGCCATTCAATGGTGCCGCCACTGGTACTGGTGGTGAGATCCGTGACCGTATGGGTGGTGGTGTAGGCTCCTGGCCTATTGCGGGTACTGCGGTTTATATGACTGCCTATCCAAGACTGAAAGATGATGACGGAAGTCTTCGTGACTGGGAGGATATACTTCCTGTCCGCAAGTGGCTGTATCAGACTCCTGAGCAGATACTGATCAAGGCATCAAACGGTGCCTCTGACTTCGGTAATAAGTTCGGGCAGCCATTGATTTGCGGATCGGTGCTGACTTTTGAGCACCAGGAGTCCGCTTGTGGCTGTGATACAGCCACAGACACAACCAAATACGCTTACGACAAAGTGATTATGCTTGCGGGTGGTGTCGGTTACGGCACCAAGCGTGACTGTCTGAAGAAAGAGCCTCAGAAGGGCAATAAGGTCGTTGTGGTAGGTGGTGACAACTATCGTATCGGACTGGGTGGCGGTAGTGTCTCCTCTGTAGACACTGGTCGCTACAGCAATGGTATAGAGTTGAATGCTATCCAGCGTGCCAACCCGGAGATGCAGAAGCGAGCCTACAACCTTGTCCGTGCCCTCTGTGAGGAAGACACCAACCCTGTTGTCTCTATCCACGACCACGGTAGTGCCGGTCACCTGAACTGTCTCTCCGAGTTGGTAGAGGAGTGTGGTGGCGAGATTGACATGACCAAACTGCCTATTGGTGACAAGACCCTCTCCAGTAAAGAGATTATCGCCAATGAGAGTCAGGAGCGTATGGGCTTGCTCATTGACGAGAAGCACATAGAGCATGTACAGAAGATTGCTGAGCGTGAGCGTGCCCCGATGTACGTAGTCGGTGAGACAACAGGTGATGCCCACTTCTCCTTCAAACAAGGAGATGGCGTAAAGCCTTTCGACCTCGATGTGGCACAGATGTTCGGGCACTCTCCTAAGACTATCATGCGAGACAATACCGTTGAGCGGAAATACGAGAATATAAATACTATAGGAACTATAGGTACTATAGGAACTATAGGCACTATAGATAAACTATTGAAGCGAGTGCTCCAGTTGGAGGCTGTCGCCTGCAAAGACTGGTTGACGAATAAGGTAGACCGCTCTGTGACTGGTAAGATTGCCCGTCAGCAATGCCAGGGTGAGATCCAGTTGCCATTGAGCGACTGTGGCGTTGTGGCACTCGACTATCGTGGTCGTAAGGGTATTGCTACCGCCATCGGTCATGCCCCACAGGCAGGACTTGCGGATCCCGCTGCTGGTAGTGTGCTCTCTGTTGCCGAGGCATTAACGAATATCGTATGGGCTCCCCTCGCTGATGGCATGGACTCCCTGTCACTATCCGCAAACTGGATGTGGCCCTGTCGCTCACAGGAAGGTGAGGATGCTCGTCTCTATGCTGGTGTGAAGGCTTTGAGTGATTTCTGCTGCGACCTGCATATCAACGTTCCAACAGGAAAAGACTCCCTTTCTTTGAGTCAGCAATATCCCAATGGCGAGAAGATTATCTCCCCAGGCACAGTGATTGTCAGTGCCGGCGGCGAGGTATCAGACATCCGCAAGGTGGTCAGTCCTGTCGTCGTGAACGACAAACACGCCTCGCTCTATCATATCGACTTCTCGTTTGACGAGCAGCGACTCGGTGGTTCCGCCCTTGCCCAGAGTTTAGGAAAGGTGGGCAGTGATGTGCCTACCGTTAAGAATCCTGAGTATTTCGCAGATGCCTTCATGGCTATTCAGCAGTTGATAGAGAAAGGTTGGATTATGGCAGGTCACGACATCTCCGCTGGTGGTCTTATCACTACTTTATTAGAGATGTGCTTTGCCAACACCAAGGGAGGTATGCATATCAATCTGCACGACTTTGAAGCCTCTCCCCAACCCTCTCCAAAAGGAGAGGGAACTCTTGACATTGTGAAGATTCTGTTTGCAGAGAATCCCGGTGTGGTTATCGAGGTAAGCGACAATCATAAGTTTGAGTTCAAGGAGTTCATGGAAGACCTTGGTGTCGGCTATGCCAAGATTGGTTATCCTGTAGAGGACAGCCGTACTATCGTGATAAAGGCTGGCGATGAGGAGCATACTTTCGATATTGACGCCCTGCGTGACACCTGGTATAAGACCTCCTATCTGCTCGATCGCAAACAGAGTTTCAACGGCAAGGCTAAGGAACGTTATGAGAACTACAAGCAGCAGCCCATCGAGATGAAGTTCAACAAGGACTTCACAGGTATGCTGAAACAATATCATCTGAATCCTCGGAGAACTCAGAGTACTCAGAATACTCCGAAAGCCGCTATCATCCGTGAGAAAGGTACCAACGGTGAGCGTGAGATGGCTTACTCCCTCTATCTTGCCGGCTTTGACGTGAAAGATGTGATGATGACCGATTTGATCAGTGGTCGTGAGACTTTAGAGGACATCAATATGATTGTGTTCTGTGGTGGATTCTCCAACTCCGACGTACTTGGTTCTGCCAAAGGATGGGCAGGTGCCTTCTTGTTCAACCCCAAGGCAAAAGAAGCACTCGACAAGTTCTATGCCCGCAAGGACACCCTCTCCCTCGGTATCTGCAACGGATGCCAGTTGATGGTAGAATTAGGGCTGACAGGTGCCAAGGGTGCCAAGATGCTGCATAACGACTCCCATAAGTTTGAGAGTGAGTTCATCAGTCTCACTATTCCCCAGAACAACAGTGTGATGTTCGGCTCCTTGAGTGGCAACAAACTGGGACTATGGGTAGCACATGGAGAAGGTAAGTTCCATCTGCCAGAGGCAGAGAACACCTACAACGTGATTGCCAAGTATAACTACCATGGCTATCCAGCCAATCCTAATGGTTCCGACTATGACGTGGCAGGCATCTGCTCCGCTGATGGTCGCCATCTTGCTATGATGCCCCACTTAGAGCGTGCTATCTTCCCATGGCAGTGTGCTTGGTATCCTCAGGACCGCCGTATGGATGAGGTTACCCCATGGATAGAGGCTTTCGTGAATGCCCGCAAGTGGATTGAAAAGCAATGAACAAAATCTACTGGGAGTCTTTTAAGACCTTCTTCAAGATTGGCATGTTCACCCTTGGAGGTGGATATGCCATGATTCCTTTGATAGAGGAAGAGGTGGTCAACCGCCATCATTGGGTTGAGAAAGACGAGATGCTCGACCTGATAGCCATCGCCCAGAGTTGTCCGGGTGTTTTCGCCATTAACATCAGTATCTTCATCGGTTATAAGTTGAAGAAGACTCATGGTGCCATTGCTACGGCATTAGGTACGGCACTCCCCTCCTTTCTGATTATCCTTGCCATTGCCATCTTCTTCCATCAGTTTGAGGATAATAAGGTGATTGCCGCCATGTTCAAGGGGATCCGCCCCGCTGTGGTAGCCTTGATAGCAGTACCCACCTTTAATCTGGCGAGACGTGCACAGTTAAACTGGTTCACCATCTGGATTCCCATTGTATCGGTCCTTGCCATCTGGCTCTTGGGCGTATCACCAATCTGGATTATCATCGCAGCGGGAATAGGGGGATATTTGTGGGGGAGAGTTCAGAGTTGAGAGTTTAGAGTTATGATATTTATCTATTTGTTCCTGACATTCTTCGAGATTGGTCTCTTCGGATTCGGTGGAGGCTATGGCATGTTGTCGCTGATCCAACACGAGACCGTGGAACACTGGCACTGGCTGACGGCGTCAGAGTTTACGGATATTGTCGCTATCTCGCAGATGACCCCAGGACCTATCGGCATCAACTCCGCCACCTACTGTGGTTATATGGCAATCAAGAACGCAGGCTATGGCGCCCCCATGGCTGTCCTTGGCTCGGCAACGGCGACCATCGCATTGGTATTACCCTCCCTGATACTGATGATATTGATTAGCAAGATGTTCATGAAGTATATGAACACCCGTCCCATACAGTCTGTATTCAAAGGGCTGCGACCAGCAGTCGTAGGACTCCTTGCCGCAGCCACCTTATTATTATGTACGCGTGATAACTTCTCGGCTCCTTCCGAGAATCCTTGGCAGTTCTATATCAGTGTGGCATTGTTCCTTGCTACTGCTTTCGGCACTGGAGTCTTGAAGATCAACCCCATCCGCATGATCTGCTATAGTGCCGTAGCAGGGTTACTCCTATTCTATTAAATTACTCCCACCTAAGGACTGCTCCGTTCCGACGCGCCGGGTCAGCACCTGGGAAGTCCATCGAGTAAGGACTACCCGTTGTCGGACTCTTGCCGATATACCGATGAGTACGCATGGACATCAGCATGAACTCATGATCGAGATAGTCCTGCCACAGGAACACCTCCGCTTTCGACTCGTCTGCTGTCAGTCGCACATCACCTGCCAACCCATAGCCAGCACAGAACACATAACGTCCGTCCGCACATTGCAGGATGACCTTTCCCTGTCCTTTATCTATCAGTCGGAAGAGGGTTGCCTTGGAATGGTCGCCAATTTCCGTATCATGCACCATACCATGCTCTAATGCTATCATCGGTTTCCCTGTTGCCAAATTGATGATGCGGAAAGTCTTACCATAAGGGATATTCCCACTACGATCCGCCTTCGGCTCTACGACAGTGAAATTGTCAAACTCCGCATACCCACCTTCCTTCCCCTTATGGTTAAAAGCAAAGAGTGAGAGGCGCGCACCCTGGAAGGTAATCAACTGATAACTCAAGGGCATCTCACGACCCAACTGATGATAGGTCTCTCCATTGAGCGAGTATTCATAATGGGCACTGTCGTGGTCATAGTCGCCTACTATGCGGAGGAATATCTTTTCTATAGGGACTATAGGGGCTATAGGAACTATAGTATCATTGGTCGCCTGCTCATAGCAGCGCAGGGTGAGTTGACTGCCCTCCTTCACGATACCTATCCACGAGCAGGGAACATTGATATTGCCTAATCCTGCCACATCACCATCCTTCATACCCTTGGTAAACAATTCCACCGTTGTAATACTTGTAGGACCGATGGCACGTTGGGTCAAGGTATTACGAGCCCACATCAGTTGTTCGGCAGGCATGGACTGCAAACGTAGTCTGCCATTCTTCAGGCTCCATTTTGTGTCATCGGGGTTATGGTTCCATTGCCATACCCTGCCAAGGGTCTTGCCATTGAAGTTTTCATTGCGGTGGTAGGGGGCGTGAGGGGTCGTTTGTTGCTGTGCCACAGCAACAGACTGGACGGTAGAGGACGGCTGGACGTTGGGCTTGAGCCACGTCCGGGGGGCGCGACCGAGGTTGCCTTCCAAACCCAGCATGGGCCATCCGTCCTTCCAAGTGATGGGGGCAAGGGTCACTGTTCTGCCGATGGAGTGGAAGTCCATCATCAGCAGTGCCCACCACTGTCCACTCTGGTCTTGTACGATACCACCCTGATGGATATTCGAACATGCCGTAGCGTCTTTATCCACTTCTGGTATACCGAATTTCGTCCCGTCCTGTCCAATGCGATACTGCTCACCTGCTGGTACCTGTGTCAATGGTGCCGCATGATAGCCGAACGTCTCATCGGCAGTCATGGTGATCGTCTCGTAAGGACCCCAGATACTCTTGGAACGAGAGCAGAGGGTACGCCCATTGGGTTTATAGTCGGTGGAGATGAGGTAGTACATCCCATTGATCTTATACATGTGGTGTCCCTCCCCCACTGCATTCCCTTCCGGGATAATGGTACGCTCCGTCTCCTCGATGGGACCACTCATGTCCGGTTTGAGTTCCGTACACTTCACCTCTCCATAGCCATGGATGGCATAGATCTTACCATCATCATCAAAGAGCACACTCAGGTCATAGATACGACCTTGCATATTATGATGCTTCCATGGTCCACGGATATCCTTTGAGGTATAGCACTGTAACCCCTTTCCATTGACATTCGAATAGACATAGAACTGTCCGTTGGCATAACGGATACAAGGAGCCCAGATGCCCTGACCGTATATCTCCTGATGATTCTTCAACGAGAAGGCGTCATCCTCGAAGTCGAAGCGGTCGAAGCAGTAACTGATATTCTCCCAGTTCACCAGGTCTTTAGAGTGTAGGATCACCAGACCAGGAACAGTATGCATCGTCGTTCCGGCAAGATAGTAGTCATCACCCACCCGCAAGATGTCCGGGTCAGAGAACTCATCATAGAACAACGGATTCGTATAAGTCCCATTCCCATTGTCCGCCGTCCACGACTGAGCGGAAGAGGTAAGAGGTAAGAGACAAGAGGTAAGAAATAATATGAGAAGTCTTCGCATAACTATGAACTCTTAACTATGAACTAAACTAAATCTCCGGCCATCCGTCAGCCGTCCACCGGATAGAGCGTTGTACCAGAATGGCTGCTCCTTGATGCTCCACACTATAGCCATGACTGATGTAGATATCCTCACCATTCATGGTATAGGTAGCACAGTGTCCGATAGCCTCAAAGGTTTTCTTATCACCTGCGATGACAGAGGTACCGCCACCCTCACGCATGTCGACACCATCACGATCCACATAGGGACCGTCCACCGTCTTGCTACGCCCTACCGCTACCCGATAGGTACTCTTGCTGCCCATGCAACAATAATCCCATGATACAAACAGATAGTAGTACCCACCGTGCTTCATGATAAACGGAGCCTCGATAGCATTTGTACCGGCATATTTACTGGTAGGATTCGCCATACGGTTCGGATTCTTTGGAGAATAGCGACGGGCTATCGTACGAGGTTTTTCCCCCTGGGCGATATGCATGGTCGTATCTAATCGAGCAAGTTGGATACCATCCCAGAAGGAGCCCCATACCAGCCAAGGCTGGTCATTCTCGTCGATGACGAAGTTAGGGTCAATGGCATTCCAGTTGTCTCTGTCCGCACGGGAGGTCACGATACATCCCTCATCCCTCCAAATAGGAAACGCAAGGGAGTGGTTACTCAACAGACCGATGGCGGAGCCGTTCTTGCCAAAGGTAGAACAACTGTAGGCAAGCCACCACTTACCATGCCACTGGATGACATCAGGCGCCCACACGTGATGGTTAAAGCCTGGCACAGAGTCCTGTGTCCACTGCGGCATCACCGTCATCACGGGCTGTGGCAGCACCTTCCATGTCTTACGGTCTTTGGAGGTCATCTGCTGGATGCCCAGACCCGTAGCATAGATATAATAGGTACTATCCTCACACGCCATCACGGGGTCGTGCACCATGGGTGTCTCTGTCGTGAAGACCTCCCCTTGGAATGGTCTGCGATGAGACTGGGAATATAGTGTGGTGCTCAGTGTGAGCACCACTACTATAGTCATAAAACGTTTCATAAATCAGTTACTTAATCAGAATACTTATAGCCCCAAATAGTAACTCCCGTTGAACTCCTTAAAGCAGTGAAACAAGGTGCCTTCTCATTCTTTGGCTCCAAGGTCTGCTCTACCATCACACCTTTATACTCTTCACCGATATTGATGTTGATGTAAGAGGTGCCACTCTTTGCTGTCCAACTTCCAGTATATGCTCCAGAGATCGTTCCGTCAGCCTTGAGTTCAATCTCCACAGGAGAAGAATATGCCTTGGCTGTATGGTCGAGTTTGTAGTTATGAACCAACAACTTATACTTACCCGGAATATTCTCTGTGGCAACGTATTGCTTCTTCGCAATCTTTGCGGTCTTTGTAACTTCACCAGTATACTCGAATGGTGCGGCAACTAACCAACCGTCTTCGTTTTGGAACACTTGGTGAACACGCACCTGATGACCCTCACCCCAGTTTTGGAAACGAGTATGGTAAACTAAGTAAGCACGTCCATCTTCGGCTGCAATGATACTGTTATGACCTTGTGAACGCTCACCAGAAGCATCTTGAGAGCCGCCTGTCAACAGGTTACCCCATTTAGAGTAGGCGCCGAAGATGTTCACTCCACGGTTACCATCATTCTCATTAGGACCGAAATTGAGTTGATATTTATTGAAGACGGCAGAAGCATTCTTACCATCCACATAGGGACCGTCAGGAGTCAGTGAACGGAACACACGCATCTGATAACCTCCATTGTTATAGTCACCAGGATCACCACCTGCGGCAAGACCACCATACGTCATGAAGAGATAGTAATAACCACCGATGTACTCGATATAAGAAGCCTCACCTGATACATAGTAGCCACCAGCAATTTTCTTGCCAAAGTATGGATCAACGGTGATACCGTCACCAGAACCAGTCAAGGTGTACTCTACGTCATAGTCACGCAGTCCTGTTTCCTCATCAAGTTCCAACATCCAGATACCACCACTCCACGAGCCGTACGACATCCATAGTTTACCGTTCTCATCATAGAACACACAGGGGTCTATACAGTTAGGATAACGGTTGCCCCAACTATCGCCAACGGCATAACGGCTTGGCAGAGAACTCTGTGTACCTACCACAATCTCCAAGTCTGTTGACTTATAAGAATCGCCAGAACGGAATCCACTGATGACAACGGGAGCCTGGTAGCGATAAGGACCTGTGATTTTATCTGCGGTCAGCATGATGATACTTGAATACCAGTAGTCACCATCAATGCTGAGATACATACACCACTTACCCATCTTCTTGTTATAGATGACATCGGGTGCCCACATCATCCCGTCGACATTATAAGATGTACTTCCACGTGCAGACCAGGCATGGGCATCAAAGTTAAACTCATACTCAGTACCGCCCTTCTTTACCTTTGTCACCTGTGGTGTAGTAAAAGCGGCAGAATTGGCAGCGTTGGTACTTGTTGCTGTTGCCCAAGGTGCCGTAAATGACACCCAAGTCATCATGTTAGTGGAACGGGCGGCGGCACGGTGTGAGCCAAAGATATAGTAGTTGCTGGACGATGGATCCCAAACGACACTGGGATCATGTACACTGACACGCGCTAACGCCTCCGGTCCTTCAGTCTGCACCTCGTCATCATCATCGCCACTATCTTCTGAGGCTGTAGTGAAGGTCACATCAGCAGAATACTGTACGGTAGCACTGGTCTGAGCATAGCCACGAACGTGATAGGTTGTGCTTGCTGACAGCCCTGTCAAAGCAATAGTCATATTAGCAGAACTGCCATTCACCTTGAAGTCGTTAATCGTAGGGTTAGCCGATGTTCCATAGACCACACCCCTACTGATAATTCCTGAGCCGGAAGCGGTCAGTGTCACCACAGCCGACGAAGCCTTCACGTCAGTCACCACAGGATTAGTGACGTTCAAGGCAGAGCCTCCTCCGCCACCGCCACCGCCGCCATCACTGGCATCATCACCGCCACAGCCAATCATTGCCACTGCCATCATCAGGCAGGACATCCATCCTATAAATTTATTCATTCGCTTCATAGTAAATTTGTTTACTTTTATTAACAATGTGTTATCTCTATGTAACACTTAACTTCAATCTTGTCTATTTTGCATTTCCCGTATCACCTCATCTACAATGTACAAATCACCAAATAAATACAATTTGGACTCAGACTGGTGCAGACGACTACATGTATCGCTATTGTAAAAGATGTCAAAAGCCTTTTCTGGTGAAACATTCAAGCGTTCAGACAACCTCGCGACCACTCGTCCTATTTTTGTCCATAGTAAAGAATCTTGTAACATAACTACCTTGCCAAATCATTAAGTGGTTCGCTTTTTACAAAATGCAGACATTTATCAATAACTTTCTGATTCATCAATCAGTACTCCTTTCTATAGATGCCTCCAATCGAAGCAGAGTATGTAGAATTTCATCGGTAACATAGTCTCGACTCTGGGTATGGACAGGATCAAGTCTCTTCACATACTCTTGAATTAGCCCAACCCTCTTCATTCTATTGAACATCTCTTTGTATGATATTCCTGCCTTGTTAGCAGTAGCCTCCACACAAAGTGACGCAAAAGCCATACGCGCTTCTAACTCAGAAAGACCTGTCTGTTGCATATACTTAAAACTTTTCGCAAAGATAGCAAATTTGTCACTTATACTGAACCGTTCTGCCAAAAACCTTGAATCTGTTAGGTATAATTAACAGAGACACCTTGCATATAGGCTCTCAATTGAAATTGCCCACGGACAAGCACGAGACCGTCCGCAGGCAATTGATATACTAAAATATTATTCGAATACTAAGTGAGATCCTTCACAGGTGAAGCGGAAGTAGAAGTCATCAGGATCGATGGTGTTGATACCGATGTAGTCCTGAGTATAAGTATTACCATCGTTACCAATCATTACTGCCTTGATGTCTGCAGTGCCGTCACCATTGTTGGCTATCTGAACAGTACACTTCGCACCATCCATGGCTGCACGCCATGTATCCCAGTCACGTCCGTCCTCCATCTTTGGAGTACAAGCAGCATAACCGTCACCCCAACCGAAGTTGTCAGCACGAACTACCGAATACTCTTGCAGACTTGCCTTATTAAGAATAACCAGGAAGTTGAGATAGTTCTCTAATCCAGAGGTGTAATTGGTGAAGGTAACCGTAGCAACCGTATGAGAGGGCACCTGAATATTAGATGTAAATGCTGTCCACCATGGGGTTGAATTATCCTCAAGACCAATTACATTATCGAAGACCAAGTGGCTGCCCTCACAGGTGAAACGGAAGTACATATCATCTGCATCAATAGTATTAATACCATTGTACTCCTGAGTATAAGTATTACCATCGTTACCTACCATCACTGCTTTAATAGAAGCAGTACCATCACCATTGTTGGAGATATAGGCAGTTACCTTGGCACCATCCATGGCTGCACGCCATGTATCCCAGTCACGTCCGTCCTCCATCTTCGGAGTGCAAGCGGCATAACCGTCACCCCAACCGAAATTGTCAGCACGAACCACTGCATACTCTTGCAGATTTGCCTTATTAAGGACTATCAGGAAGTTGAGATAGTTCTCTGATCCAGAGGTGTAATTGGTGAAGGTAACCACCTTCGTTTCCTTTGGCTCAACCTTGATATTCTCTGTATGTGCCGTCCACCAACCAGTAGAATTATCTTCAGCGCCTAAGATCAGCGGAGTAGGAACAACCAATGTCTCTGTGAATGCGGAAAGTTCTTTCACTACGCTGAAGGTCTTGCTTGCCATGATAGGTTTGTCGGCATTAGCACCCTTAAAGGTCTTGTTGTAAAGCACGACAAGGGTCTTCTGCCCTAAGTCTGTCATATTAGGAATAGCCTCGAACTGGAGGTTCTCTGCAGTAACAGTTGCAGTAACTCCTTCCTCAAATGTCACTGTTGCAGTCACATTTGCCATTGCCTCTTCAAGGGTCTGACCAACCAGAACTTCACTTGGAACACCAGTCAACTCCATAGAAAGAGGTTGCTTATCCTCTGCTGATGTGCATCCGCCAATAGGCTCGATATTCGTAGAAATCCAGTCGATATAACTACCCTCAGGAACAAGGAACACACGGATATTGGTGTTGGAAGCATCAGCATTCAGATTAGCGAGAGCGGAGGTCTGGGTATAGGTCTTCGTAATAGTACCATTAGTCATCTTGACAATCAAGCCGCCCTCTGTACGGTCAACAGTCAGTGTTACCTTACCGCCAAGTTTCTCTACACCAGTGTCAGTGTCGGTCTCAAAGGTCAGGTTACTCTCTACCAAATCACGGTCGATATAATCGCCCCACTCAGAGTTTCCGCTTGGCTGATTGTCGTAACGGATAGCACCATACTCTGTATAGCCGTCACCGCCACGATCAACATCGTTAGAGATAATCATCGCATAGTTCTTATAGGTATTCGGAGCATCAGGATTGATGTGCAAATTGAACTCGGCAATCCATTTCGTAGCCTCTGGAATCACATAGTACTTAGAGAACTGAGCCCACCAGCCAGTAGAGAAGTCTGTAGCACCAATAGTGTATACATCTTCCATTTGACCTGACAAGTCCTCTCCTTCGCCAGCGTCACCAGAATCATCGTCACCTCCCATCTCAGAGAGCCAGTCAGGAGCATTCACATTGTAGAGGTCACTGCCTTCACAACTCGTCAATGTCATCACCCCAAGGGCGGCAATGAAAAAGACGGATGCTAATTTATTTAGATATTTCATAACTTTATCTTTTTTGTTATTTTACTCAACTTCATTATTTCACTACAGGATGAACTGTCCAACCTTTCTGTGTAAAGTAATTGGAATTATCCGTGTTGTTATTAGCAGAGTTACCCACCAGATTAGCATTGTCATTCAAAGTACTTTGGTAAATGGGGAAGAACTCATGACCAGGCTGGAAGGTATCGAATGAACTCTGAACACCTGTGCCTGGATAGGAAACAGGATCCTTTACAGTAGTCTTATCGAGTTTATAAGCACCATGCTCTTTCAATTGCTGCAAACGGTCACTGTTATAGAAGAAGCCCCAACGGAGCAAGTCTACACCACGACCATACTCACAACCAAACTCTTTTGGACGCTCCACGTTGGCAATCTGCTCGAAGAGTTTATCCTTGGAATTGAAATCTGACAGATTCAGGTTGGCAAGTTTCGCACGGTTACGAACCTGGTTAATCCAGTCAATAGCCTGCTGTGTAGGACCATTTACCTCGTTCTCACACTCAGCGGCACGGAGTAATACGTCAGAATAACGCATCATACGCAGGTTAATACCACACTTCAAACCAGTAACCACAGAACCATAGAGACCTGTACGGAAGTTTGTCCACTTTGCGATGGGCAGACCACCGTTTCCTGTATTAGTCACCACAATGTTATCAGCAGTCATTTTCTCAGTATAGCACATGTTACCATACTCGAAACCTTCCCATTCCGTCTCGTATGTTCCTATCGTCCAGTAAAGACGTGGGTCAAGAGAACCGTCCGTGGTACGCTCTGCCTTGAAGAGTTGGTAGAGCCAAGGAGAAGCAGAGAGGTCTGCCCAGCCGCCGTAGTCACCAGGACCATAGTTAGACTCTACAGCATGACCTTGAGAAGCATCCTTGCTGACATTAACTGGAGTCCACTCGTCAGTAGAACCCTGAGTTCCGTAATCCAGGAACTGTACCTCAAACAGACTCTCATCGTTGTTCTCGTATGCACTACCCTCACGGAAGTTGTCACCATAGTTAGCCATCAACTTATAGGTACCGTATGTACCACCGATGATAGCCTTCAGAACAGTAAGAGCCTCACTATACTTATGGCGCTGCATCAGTACACGTGCATAGTAGCCTGCGGCGGCACCGCTGGTAGCACGTCCTTTCGCCCACTCACTACCTTGGTCACGAGAAGGGAGCAAAGTCATTGCCTCAGAGAAGTCAATCTCC
>FLNX01001185.1_pt1 | contig 17770 bp, 9 predicted proteins | sample 1140341 | NCBI WGS metagenome assembly FLNX01 (sample SAMEA3878208, study PRJEB12797) | bioreactor metagenome | biome: Moose rumen | place: Sweden | collected 2011-10
GGTGTCCTGCACCTCACTGAGGTAGATGAAGTTGGACACCAGATCGATGGCGGTAAAAACCGGCTTTTTACCGGAGTAAATCTCATCCTGGGCTGCGCATTTGATAGACGAAAGGTCGACATGATCCAGGAAGTGCCGGGCAACCTCGCCGTACTCCTTCCGGATGTTGCTTACCAAGGAGTCGGATACAGCATAGTTGAAGACCAGGCGGAAAAACTCCTCTATGTCCTGTCCGGAAGCCTGAGAAACTGCGGTCAGCACGAGAATGATTGTGATGATCATCTTCCGGTTCAGGATGAAGACGGGCCCGCTTTCCTCCATCTGCCGGGAACTGGATAGTTCCTCGGCCTTGTTTATGGAGTCGCGGGCCTGAGCCCTGAGCCGGTAGATGTTGGACAGGCTGTAGCCGAAGAGGTTGGCCACATCCTGAATATTGAAGTTCAAACCCTGGGCAACCCCGCATTCCTTGCTGCATGCATGGGCCAAAAAGCCTGCAATAATCCTCTCCAGGTAAGTGCGACGGGAAGCGAAGACGTTAGGGTTGTCGTTCTGTGAGTCCTTCATAGCTTCGTTCAGAGCCTGGGCAAGTTTTTGGTGGCACCAGTTGCGGGATGAAGGAGATGTGCTGGCTGAGGAGGATGCTACAGCGTCAGGCCAGAAACTGAAGAGCGGAGCAGGACCTGCGGTTTGGCTGGTACCGGAACCGGAACCGGAAGCGCTTGCAGAAGCACCATCAGGAGAGCCGGCGCTCTGGGATGCTGTAGGAATACTATTGCCCCATCTGACGGTCACAGAGTCGGATGTCATGGTAGCGGAACAGGGGGCACCGTAAACGTCTCCGGCGGCACTGAACTGCCAGGATGCGGATGAGGAATTTTCGGTGGAAAGGGTGAAGAAAGTCAGGTTGCAACAGGCCTCGGGGGCACTACAATACTCTCGCATGCTTGGTTTTCCTTATGTTTTTGATGAAGAATATTGTGTGCGATAACCTTACATTAATGTTGATCACAACATTTTGAGGTTACACCACACAATTATACTCTCCTAGAGGGTATAAAGCAAGGAAATTCAAGCATTTTTATTACTTTTTTATGGATTTGTAGTGTATATTATCCATAACAAAATCTGCCCGAAACCTGACTGGGAACTGCTGTGGTCTACACCATTTACTCCACCAACAAAAAGACCGGGGTCACCCATGCCTACGCCTCCGAGTCCTACCGTGACCCGGTGACCAAGAAGACTAAAGCCCGGAGAACCTATCTCGGGCGGGTGGATCCGGTCACCAAGATGATCATCCCCAAGGCGCCTCCCGGCTCCCGGAACAGGACCAAACTGAGTGAGGTGGATGACGGCATGAAACTGCCGCCTGAGGTGAAGCGGATGATTGCCAGTCAGACTGATGCTATTGCCAGTCTGAGGGCCGAACTGGATGCCCTGAAGGTGCGCAACCGGGAACTGCTGCTTCAGGTGAAAAGGCTGAATGCCGCAACTGCACGGATGCTGGAGATCCTGACAGAGGACAGTACTCCCGGAGCACGGGAACGTGATGGGGGAAGTTCCGGATCAGAACCGGAGAACGGGGATGACTCATCTCCCAGGAATACTCAGGATGAAGGCAGTGAAGGTGCCGTTGAAGCCACCGAAGAGGACAGGGAAGGTGGTGAGGATGAGGAAAGGTCTTGGTCTGGGTCAGAGTCTGAAGTTCAGGCCGCGGCTGGGTAGCATCTTAGGCTAGAACAGAGACCTGCCAGCCAAGAAAGAGGGACGGCTCCCGTACTTCCGGGGGCTGGGTGGGTGGCTGCCCGCCCGGGGGATTTTTTCCAACGGGATCTGGAACATGCCTGAATTCCCTCAGCCCTTCAGCATACTCCAGGATCTTGAGCCGCAGGATCTCCTCCGGACAGTTGCCATCCCTGTGATCCCTGACAAAAGCGTCCAGCGCCAGGCGCTGCAGATGCAGCCGAGTTACCGGAGCAATCCCGGAGAGTACGTAGGAATCACCTTTCCGGAGAAAAACCTTCCTCAGTTCCTCACTGTCAAACAGGAAACTGTCGGTCAGTAGCAGCACATCACAATTCAGTTCATCACGGCTCTCGGAGTTTGAATACTCACTGTACTTCTTCTTCAGTTCATATAACTGCTCGGCACTCAGTTTCTCGCTTCTGAATGAAGAGGGAATTTCGACGTAAGAAAGGCGCAGCCACCTAACCAGGGATCTTTTCTCATCCTTATGATCCAATGCTGATTTTGCATCCGACCTGGTCTTACTTACAGGCTGTGGCAACAATGGCATGTGTTTCCGAAACTCCCCTAATGCTACACCGTTTCAGACCAGGCGATCGGTTTCAGACCCGGTAATCGGTTTCATCCTGCACTCCGCTGGCCAGATCCGGTTCTGCACCGAGATAGCACTACCCCGGACTTAGCCGGTTCAGACAGATCATCCAACACCGTGAAAAGCCCGGCACAAGCGCCCCAAGTTCCAGTTCTTTCAGTCACCCGTTTCCGCCTTTCCAGGCTGTCGGCATCTCAGAACTTTCCCACTCCTGCCGTGTCCACTTCAGTCCAGTTCAGGCAGCAGTTTCCGGTTCAGGTGATGAAGCCGGCTCTCTTTCCGGCTCCTTTTCTGATGACTCCCCATTCCTGTTTCCGGGCTCTGAACCCTGGGCAGCCTCGGTCTCAGTCTCAGTCTCAGACTCAGGTTCAGACTTAGACTCAGCCTCATATTCAGACTCGGTCTCTGGCTCTGGCATGATCCTGAGATAAACAGGTTCAGACTCCCCACTCCTGAGCAGTTTCAGCCCTCCCGCCATGAGATCCAGACAGATGGTAAAGCTCTGCACGACGCCCCTGTCCTGCCAGAGAAGGATCATGGCATTACGGCGGGATTTCTGGGTCATAATATGCACCGATCCCAGATTCAGCCGCATGGCAGGAGTCAGTTCCAGGATCACACGGGCCACCGGGCTGGCAAACACCTGCTTCACCAGTTCTTCCAGAACTTTCCGGATGACGTCCTCACCGGCGCTGCCCCATACCCTTCTGATGATGCATTCCAACAGGTGACAGGCATAGGTTTTTACAAGGCAGGGATAAAACTCATGACCAGTGGGAATATACGTACTGCTGCTGCCCCGGGCCAGGAACACACAGTAAAAGTTCAGCAGGAAACGTGAATAGACATGATCCAGTCTCCTAAGTCCATGCTGAGCCCCGGTCACCGGTGACATAGATTCAGTGATCCTTTTCTTGTAAAAAGGCAGATCAAACAGGCAGTCCGGCTCTATCCCCTCCCCGTTGCTGGTGTCCCATAAAGAAGCAACCAGATCCTCCCGGGTAAAAAACGGCGAAGCCGCAGCACCGCCCAGAAAAAGCATAACCGCCGTCAGCACATCACGGAATGAAAGAGTCGCCGCCAGACCTTTGTCTTTATCCTTCCCACCACCCAGATCTTGAGTAAGTTCATCGTAATACTGGCAGTTAGTCCAATAGAGCGGCAGATCCAGGAAATCCTCCCGGCTCAATCCTGCCGAGACCATGATGGCCTGACAGCATGATTTCACCAGTCCTGCCGCCTTGGAAAGATCCCGGTCGGCATCACCCAGGTACCTCCTTAGAATATAAAAAAACTGCTGGCACCGGAGCAGAAATACAAACTGAAACCGACGCGGCATATCAGAAGGTGGAGTGTCCCCATCAGACTCCGGAGGAAACTGCGAGTTCAGACTCGACGACAAAGCCGCAATGCGCTCAGAAGTGATTTCATCTTCCCTGCCCCGCAATTCCCGGGAAAACAGCCACGCAAATACCGCTAGGATGTTACTACTGTCCGGGAGACCTTTTTGGAGGAATTCCAACAGAATGCGGCTCTTTCCAACAACCAAGTCCTTATTTGTATTTGCGAAGGTATCCCTAAGCAGTGAGGCTAACTTTTTTTCACCGCAAAGTTTGAACAGGAGTTTGCAGATCAGCCGCGACTTTTCAGAACCAGTTACCGGGTTCTCTCCATCACCGTAACGGCTCCCGCTCCTGTTCTCAGGGTCAGTCTCTGGAACATGCTCAGCCGCCTTACGATCCCGGATGGGACTTCCCGACTCAGTTCCCCTGTTCAGAAGATCCTCAAGCTCCTTCCTTACAAACTGAACAGCAATCTTCCTGAGATTTCCCCTGAACTGGCTCTCCTTTCGGCGCTGATATGTTTGAATGCTGTACCGCTCATACATTCCGCCCGTTTGTTCCCCGGAATGGCGGATCTCCTGGGCACTATCTCCTGCGGCTCCAGTCTCATCGCCACCGCCGGCACCGGCATCAGCATCAGTTCCATCCTGCTCAGCCCTGGCGTCAGAAACCTGAACTGCAGTTTCCGGACCGGGGTCCTGCTCAGATGCTGTCAGACCGGATACTTCCTTTCCCAGCTCCCGCTTCTCCTGCAGAAGTTCCTCGTACCGGCTCTTCCAGTCGGCCACATCCATGGTGTTGAGATCGGAAAGCCGGTCGTAGTCCTTGGCCCGTTCATAATCAGCATCAGACAGGCTTTCCACCACATGCACAGCCAGATCGAAACTCCGCTTCAGGAGTTGCTCCTGGTTTTCCTGTGACTTTATCTTGATCCGCACCAGGCTTGCCTTTGACGGCTTCAGGATCCGGTCAAGGCAGAGCAAAGACAACTGGGCATTGGGATCATTCCTGGACACGCCTCCGTCTGCAGGCGGGATCATCCCCACCCGGCTGATCCTGCCAGGTGCAGATCCGGCACTCTCTACAGAGGTTTCCAAACTGCTCATTCTTTCCCAAAGCCTGCGGTCTGCAGATCTAATCCAACTCTCTCCGGAAGACAATGTCCGTCACTGGAAAGCACGCCACCGTCCTCAAGACATCATTTTTTCTGAGAATTCTTCACCTCGGATCATCAGACCTGTCCGACAGGCAGGAAGCTCCAAAACCGCCTCAGTCCTTGTTGTACTCTGCCAGTTTATCCACGGCAGCGGAAAGGTTCTCAACTGCAGTTCTGATGGTCTTGTCATAAGCCGCGGCCCAGTTCTCAGCATAATTCCGGTTCATCTTCAGCACATCATCCACTGTGCGGGCAATCTCAGGAGAAAATTTCCGCATGGATTCCACCCCGGAGCTGATCTGGTTCCCCACCCGCTCAAGTTCACTGGCCGAATCGCAGAAAGTCTTGCAGGAACTGGAGAAGGCTGCCAGACCGTTGGACAGGAGCTGGACGTTCTCCCGCATCCGGGAAAGCGTCTCCCGGTTCACCTCATCAGAAGCGGTGATCCTCCGGCCCTGCTCATCCAGACGGGCAGCCAGTTCATCAATATGCCCCACCATAGCAGTGACTTTTTCGGCAGCCTCATCCCACCTGGACAGGATCCCGCTTGAGTCCCCGGCAAGGCGGTCAACTTCTTTCACCACCGCCTGGTGCACACCCTTCAGCCCCTCAGCGATGTCTGCATACTTGTTGCCGATAATGGAGGTGGCCTCCCGGGTGGAGCGCACATACTCACTGCCCGCCAGCCTGATGCTCTCGGTCTGGCCTTCAATCACATGGCTTATCTCATCCCTGAGTTTGTCCAGAGTCTGCCGGATCACAGCGGCCGTGCGGTCATCCTGCACTTTGAGATAACCGGAGATCTGATCGGCAATGCTCTTTGCCGTCTGTTCTGATGTGCGCTCGATAGTCTCAACCAGGGACTCATTCATCCGCTCAATGCAGGACTGCACCGAATCAGACTCAATCACGCCGTCCAGGGAGGACAGTCCGTTCTCCGGGGAAATGTTGGGAGGATAGCTCTCATCAATGGCGTTACAGAGACTCCGGATCCCATCCCGGTACTTGCTAAAGACATGCTTAAGATAGATGCTTGCGAAAATACTGGCGGTGACACCGCAAATGGAGGTGATAAAGGCAGTGCTAGCTGCGGACATGAAAGCCTGCACACGATCATCACTGAGCAGTGATGTTGCTGATGTCACGGTGCTGCCTTCTGCCCTGGCAAGGCGGATCAGGGCCATGAGCAAACCGGTAAAGGTTCCCAGAACCCCAAGACCGGTGAGAACCGAAGGCGCCAAGGACGAGCCGTAAAACAGTTCTGGCGCCAGAGTGTCCTCGCAGAAGACATCCTCAGCCTGGCGGCGGTTGCAGTAAAGATATAGGTCGTCAGATTTTCTCCGGTACCGCAACAGACCGTTGTTGAACAGGATTGCCGCATGGCGGATCTGGGAATCCTGGCTTTTCCTAAGCTCATTAAGAAACATGTCAGTGACTGCCACTGTACTGAGATTCCGGCCATCATAGAGCTCCTTGGTGTCAACCAGGAATTTAAGACGCCGGGAGCACGCATTCCCGGACCGGTGTGCTGTGCAAAAAATAATTCCCAGAACAATCACAATGACGACAACGAAGGCAATGGTGACAGCCATGCCAACAGGATCGGCCGATCCGAACAATCTGTTCCAGAGTTTCACCAGGCTATCTAACAGAGTGCTCATACTCCCCCAAACAAGATCCAGACAACGAACAGCGCTGCCGCCACAACCAGGAACACATAAAACAGATAACTAAGGAAGATCCTGGAAGCTACAGGAGGTTGGCAGTTCTCCCGGGGGGCATTCTCCGGAAGAGCCAGGCGGGGATCATCCTCCAGCGCCCGGAAAGCACCGGCATTCCTACCCCTATTCCCGGATCCGCTGCGGCCTCCGGATCGGGAAGTACCCCAGTCCCTTCCGGAACCGGCACCACTTCCCTGAGGATACCCATCCCCTGTTCCCCTTCCTGAACCATAAGCGTTCTCAGCATCGGCATCCCCATCAGTCCCGGACGGCACCTGCCCCGGCATGTTGGCACCGGAATTCCCAGGATCTCCCGGAGTTCCAGCACTCCTTGCCTCCCCGGCATTTCCGGAAGTTTCCCCTTCACCCCGGTATTTCCCGGCTCCGTCAGCACTCCTGTCACCGGCGGGATCTCCGGACCTGTTCCCAGCCAGATCAGCAGAATGTCCGATTTCCGGAACCGGCTCAGTTTCTGAGGAAGACGAAGACGGCGGAGAGGCGGGCTCAGCAAAACTCTCCGGCAGAAGCGTCACCTCCTCCGGATCTCCGCTCCGGGAAAAAGCCATCTTCCCCGGATCCGCCTCCGATCCTGCCATGATCCCGGAACCTATCCCGGAACCCGAACCAAGCCCCGCCCCGGCATCCGCACCCGATGCCGTTCCGGAGACGCCGCCACTGCCTGAGCCGCTGCGGAACCTGAGCCTTGCAATGGTGTATCTCCGATCAGGCGCCCGGGAGCAGGGCACATGCCGGACACTGGAGATGATCAGGGGCACCGGCTGCTCCTCTCCGTCCAGGAACACCTTCATCTGGAAGGGCTCAAACTTCCGGTTGGCGGTGAGCCAGTTCAGCAGTTCATGGGAGAACTGCATGGTCATCTTTGCGGTGATCTTCCGCTCCGGATATTCCGGCAGGATCTGCCACCGGAAGGGCTCACTCACCAGAACGCCTCCGTCCCCCAGAAACTTCTCATTCCGTCCCATGATGGTGACATCCAGACGGGAATAACTCAGGGTGCCGAAATCCAGGCTGAAGTGATCCTCCCGGAAACTCTGGTGTCTGAAACTGTTTGCTGCTGCCATGCTGCCATCAGCTCCTGCTGACATAAAAACCGCCCGTTCCCGGATCCCGGAGCTCCCAAACAGACGGATGACAATGTTGATGGATCAAAGTTCCCCAGTCAGGGCGGAAAAATGAGGCTTAACCGCCCTGAAGCAGATCTGGTGCCGGCAAGTTCAAAGCTTCAGCCAACCGGACGCACCCCGGCTCCTACCGGCCCAGGAAGGTGTCGATGAGGATCAAAATATCGTAGCCCCATTTGTTCTTCACGGCGATCCAGACCACCACACCCAGAAGGAAGATCACCAGAAGCCCCAGGACAAGCAGGCCAACGAGGATCTCCCCGGGCATGGCGCTCAGCAGAATGTCCACGTCGCTCATGCATCCCCCAGATCTCAGCCCTTCAACCCTCAGGCATCAGCCCTGACCGGAGTGCCACCCCAGCACATCACCATCAGTCCGTCCTCACTCCGCCCGCTGCTGGAGATCGGTGAAGGAGTTCACCAGCTGCCTCAGGCGATCGTTCTGCCCGGGGGTAAGCTCATGATCCTGATCAGATCCGGCATTGACCTCAGTAACCACTTCCTTGAACACCGGGAACCACTTCATGAACAGTGTCCGGGAGTCATCGGACACGTTCTGCTCCAGCTTGGGATTGCCAAACTTGTCCAGGGGCGCCTCGGGCTGCCGGGGAAGTTTGTCGCCGCAGGAGAACACGAAGTCTGAGATCAGGGCCGCCACGGCCATCTGGATCACCTGGGCCGCATGCTCCCTCCGATCAGTGCGGCGCTCAATAAGCTCCACCTGGCTGATGAGTTTCTCCCGGAGCCCGGCCTGCCGGGAATAGGTGATGATCTCCGCAGCCATGAGATCCAGGATCCGGGGATCAAACCGGGGCAGCAGTTTCCTTGCCCTAATGGATCCGGGGAGTTCCCGGAGCCACCGGCACCAGCTCTCATAAATCCGGTCACCAGGGGAGACTTTGGTGGCCTGGACCGGTGCCGTCTGACCGTCCCCGTCAGAAGCCTCCTCGGCAGGCGCCGCACTGGCAGGAGTGACAAAGGCGTCCATGTCAAAATCAAAGTCATCCAGTTCCTCATCGGTGAGGTTCATAGCCAAGGAGGAACTGTCCGGGAACATGCCCAGATCACCATTGTCCCGATCATAGGATGATGGAGGAGTAAGGGACGCTCCGCCGGAGCCGCCGTCCTTCCTGCTGATCTTTCCCTTTCCCTGGCTCTTTCCCTTGCCGCCGCCACTGCTGCCATAGCCACTGTCAGCGCCACCGCTGGCCACTCCAGATCCGTCGGCTCCGCTGTCCCCGAAGGTCCCTGCACCCCCGCTGCCCCCGGGGGCGGACTCCCGATCCATGTGGTACTTCCGCAGATCGTTGGCGCTCATGGCGTTGTCATAGGCGTTGCGGATGAAGCTCTGATCCGGGGTGAAGAGGGACAGGATATCCCCCAGCTCCTCGGTGTAGAGCTGGTTGGCCTTGAAATAGTTGAACAAGGCGATGGCGGTGCGCTTCTGCTTCTTCTGGCGCATGGCGTCATCATCCGACTCCACCCATTTCCCGATGCGCCGGAGGATCTCCTCAATGCCCGATCGGAGGCCCCGGCGGACGGCGCTGAGCTTCAGGGAGTCCATGTCCACCTCTTCCACCAGGCGCCCGGCCCGGTTGAGGCCCCCGTCATTGGGGCTGATCATGGCGTCCCACGCCTCCGCCGGCTCCCGGACATAGCGGTTCACGTCATCATCCCGGATGAAGCGGCTGCGCATACTGTCAATGAGATCTTTGTACTGGGAGGCGATCCCCTTCTCAATCAGCCCCCGCTCCACGGTGCTGTCCTTCCGCTTCTCCATGAAGGCACAGTCGCTGGTGCCGGGCTTCCTGACCAGGATGATGTTCCTAAAGGGCTGTGGCCGATCCCGGGAGCCGTCCCAGTTCCGGAACCACTCCTCGGATTCAAAGCGCTCCAGCACCGTCTGGTGCAGGAGTCCCGACCGGCCGTACTCCAGAGCATCCTTGTCCAGATCGCTGGAGATCCGCTTGTCAAACTTGGTCAGAGCCCAGAAGAAGCCGGATTTCCGCCGGGAGCGCTCCTGGGGATCACTGCCCTGGGTCCGGCTGATCCAGGAGGAGATCACCTTCCGGATATCCGTGTTCTCCACCTGGGCATCGGCGCTGGTGCACACAATAAGGGCATTCATCAGGTAGCCGTCGGTGTACTTCTGGAAGAGATAGGACACCTTGCCCCGGAGAAAGAACTGCATGACATCAGCCCTGGCCCCGGTCTCATCCTCCCTTCCAGAGGCGTCCCTTCCGGTGGAGCCCATTCCAGAGGAGCCCCTCCCGGAGGCCCCACGCCCGGAGGTGCCCCTCCCGGAAGTTCCCCGTCCCCCCGGGGACACCATCCCGGGATCGGCGGCCAGGCGGCTCCGGTACCCCGGGAAATCCAGGAGATCCACATGGCTGATCATGGGGATCCGGGGGTTCCGGACGGGGATCACCACCTCCGCAGTGAGGGCGGCCAGGATCCCTGGGTTGATGCTCTGGATCCTTCCGCTCTCCCCCCGGATCTTCACATCCAGGGGGCACTCGGGATCAAAGACCAGGTTCAAAGCGTCCACATTGATGATGGAGCGGGACTGCTCCTGGGGCCGGATCAGGGCGTTCTCCGAGGCGGCAAAGGTGCCCGTCCCCAGCTCGGCAATTTTTCCGGCCAGTTTCCGGAAGAGTTCCGTGAAGGGCTCCAGGCAGTTCCAGAGAATGGCGTAATAGCCGGCACGGTGCTCCAGATCCATGCCCGAGACCACGGACTCCCCGTGATCCCAGAACTCCTCCCCCAGGATCTCATGGAGATAGGGATGCTCCGCCTTCACATAGCGGGAGACCGCGGCGATCTCGCTGCGGATCCGGTCCCGATCCGGGCCCTCCACCGTCTCCTTCCCGGTGGCGGCAAGGCGGAACTCCTGAAAGCGCTGACGGCACAGATCCCGCTCCTTCCAGATCTCCGACTGGCTGTCCTTGAAGTCGCTGAAGTAGGAGTTCACCAGGATCATCACCAGATCCCCCTCGGACAGGAGCTCCAGGCGCACCGGGAAATCCCGGCTCTGGCTGCCGAAGCGGCTGTCGGAGGTGAAGCGGGTCACCAGGCCCGTGGACTCCTTGCCAGATCCCTGGGGGTTGATCTCCCGGATGAAGTCCCGATCCTGCCCTCCAATCATGGCATGGAGCTTGTTGTCCTCTGAGGAGGCGAAGGCGGACACCAGGTAGGACTTGCCCACCTGGGAGGGGCCGAAGATCCCGATCCCGGGATTGGCCCGGCAGGCCCGGAGCATCACCTGGCTGCTGCGGATCCCCTCCCGGAGCACATTGCGGGTTTCCGGCAGTTCCCCCGCCACCCGGCGGCTGGTGCCGGCGGCGTCCTCCAGCCAGTCCCCGGTCTCCCGGACCAGATCCTGGAACTGCTCCCAGGATCCCATCAGACGCGCAAACTCACTGTTCATTTTCACTCATCCTTCACACATCCGCTGTCCAGCCAGTAAACCGCCGCACCGTCCGCCCGGAAGGGCATGGTGCACAGCTTCAGGAACACATTCCTCCCGGGATCCTCCGGATCTGAACTGACCTCCAGCTCCCGGCTGCCGGCCCGGGCGGTGCCCTGAAGCACCAGGCTGTCCCTGAGATACCGATCCCCCTGGCCCCGGGCGTCGTCATTCTCCTTCCGGGCCAGGGTGAGCTCCAGGTAGCCGTTGCTGACCTCGTTGATGTTCCGGGCCAGTTCATCGGACAGGATGATCTTGTACAGGGGGCTGGCGGGCCAGCGCTCCACAGGCATGGATCGGTAGCCCAGGGTGATCCGCCCGGGGATCCGGAACTTCTCCCGGAACACATAGGAGGGGCTGTCCAGATCCACCTCCCGGTAGTAGACATCCCCCTCGGCGATGGTGCTGCCCCCGGAGTCCAGCTTGCCGATGTAATGCACGGAGGACTTCAGCTTCACATTGTCCCCCAGCTTGATGTAGAAGTTCTCCACCTTCCCCAGGTTGCAGGACAGCAGCATCAGGGCCCCCATGGCCACGGCGGTCTTGGGATCCTCAATGCGCCCGGAGACGGCATAGGGATACCAGGCGCCCATGGTCAGATCCGAAAGCCGGACAATGCGCTCCGGGGCGATCATCAGCCGGTTCCGGAAGGCGGACAGGATCCCGGGCAGTTTGGAGAGCCGGCCGGACAGCAGCACCACGTCGCACCGGCTGCGGTTGATGATCTCGGTGATATAACGGATCACCCGGCAGCACAGATCATAGCGATTGCAGGTGACAAAGGCGGTGTGGATGGACACGAAGTCGGCCTGCAGAGGCACCTGCATCACGTCAAAGGAGTCCTTCCCGGACAGGTTCCTGAAGCCCGAGTTGATGTAGGCCAGCACCTGGGGGGTCACCTCATGGCACTCGGCGGAGAAAGGCGGGCGCAGGATCTCGGCAAAGGTGCGGCCGCTGGGATCCTGGAAGGCGTCGGTGCCGTAGTCCTGGTAGGCCCGGATCAGGGCCAGGGCCAGAGGATAGAAGAGCTGCAGTGTCAGGTGCTTCTTGAAGGTCTGGGCCTGGATGGTCTTGTCCCGGGAATGAACTCCCAGCCGATCCAGGAGCAGATCATTCACCGCTCCCTCCGGCAGCCCCAGCTCCCGGCAGCAGTAGGCGCTGATGGAGGGCAGGACAAACTCCCGCACCAGCTCCAGCAGCAGATCGTCCCCGGCAATGCGGAAGCTCTCGGTGAAGCGCTGCTCCGGCCGGAAGGAGTCAATGGCCGCATCCTCCGTGACAAAGTCGTTGATCACAAAGTCCGTGGTGCCCCCGCCGAAGTCCACGGTGGCCACGCTGATCCGGCTGCCTTGGTAGCGGGACATGATCTCCCGGAAATAGTTGAAGTGGCCGGCAAAGCGGAACTGGAGCTCGTTGTACAGATAGACGATCTGGCTGCAGATGGCCTCGTCATACTTGATGGTCACCTCCGGCAGGGGCGGCCACACATCGGGGCAGATCTCCAGATCCCCCTCCTCGTTCTCCTCCGCCCGGAGCCACCCCATGGCGATCCAGTACAGCTTGATCCCCTGATCCACCCGGCGGCGGAAGATCTCCACCTCCTGGGGCGGCATGGCCGTGGGCACCGTGAACACCAGGTGTCCCAGGATCCGGGGGCACTTCTCATCCGCGTGGCAGGAGCGCTCCCCGATGCTGTTGATCTGGCAGGCCACCTGGGCGATGACCTCGTTCACCAGCAGGGCCATGACACTGCTCCGGCTGTAATTGGTGTACACCGCCTGGGACAGATCACAGGAGCCGGGCTCAATCAGCTCCCCGGAGCTGGTGACATGGTTGCTGCAGGGTTGGATCAGCGCCCGATCCTCCTCATGTCCCCAGGCGGAGGTGGGGTTCACCTTCCACCCCGGGGCATAGTCGTCGGTGTCCCACAGGTAGCGCTTGGGGCTGGACATGCCGCTGGTGCCCTCGCTGCCCTCCAGGTTCCAGGACAGGCGCTGAGCCTCCTCCCCCACCCGGACCATGGAGCACCACTGGAAGCAGTTGTCCTGGAGATCGCTGACATAGCGGTCAAAGGAGGGATAGGCGAACTCCACGCAGCTGGGGAAGGGCTCGTCATACACCTGCTCCGGGTGGGTGAAGTCCCGGATCTGAACCCGGTAGCGGTTTTTGATCCCCTCGGTGTCATCCCCGTGGGTCTCATACATGAGGCCGCAGATCCGGGAGTTGCCGATATCCAGTGCCAGGTTCACCCGGACCGGGGGATTGGCGGGATCTGCTTCCCCGAAGGCGGTGACGGAAAGCTCCGGCACCTTCACCGCCAGGGGATCCGTGAGCAGGAACAGCAGCTGGTAGTAGTGGGCCCGGTACAGCTTGTCGGTCAGGATGTTCTGCCGGATCCGGGCGCCCAGACCCTGACGCGCCGCATGATCCTTCCACAGTTCCAGGATCCAGTTGTCCACCACCGGCTCCTTCTCAGCGAAGGACATGATCATGCTCAGGGAGCGGCACAGCTCATAGCGGGCCGAGGACACCACAAACTGCTCGCTGAGGAACAGATCCTTGAGCCGGGCATTGTCCCGGTCGCTCTGGGGAATGGTGCGGGTGTCAAAGGCCAGCACCAGGCGGTAGCGCCCGGCCTCCAAATCCAGGGGGGTGAGATAGCCCCGGCACCACAGCCGGGGCAGGGCCTGGTAGCCCCGGGCATCGTCCAGCTTCAGGAAAAAGGGCATGGGCAGCCACTTCCCGGCGAAGATCTGCAGGGTGTCCTCCAGGAGCAGCCGGTGGGCGGCGGCCTCCCGCTCGGCGGTGGCGGGACAGCAGAGTGTCTCGTCATAGTAGTCGCTTTCCAGATCCCACTCCGGGGTTCCGGCTGCGCCCCAGGGGGCGTCATCCCCCAGGTTCCGCTGGTTCTTCCGGGTGATCAGGTGCAGATCCCGGCTGAAGTAGCCGTTATCGTGCCGGGCGCGGACCGGGGCGGAAAGCACCAGATCCAGATCCAGGAACTGGATCCCGGTGTTCTGCACCAGGTGCTTCCGGTCAAGGTTTTTGGGCTGTTCGGGTATCATATTCTTCCCCTGCTGTGAATTCCATCCTGGGCTGCCGGATCACCGGAAAGTCACCGGGCTCTCCTGACCTTGATATAGAAGGGCGTCTCCCGGCTGCTCCCGTCCACAAAGGTGCAGTACTCGGAGCCGCATTTCATATATGACGGCATATAGCTGCTTTGACAGCGGCTGTCACTGATCTTGTATTCCCCGCCTCCCATGTGCTCCGCCACGGCCCGGCAGCTCTTGCTGCTGTCGGTCTTGTGATCCAGCCGCAGCTGGTAAATGCTGTCCTTGACCTGCTCCAGGGTGTAGGTGTACTCGTTGGAGGCAAAGAGGGCAAAGCGCCCCTTGGAGGCAGGCTCCCCGGACTGGGTGCCAGACTCACCGGCAGCGGCGCCCGGATCCCCGGAAGGCGTGCCGGAGGCGGGAGCAGCGGAGGTCGGGGCTGCGGATCCTGCCGGAGGCGTCATGGCGGGATCCCCGGCTCCCCCGGGGGCGGCGCGGCCAGCCTTCCCGGCGCCGGATCCGGTCTCCTGCCCGCCGGCAGGGACGCCGGAGGAAGGAGCGGCCGGGGGAGGATCGGAAGAGACGGGATCCGTGGCCGGGGGAGTCAGCTGCCGGACAGGATCATCTGTGCCCTCGGGCATGCCGTCAGGAGCCACAGGATATGCGGATCCGGTATCCGGATCTCCGGCAGGCTCAGCAGTCCATAACTCCGGAGAGACCGGGTCGGTCTCCTGGGAGGGCAGGATCTCGGTGTTGGGGGATGCGGGATTGCTGGAGGTCTCCGCCAATCCCGGTCCGGATCCGGGATCCTGGCTCATGGCCGGATCCTGGGATCCGCCGCCACCGGGCTGTCCGGCATCCGGAGCCAGGGCGGGTCCCGCAGGATCAGCAGTGCTGATCCCGCCGGCGGGATCCTGACCGGCCGGATAGCCGGATCCGCCGTCCGGATCAGGTAGTCCCGGATCCTGCCACCCCCCGGGAGTGCCTGTCTGGGAGGGATCTGTCAGGGGCATCACCGCGGGATCCCCCGAGGGGCTCAGACCAGGATCCTCCCCGGAGGAGCCGGGAAGAGTCTCAGAGCCCGGAGTTCCGGGTGCCGCAGGAGTACCGGCAGGAGTTTCCCCGGCACCGGGAACAGGCTCACCGGCGGGACCGGTGGCAGGAGCTGTGCCAGGCTCAGCACCTGGGCCGGATCCATGCTCAGATCCTGTGCCGGTGCCAGAGCTGGTTTTGTCCCCGCCAGGGGCATCCCCTGCCGGCACGCTCCCGGGGCCATCAGGGATCCCCGTGGAGGAGGCGGGATCCTGATCCGGAGTCAGACCGGGGGTGGCATGATCCGGATCGGTTTTGCCGGTGCCAGATCCGGGAAGCCCAGAGGGATCCCGGCTGCCTGACTCAGTCACGGTCGCAGGATCCGGATCGGTGAAGAAGGTCATCAATGGTCTGCCGTCGGGACGGGGGATCAGGAACAGCACCAGAAGGGCCAGCAACAGCAGGAAAAGCAGGATCCAAAGAAAGATCCGCCAGGCCTTCCGGCCGGAGGCGCCCTCCTGGGCACTCTCCTCCTCCAGGACGGATTTCCGCTCCCCCTGGGGAGTTTCCGCCTGACCGGTCTGATCGGGTGCCGGATCTGTTCCCGCACCGGAGGGATCCGGGGAGGATGCTGAGGGATCCCCGTCAGCGAAAGAGAAGGTCTGGTCATGCTGAACCCCGGCATTCCAGGATCCGCCGCTGCCGGAGAGACCGTCAGCACCGGAGAGACCGTCAGCGCCGGAGTTCTCCGGATCAGTGCCGGAAGAGAAGCCTGCAGTGTCAGGCCCGTCAAAAGCGCCCCCAGCCCCGGGCTCTGAACCAGAACTTTGGGATCCGCTGCCCATGAAGCCGGACACATCCGGTCCCCCGGGGAACTTGTTGCCGTCGCCGCCCTGCCCGTGATCTGCCGGACCGCCGGAGCCGGAACTGCCACCGTTCCAGCCGGGCTCCTGGGGATCGTAGGAGGAGCCGGCACTGCCGTCACCGCTGAGACCAAAACCGCCGCCGGCGCTGCCCACGCTCTCATCCCAGGTGGCGCCGTCCGGGGAAACCTCCCAGGAGCCCCAGCCGGTCTCATCTTCAGGAGGAGGCAGTTCAGTTCCCCTGCCATCATCAAAGTTGCCGGTGGCAAAGCCGGAGATCAGATCTCCGGTGGGCAGGACAGAATGCTGTTCCCAGTTGATCTGGCTGATCCGGACATAGCCGTACAGGGTGATCACCGGATAGCCGTTGATGACGAAGATGTTTTCCTGGCCGGGAAAGCGCAGTGCCGGGCCCAGGCAGTCGGCGTCACGGAAACGGGGATCATAGAGGAAGCGCACCACAGTCACCAGATCCCGATCCGGTGCTGGCTTCCGCTGGAGGAGGCGTGAGGCCTCATGGCTGATGTAGCAGAGGTTCTGCCGCACCTGGCGCAGATATTCCTCCTGGCGATCCAGGGGGAGATCCACCAGACGCTCGATGGTGTTCACCTTGGTGAAGGCCCGGGGCGGGAAGCACAGGATCTCGGTGCTGGTCTCCTTCTGGGTGCAGAACATGGCCAGCAGTGCCCGGGCCACCTCCCGGGAACAGTTGGTGAGGATGTTCCGCTTCAGGATGGCCAGGATCTGAGTGTCCATGGACTTCACGGTGATGCTGGCCGCCCCGATGGGGAAATAATCCTTCCGCACATATTTGCAGAAGGGCTTGCCGGGAACAAAACTGTTCTTTCTGTCCATGATCACCCCATCAAGATCCCAGGAACCCGAAAGCCAGGATCTGTGCTTTTCCCCTGAACGGAAGTCCACCCCGTCCGGATCATGCCCCGGAAGGGCGCCTGGAACGGGACGTGGGCAAGCAGATCCAAAAAAAGCGCCCAGACATGCACGGAGAGTCTCCGCACCTGAAACAGCGCACAATCTGAAAGAGAGATTGTATTTCAACACCGGTGGCAGTTGTTTGATTCAAATCAAAAAAGACTGTCCGGATCTGACAGATCCGCCGGGATCCTGCCACGGTCGCGATCATAAGATCCCATACCGGACGAAAAAAGGACCGGGCAGAAGTTCCGGCGGCGAAGGACGATCTCGGCTAGCTCCAGGTGGCGTTGGAACTGGGGTGAATGGGAGCACGGCACTGCTGGCCGCCCTGCCCGCATTCGCAATCCGGCACCTTTGTCCCCCGGACCCTGGGCACTCGCAGAGGTGAAATAACATCCCGTTGTGCAGAAGCGCTTCTGTCCTCAGCGCCCAACTCTGCCCAGGTGATCAAGGGACGTTTTGCACTTCCGGCGCCTCTAGCATGAGTTGGGCAGGAACTGCTGTCCCCATAAGAATGCAGAGGCAGATCGTCTCTAAGGAATCAGTACCTCTATCCTGGAAAAAACGGACATTTGCCTGGCATGCCACACGAAAAAAAAAAAGGCAAAGAAGCAATCGCAAACTCTGAGAATATACCTAGCATTTCATAGCCTTTTGGCTGTTTCTAAACTGTCTAAAGCGCGATTGTGACACAAATCAAAAAAAAAAAAAAAAAAAAAA
>FLNX01000494.1_pt1 | contig 17750 bp, 16 predicted proteins | sample 1140341 | NCBI WGS metagenome assembly FLNX01 (sample SAMEA3878208, study PRJEB12797) | bioreactor metagenome | biome: Moose rumen | place: Sweden | collected 2011-10
TTTCATTTGTCCAGCCGATGTTCAAGTACGATATGTATAATGCGGAGGCCCTGCCGTTTAGGCAGTCTGGGAAAAAATACAGGGGCGTTGCGGGGTTGTAAAGCAAAAAAAAACACCCCGCTGGTGGGGGTGTGGAGGCAACGCTTTAATAAGAAAGCGGTGCCGACCAGGGGGAGGGCTCTCCCCCTCATGTTTTTACAGTGTCGGATACTTATTGAAGTATGTTTTGGTTTCCTTTGCTACAATTCCACTTAATACAATCAGCGAAATACAGTTAGGAATTGCCATGAGACCGTTAGTGATGTCGGCAATCGTAAAGACTGCATTCACCGTAAAGTAGGGGCCGATTGCAATTGCGGCAATATAAATCAAGCGGTAGACAAAAACAAGTTTCATTCTGCCGTTGGTGATATATTCAAGACATTTTTCTGAGTAGTAGTCCCATCCCAGAATGGTCGTGAATGCGAAGAATGCCAGACAAAGCATGAGCAGGAACTGAACTGAAACGCCGTCACCACCCAGATTGAATGAAAGAGCATTTGCCGTTAGTTCAACACCCTTCCAGCCATGTTCCTGATACCGTGCAAAGAAGTCGGGATTTGCAAGTGCCAGAACGATTGCCAGACCTGTCATAGTACAGACAATCAATGTGTCGATAACCGTACCCGTCATGTTGACCAAGCCCTGTTCCACCGGTTCATTAGTCTGTACTGGAGCCGCAGCAATAGGAGCAGAACCCAGACCTGCCTCATTAGAGAAGATACCGCGGGCAATACCCTTTTGCATTGAATCGGTAATCTGTTTGAATGTCCAGCCGATTGCACCACCTGCCAAAGCCTTAAAGCCAAATGCAGACTTGAAGATAAGGGCAAAGGCTGCCGGAATGCGGGTTGCGTTCATGATGATGACGGAAAGTCCCAGAAATATGTAAATAATTGCCATTGCCGGAACAATTTTTTCCGCAACTTTTGAAATACGCTTCAGACCGCCAAGGATAACCAGGGCCGCACAAACCGTCACGACAATGCCGCCGATAACCGTAGCCCAGGTGTAAGAAGTTTCGCCAATGGTAAAGGCAATGTTTTCGCTGTGGGGGTCAAAGGCCATATTGACGGCAGAAGTGATACCGTTAATCTGAGTCATTGTACCGATACCCAGCAAGCCAGCCAGTACACCAAAGACAGCAAAAAGAACGGCAAGCCACTTCCACTTGTTGCCCATGCCTTTTTCTATTGTGTAGAAGGGACCGCCCAAAACGTGACCGTCTTCTTTTACCTCACGATATTTAATGGCCAGCATACACTCCGCAAACTTTGTCGCCGTACCCAGGATAGCGGCAATCCACATCCAGAAAAGGGCACCAGGACCGCCAGCGGCAATAGCAGTAGCCACGCCAACAATATTACCAGTACCGATTGTCGCAGAAAGTGCCGTACACAGAGCGGAAAATCCAGAAAGTTCACCGTGACCTTCATTTTCCTTAAAAATTGACTTAAAAGCGCGACCGAGTTTAGTAAATTGTAAGCCGCGTGCCCGAATGGTCAGGATTAAGCCTGTTGCCAGAATGAGGACGATGGTAGGGATGCCCCAAACAACATCGTCAATGGAGTTAAGAATAGAATCAAACATGGTTCTGTCCTTTAAATAAAAATAGAGTTGCCCAAGTCCGCCCGTGCAGACCCGTTCAACTCTCCAGAGTGGTTAGAACATTATGAGATGCCCTGTCCGTTTTACCTGAGATATTAAGAAAAACGCAGTTTTCTCGTAAACCTTCGGTGCTCCACCTGGGATGGTGAAGTCTCTCCAGAGAATCAGCCTTTTGACCACAATCAAAAACCTGACGCTAAAAGACTAGCAGATATGCACACTTCTTTCAAGTAGGAAACAAAATCGCCCCTTGCAAGGAAAAACTTCCTCGCAAGGGGCGTTCACATCATCTATGATTTTGCGTTAGCAAAATCGAATCCGTGTGACAATTACTTACTTATACAACTCTACCAGTTTCTGCAGGTGCTCAAAACGGGCTTTTGCTGCCTGTTCGTTGCGGTCGAACAAGACTTTTGCGCGATCGGGGAACTTGCGGGTCAGAGCAGAGTAGCGTGTCTCGTTGTTGAGAAAGGCCTGATATGTTCCGTCGCCAGCCTTTGAAGTCAGCGTAAACGGATTCTTGCCTTCTGCCTTGAGCTGCGGGTTGAAGCTAAAGAGGTTCCAGTAGCCAGCCTTTACAGCAGCCTTCATTTCGTCCTGACAGTGGTTCATACCACCCTTAACACCATGCAATTCACAGGGAGCGTAACCGATAATCAGTGACGGGCCGTTGTATGCTTCTGCTTCCTGAATAGCCTTGAGTGCCTGTGCAGGGTTAGCACCAAGAGCAATCTGTGCTACATAGACGTAGCCGTAGCTCATAGCGATTTCTGCCAGAGACTTCTTGCCCATCTCTTTTCCTGCAGCAGCAAACTGACAGACTTCACCGATGATTGAAATCGAAATTTGAAGAAGTTTATCCATTTGGAGAATATGGAAAGCAATGGGAAGATAAATTACAGAAAATGATTGACGAGTCTTACCCAGAAGTAAGAAGAGATTTGCTTAAACAGATTATCCAAACAGACTGCATTCAGATAAGGCTGAATTTTTCGTATGGTTCTAAAATTGTAGGCGCAAATGGATTTTCAACTGGAGAAATTCGTCAGTTTGTGAATATTTATACCTCAGAAACTGAATATAAGACGATTCAAATTCCTTTGGGAAGAATTATGGTTGAAAAAAATCAAGGGTTAATGTTCGTACCTCAGGAATCTTTCGATAACAGCATCATTTGGCTTTGAAATAGGTAATTTCATCAAATGACTCTAGAAGTATAAACACGCATACACTTATCATAAGTCCACAGAAAAAACTCTGTATAAATTCCTCTTTTTTGAAAACATGAAAAGCATGTGCCTGAATACTTTTTAATTAAAAGAAGTGTAAAAAAAAACGCTTCCTAAAAGGAAATCTCTTCCTCTCAGGGAGCGTTCGTCATTTTCAGGTATCTTTCCTCACCACGCCTACGCAACACAGTTGTTTCTGAGAGTCGCTAAAAACTTGGCCTCGCAAGTTTTTTTAACGCCATCTTATGCTCGGGTTAGGCTTTCCGCAAGCATTTGCGTTATCGTACTTGTTTGGGTTCTGCTATCGCACTGCATTGCCTAACGTCAAAGGAGCCGCCGTCTTACAATTCTTAATGAAGAATACGATAGTTTTCTTCACAATTTTTACTTCAAACAAATAATTCACAAACTATCAATTTCCGTGCTATACTTTAAATATGCAGATTGCAAAACTGACGCTCGACCAAAAAAGACAAAAAATTCGTGATAAAGTAAAAAACTTCACGCTCATGGACGATAACTTTATGACTGTCTTTTTCAATGACGACTTGGAATGTACAGAATTTGTACTTCAGGTCATTATGGATAAGCCAGATTTAAAGGTCACAAAGGCAAAAAGTCAGTATACAGTTGCAAATCTTAAAGGTCGTACGGTTCGTTTGGATGTTCGTGCTGTGGATTCAAAAAACGTTATTTACGACATAGAGATTCAGCGGGTAGACAAAGGAGCAGGAGCAAAGCGGGCACGGTACAATTCTGCGTTAATGGATGCTGACGAAAGCGTGCCGGGGATGGATACAGAAAGACTTCCCGAAACTTATGTCATTTTTATTACAGAAAATGATGTACTTGGTGGGGAACTTCCGCTGTACCATATAGACCGAACGATACGCGAACTGAACAAACCATTTGATGATAAGTCGCACATCATTTATGTAAACGGACAATATCGGGGCAATGACCCAATCGGTAGCTTGATGCATGATTTTTCTTGCAAGCAAGCTGATGACATGAAAAGTAAAGTACTTGCAGATAAGGCAAGACTTCTAAAAGAAACTGAGCAGGGGGAAAGCAAAATGTGTAGGGCAATGGAAGAATTAGTGGAAGAATTTGTCGCAGAAGAAAAATTAGAAACAGCAATCAAACTGCTTGAACAGAATCGCATAAAAGAAGATGAACTTGCAGATTTCTTCGGTTTTACGCCTGAACAGGTTCAAAAAGTCCTTTCTTTGCATAAACAACAGTCTACTGTAAAGGCATAATGATTGAAAAAAACAAACCTTTGGAGTAGTCTATAGAAGTTGTACAAGTTTACCCATAGGATAATTACGCTGTCGTCTTTTATTTTGTTGATGGAAAAATAAAAAAATACAATATTTCTCACCTTGTCGGGCAGTGAGTTTTTAAGTGCCTCGAAGACATTGATTTTATAAAAACAATTGCACCGTTCTGAATCATACTTCTCATTCCCCGCAAACCATGTCTGCATTATCTAGTCGCGACGTAGAGGTCGAATGCCTAAAAAGACAGTAATTGCCGCAAGAACGAAGTTCTCGTTATGATATGGATGCTGGTGAACGCCTGACGGCGGTGCTACAATCCCTAAGCCATATTTTTTTTTATTTTCTCAATTTTCGTTTTCAATTCTTTCGTAGATGTTACAGATTGTTTCACCGTCTGTGTCGGGAATTGAAGCAAAATGATTTTCATCAAGAATATAAGTTGGAGTGTTGTAACCGTCTTGAAAGAGAGTATTGTCCTTGTATGAGAAATTACCTTCAAAACCAGAATCCGTTTTATAATGCTTATCTTTGAAAATCATAACATTGTTTTTTCGAAAGCCTGATGTTTTAGAATTGCTCCAAGTGCCTTCAAAATATGTTTCTATACTTACTCCATTAGCTTCAGCGGCATCCTTGCACGCCATTTCCCAATTTGTAAAAGGTTCTTCATTAATTACAAGAAAACATTCCGCCTTAACGATTGAAATAAGTTCTTCCATATTATTTTCTTCTTCCCAAGCAAAGTCTCGGTAAGTTGCAAGCATTTTTACAGAATACTTATTTCCAGTTTTTTTATAGGAAAGTCGATGCGAAACAACTTTATCATCTGCTACTTCCATTAAAATAAATTCACTGCTTCCATTAAATACTATAATCTTTCCTGTATTCCTATCTACATCATAGGAAGCATAAGTGCCGGAAAATGTTTCTGGGGTTTCAATTGTGATTTCTTCCGATGATTTATCAGGATTTTCATTTTTATTCCGATTGTCTGAAAGAGAGTCTTTAGAAACCTTTGTGAAAATCTGTGCGACAATACCATAATCACCCATTTCTATAAGGTCTGCAAAGTGGCTTTCATCCAAAATCAACACGTTAGCCTGAATTTTTGCACTGCTGTCGGCTTTCTTCCAGTTCTTTCCGTCTTCACAATACTTTTTAATGTCGTATGTCACTTGACTACCTTTACGGATAACTTTTCCTTTAAGGCTTGCTTCGTGACTTGCATCTTGAACGAAATTATTTCCGTCAAAAGTTATAGTGGTAGTCGCTCCCGGCCTTCCATTTGCTCGAGCAGTCCAAGTTCCGTCAAAGGATTTTTTCTCTTTCAGTAACTCTGAAGATTTAACATATCGCTTTCCGTTGAAATCCAGTGTTCCGTCTTCATTGAGTGAAAATTTGATAAGTCCATCCTCACCACCACGCTTTTCCCAAGTAACGCCACCGTCACCAGACATTTTTATAAGCGAAAGATAAAGAACATTTTCATCTCGCTTGTAATGATATTCTGAAACAAGCGAGGACATTTCACCAAACTGCCCAAATTTAAGCGTAGAACCTTTTATTTCAAGAGAATATGCAGGACCGCCGGGAACATAGCAGCCCCACTCTCCCTGCAAGTCTGATTTTCCACAACTAGAAAGGGCAGAAACAATGATTACAAAACCAACAAAGAGAAAGAGAAATTTTTTCATAACAATAATGCCTTACACAACAGGGGTTCCCATTTGGTTCAATTCTGCAATCGTTGAATAAAGTTCATCCCGCTTGTGTTCAGTGTGGAAAGTATATCTTCTTGAACCAAAAGTCCCTGCAGAACCAATTATTTGCAATTTGTAAAAATGCGAGAACAATCCTTTAGTATTTATTTCATCAGAGCCTGAAATTTGCTGTATATCATCAATATTTATGTATTCCCATTTTACACCATACCATAATCCTGGAGGTGCAAAAAGAATACGATTGTCCAAATCAATTTGATAACCTAATATCTCTGCATAGGTACGCCTGATACAAACATATGCCAGAATAAAACATGCCAGAGGAATAACAATATTCCAAAATTCAAATTCAAATTCAAAATCTCCCGCAAAAATTCTCCTTATAATTGCAATTGAAATGCCTCCAAAAATAATGGAACCGGCAAGATAAAGCAATATTCTCAAATAATCCCGAATCGCATAGTTCGGTGTAAATGCAATACCATTTGTATTACTTTGCGTTTGAGCAAAGCTCGGCTGAACCGTTTCTGCTACTCCCGCAACATTTTCAGCTTCATTCTGTGTCACCTCTGATTTCTGAACAGGCTCTTCCACAATAGTTTTCTCCTGTGCTACAGGCGAGCCACATTCAGGGCAGAATTTTACATTTGCGGCAATTTCTGCACCGCATTTTGAACAAGTCATAGTTTTCTCCTCTTTTTTATCTGATGAAGTTTTCTCATTCCAGTTCGGGTCATATTTTGCACCGAAGTGCAATTCTTTCTGCAGTTCATCAAACTCAGCACTGTTTTTAAGCAATTCACCATTTTCATCAGGGATTGCAAAACAAAGTGCAAGCAGCTCATCTTTGCCGTAATCAACAGCATCGACATAACCGTTCATTACAAGAAATTTGATTATATTTTCATATTTGCCGGTTCCATGCCGAAGCATTTTTGCCTTGCTTATGCTTCCGGGATAATTTGCGACAGATTGGGAAAGTGTGGTCATTTTGTATTCTCCCTATCAGAAAAATAATCGTTTACTCTTTTTGTAATATTCTCTTTTGTGCCATTATGAATTATCAAATCAACATGCTCTTTTTCAGTTATAACTGAATTTTCCAATTCAACTTTTTTTATGAGTTCTTCGATAATTTGAGATTTTGTAATTTCAGGATTTTTTTCAATTATAGTATCAATATCCGAATCTTCGATTTTAAAATCCTTTACCGTTTTCATTTTCTGCTCCTTTCTCAATCGGTTTCGATGAAAGTATTGTCAAATATACTGATATTTTAGATTTTAATATCATTTTATTAAGATGTCAAATTTAAAATTATCAATTTATACTGATAAAAATGGCAAATTATCAGCAAGAATTTATATCAAATTTGAAGAAATACCGGAAAGAAAAGAAACTCACGCAGGCACGACTTTCAGAATTATGTGATGTTACCACAAGCACAATCGGTAATATTGAATGTGGAATTGCAAAACCCTCTTTCGATTTGATTATAGATATCGCCACCGTTTTGGGCGTTCATCCAGCCCTTCTTTTTTCCAGCAATCCGATTCAGGGCAATGTTTCCAAAGAAATTCAGCAGCACGAACTTTTACTTGAAATGTACAAAAAATTGCAGGGATATTTTTCGAAATAAGAATTATTTGTAATACTTGTTTTTAGAAAACAAAAAAACGCTCCTCAATAAGGAAAAAATTCCTTTTGAGGAGCGTTTTTTCATTTGCCACGCTGCGCATTTTGCGAAGCAAAACAGCAGTCGTGGCATTAAATGTTTTACGCTGCACTCGTCAGAGTGTCAGCGTGAAAACTATTTGTAAAGCTCAATGAGTTTCTGCAGGTGCACGAATCTGTCCTTAGCGGCCTGCTCGTTGCGGTCGAACAGCACTTTTGCGCGGTCCGGGAACTTGCGGGTAAGAGCTGAGTAGCGTGTCTCGTTGTTCAGGAATGCCTGGTAGCTTCCGTCGCCTTCTTTTGAAGTGAGGGTGAAGGGGTTCTTGCCTTCTGCCTTGAGGGTCGGGTTGAAGCTGAAGAGGTTCCCTTCGCAGCATAGCTGCTCGGAGACTGGCGGCCGCACTTTGATCTCCAGCGGAAGGTTTAGGTTAATCTCGCTCTCGAGGTCTATGCCTCTCTGTCTCGCGTGGAACCTGCCGCCTACCTCCTGCTCCCGTCAGAACAGGATACCGCTTTCACCCTTTTCATAAAAGCATATCATCTCGCTCAAAAGTCGTCTCACGACTTTTGCCCGCCACAGGCGGTCGCTCCCTAAGTAGCCAGCCTTTACAGTTGCCTTCATTTGTCGTTCGCTTCGCTCACTAACGAGTTTTCGTCTCGAAAACTCGTATCAATTTGTTGTAAATACCGCCCTTATCACATGGAGCGTATTTCGACATCCGTGTTGCGCTTACAACAAGCAATTTTCGTGCTTTTCCCGTTGTAAGCTTTAACCTTCAATGCCTGTGCTGGGTTTGCTCCGAGAGCAATCTGTCCAACATAAACATATTTTCTTGATGTACATGGGCGTTCCCCTCACTTCGTTTGGGTCAGGCTTTCCGCACTCGCTTGAAACTTCGCACGTTCGTACTCGTTGCGAGAACCGCTCTTGCTCCATTTCTTCGGAACGCCTTCGGCGGGGAAGCAAACCTTAACGCTTGGCTAAAACAGAATTTAATTTCAGCCCAAAACATTTGACTTTTCGCCAGTTTCACATTATATTGAAATCGTAAGCAACAATGATTGCTTGCGTGAGCGATGAATAAGGCGTTGTGCCGACAAGCAGTGTCTTAGGAGCTTTACAAGGGTTTGACATTTACCACAAGTCGGATAGGGAAACCGAAAGAAAATGTCTGTCTTTTATCCTGCTCATTCGGGCAGGATTTTTTTGTAGAGGTGACTGTGACAGATATTCAAAATGCGTGCCAAGCCTTTAATAATCTTCTACATTTTGAATATGTGTTTTGCCTCGCCAAAAAGAAAACTCTGATAAAAATCAACTTGCATTTTCAAAAGAAAGATTTTCATCATCTTGCAGGACTTCATTATTTAAAAGACCGCCCGGAATTACGAAGCGACAGAACAAAAATTTTTGACAAGATTCTGGAAGATGAGGTTTTTGCCGAACGAATTCAAAAATCAGATAACTATCCAAAAATAAAAGACCGTGTTTTTTATCTTTCGAAGCTAGAAGAACTGTTAGACAGCGACGAGACAGTTTTCAAATATAATCGGAATGAGGCGATTTTTTCCCGAATCAACGCAGACTTTTTGCCTAAAAATGCAAATTTTTAGAGAACAATTTTTACTTTTATAAAACTTGAAGACGATGGGAAGTACATCTGTAATTCTTTTTTCCCAGAAAGCGATTATGATTATTCTAAAAATCAAATTTCTTGGAAGGTTATTTCTAAAAAGAAAATTGATTTGGGAACAGGGGAAGAAACACTATTTTTTTCTTAACCTCACTACACTATTGATTCACCGCTAAACTACAAAATCATACAACATAGTTAAAGTTAGGATTTATTTGTTAGTTTTTTGTTCAAATGTTACACTTTCTCTTTCTTCATTTTCAAGAAAAGAAAATCGAGTTTTGGGGATATAAAAATAACTATGCAAATTAAAATTAAGATTCACGATTTCTTGCAGTTTTGAATCATCTATTTTATCAAGCTCCCCACAAGATATTTCACCTTCTAATACAACTTTATAAACTTTATTAGGAATCTCTTCTAAAAAGAAATTCTTTCCTCGAATGTAATATAAATTCTGATAAAATGCAGGAGGATTCCAAAAACAAGCAACATTCATATTTGCGGGTTTAATAGACTTACAAGTTCGTATAAATAACCATAAAAAAGAATATCCAAATGGTGACTTGTCGTCCCTTAGTATAAAATTAAGGGGATTGTATAGGAAGAAATTCTCTATTAATTGCTTATGAGGGGAAATAATATTGTCAGACTCATTCCATTTTAAGTCGGGAAGAGAATAATAAGTTGAAATTTCGATTTTTGCAACTTTCGACATGTCATCTCCACAAAAAAAACAGTATCTAAAAAATGGTACCGTGATTTATTTATTCTTCACGAACCAATAAGAATAAAAAAATCCTCCAGCTAGCATAGATTCATAGTCTTCTTTTCCTCGATTTTTTCCATATATCTCATCATACCAATCATCTGGAAAGTTTTCGTATTTCTGCAACCAATTTTTTTCATCGAAACTAAGAAATCGAAATCCATCGGCAGTATCATCAATTTTACCATCGGGTGAATATACCGGTTTTAATCCCATTTTGATACTTAATAAATTTAAAAAACCTGCATTTACCTTGCCTTTTTGATCATTCTTTGGTCGCTCTAATTTAATTGCACGATATAGTTTTTCAGAAATTCTGTCTTCTGTAACAGTAAACGAACTTATAGAAAGAGTTTCTGTTTTATGTTTTTCGACATTTCTCTCTGTTATCGTTTTTTCTTCTATATTTCGCATTTTAGGTAACAGTTTTTTTATAGTTTCGATTTCCTTTTTTCTTCCCTGTTCCAGTTCTTCTGGAGTAACTGTTCTACAAATTGAAAATTCTTCTACAGTTTTATTATCATTTTCATTGTGTCCTATATAGTTACGATATTTTTTATAAAAGCCTAAATTTGTTGGAATTACTACAACCTTTCCAGGTGTTTTCTCATCAGGAAATTCAGGTGCTGTCAAACTATTTGCATATACTGATCTATCTTCGGTATACCAGTTCCAAAGTAATTGTTTTAAATTTATTCCAAGCGGATTTTGTCCATCTGTATTCGGAAAATACTGTGTTATGTTTTTTATAAATTTATTTGGATTACTTTCTGCACCATAAAAAACATATTCATACTCCGCTTCTGTAAGCAAACGGTACCCGTTTGCATTTATGTCACATGTAACAGAATCAGATATTAAATCTTCTAAGTTATATTTACCAGCTTCTTTTGTATACCAATCATTAGGATTCGTAGAGCCTTCAAATGTGTAACAAGGTGTAAGATTATGCAACATACTAAGACGATTACAATAAGCCAGAGCCTTTACAAAAGATATTTTTTCATTTTCAAGAAAATTGAGATGTTTAGTTGTCCCATCTGGCAAGACATGATTAAGTTTTTCATCCAGTTCATAGGTTAGTGCAGCATATTGAAATCCCTCTATTGGATTTTGACTTACTGCAATATTAGGAATTTGTACCATCATATCGTATGCTTTTTCTTGTTTATATTGACCAACTCTATCATCAACACACGGCATATAAATATTAAACTCGCCCCCCTTGATATAAACCATATCAGGATAAAAGAATTTTTTCTGATTATATTTACTCATGTTTTTTATATTGCCTAGACCATCAGCAAAAACTAAAGACGAAACTACAAAAAATATGCCTGCAAAAAATACCTTTTTCATGATTACACCTCGTTCCAATTTTCTATTTTTTACTTACTGTCTGACACAATCTAACATAAATATGTCGATCAAAATTTTCTTCCAAATCTGGGTAGTTTTCCTTTATATAAGCTAAATTAACTTCATTGTTAAATCGCATTTTTCGAGTTCTCCAAAGTCGACTAAAACTATTATCCTTTTCAAAAGGGAATTCTTTGCCATAATCCGATTGCTTTGGTCCTGTTATATCTCTTTCATATTCCGTACAATCTCGTGTAAAATAATTCCAGAGCCATTCTCCCCCATTAGTAAATTCAAATTCATTGTCGCTGTTCATAGCGATAACCCATTCTGATTCAGTAGGTAATCGATATCCATTTGCAGAAAAATCACAGGAAACCAAATCCAAAAAATCTATGTAATTATTCATCTTCGACCACTCCTCGTAATTAGTAGACCCGTTAAAGGAATAGCATGGCTTAAGTTTGTTTTGAATACTTAAAAAATTGCAGAGTTTAATAACATGAGGTAATCCATAATGATAATCATCACAGGGAAAATATATTCCACCTTCAATTATTCGTGTTTCTACTTCATTTTTCCCAGAAAAAATACTCCATAAAGCTGGAGTAACCGGAGTTTTGCTTAATTTAAAATCATGTACATTTACAATGCAGTTTTCATCATTAAGAACTCCGTAAAATTCAGGAAACTGGGTAAGATTATATTGTCCACCCTTAACTGAAATCCAATCACCCTTAACAAGTGCAGACTTTTCTTTTCCTTTGATTTTTGTAAACTTTTGATTATGCGAAATTCTTCCGTTTATAAGGGTAAACGCAAGAAATAAACCAATTACAAAGCCAGAAATCTGTAACCCATATAAAGCGTTAAATTTCTCCATCGCCAGCCCCAGGACAGAATCCGAACTAACAAATAATGGGTCTGCAAAATTTCTTATAAATTTTCCAATTTTGCATCCAATAAAACTAAACACAACCGCACACAAATATGCAAAAATCGTTGCCCCCATACCAGCACCATTTGCTCGTACCAAAATAGTTGGGAGAATAGAAAAGATTAAAGAAAAAACAACTGCCATAAAGACATCTCCTCCGTTTACCTCAAACAGTAATTTTCAATACCTTATAAGATTATTATAATCTTAAAAGGTAATTATGTCTATAAAATTTACTTTACAGAGTAAATAATGATTTCATGAGTCCATTTTGGAAAAATGTTGATGAAGAAATTAAATATCTGAATATGAATTTAAAAACGCTTGCAAAAGTCTCTGGTGTACCATACCCAACAATCACAAATGGAAGAAACAGAGAAAACAGTATTCCTGAGATGGAAACAGCAAGAAAGATTGCAGATGCATTGCATAAACCCTTAGACTCGCTTTTAGGAATAAGCGCAAATCAAAATACAATTACCATATCCGAAGAAAAAAAAGATATGATTCACTTATACCAAAAATATCAGGACATTATTTCTGTTATGGAAGATTTTCCTGCTCCACTACGAGAATCGCTAAGAAATACAATAATGAAGTTTCACAGTTCCTACGAGTTAATGAAAAATAAATAGATTGTAATACACAAAAAAAACGCCGTTCCCTTCAGCAATTTCTCGCTAAAAAGAACGGCGTTCAATGTAAAGTGCATTTTCACCCGCAGGAGAATCTCTCCCACGGATAATTCATTTTACTTATACAGTTCAACCAGTTTCTGCAAGTGCTCGAATCTTGCCTTAGCAGCCTGTTCGTTGCGGTCGAACAAAACTTTTGCGCGATCGGGGAACTTGCGGGTAAGAGCAGAGTAGCGTGTCTCGTTGTTGAGGAAAGCCTGGTAAGTTCCATCGCCAGCCTTTGAAGTCAGCGTGAACGGATTCTTGCCTTCTGCCTTGAGGGCCGGGTTGAAGCTGAAGAGGTTCCAGTAGCCAGCCTTTACAGCTGCCTTCATTTCGTCCTGACAGTGGTTCATACCGCCCTTAACGCCATGCAATTCACACGGAGCGTAACCGATAATCAGTGACGGACCGTTGTATGCTTCTGCTTCCTGGATAGCCTTGAGTGCCTGTGCAGGGTTAGCACCGAGAGCAATCTGTGCTACGTAAACATAGCCATAGCTCATAGCGATTTCTGCAAGGCTCTTCTTGCCCATTTCCTTACCAGCAGCAGCGAACTGACAGACTTCACCAATGTTAGAAGCCTTAGATGCCTGTCCACCTGTGTTAGAGTACATTTCGGTATCGAATACCATGACATTAACGTTTTCGCCAGAAGCGAGTACGTGGTCCAGACCACCGAAACCGATGTCGTATGCCCATCCGTCACCACCGAAGATCCATACAGACTTCTTGGGGAGGTAAGCTTTCTTTTCAAGAATCGGTTTTACACAGTCGCATTTTACTTTTTCAAGTTCTGCAACCAGTGCTTCTGCAGCCGGAGAGTTAGTCAGAGTATTGTCTTTTGTCTCCATGAACTTAGCAAATGCATCTTTAAGACCAGCAGTTGCCTTGTCGCCTTCTGCAATTTCCTTGATTGATTCAATCAGGTTGTCGCGGATGTACTTCTGACCTGAGTAGAGACCCAGACCATGTTCTGCGTTATCCTCGAACAGTGAGTTAGCCCAAGCCGGACCCTTCTTAGAGTTCTTATTGACAACGTAGGGAGATGTTGCAGCAGGACCACCCCAGATTGAAGAACAACCAGTAGCATTTGAAATGTACATGTGTTCGCCAAAGAGCTGAGTAATCAGGCGTGCATAAGATGTTTCTGCACAACCAGCACATGAACCGGAGAATTCCAGGAGCGGCTGATTGAACTGGCTTCCCTTAACGGTGTTGTCACCAAAGCCAGAATCTTCTTTCTTGCTGACGTTTGCAACAAGGTAGTTCCATGCGGGCTGCTCTGAAAGGCGATTTTCCTGCGGAACCATAGTAAGTGCCTGTACCGGACAAACCGTTGTACATTCACCACAACCCATACAGTCAAGCGGAGATACGCTCAGAGTGAACTTGTACTTGCCAGCCTTGGGCTTGAGATCTACAGCTTTTCCGCCGTTCTTCTCAACTTCTGCCGCTTCTGCATCAGTAAGCAGGTAGGGGCGGATTGTTGCGTGTGAACAGACGAATGCACAGTTGTTACACTGAATACATTTTGTTGAATCCCATTCAGGAACATTAACCGCAGTGCCGCGCTTTTCATACTGAGATGCGCCCAACTGGAACTGACCGTCTGCGATGTCCTTGAATGCAGAAACAGGCAGATTGTCGCCGTCCATCAGTGCGATGGGGTTCATCAGTTTTTCTACCATTTCTACGGTAGCTTTTTCGCCCTGGAGTGCAGGTTTCTTTGCATCTGCCGGCGGGTTTGCCCATGAGTCCGGAATCTTAACTTCGTGCAGAGCTCCAGCACCCTGGTCAATAGCCTGGCAGTTCATGTCTACCACGTCCTGACCCTTCTTGCTGAACTTTGCAACAACCTTTTCCTTCATGTACTTGATTGCTTCTTCTGCGGGCAGAACATTTGCCAACTTGAAGAATGCAGACTGAAGAACGGTTGATGTGCGCTTGCCCAGACCAATCTTGGTAGCGATATCAACAGCGTCTACTGTGTACACCTTAATCTTGTTGTCGTAGATGTATTTCTTTGAAGCAGCCGGCAAGTGCTTGTCCAGCTCTTCGTCAGTCCACTGACAGTTAATCAAGAAGATGCCGTTCGGCTTAACGTCCTGCACCATCTTGTAGCCCTTGATGATGTATGACTGGTTATGACAAGCAACAAAGTCCGCCTGGTTGATGTAGTACGGGCTCTTAATCGGCTTGTCGCCAAAGCGCAAGTGGCTGATTGTGATACCACCAGTCTTCTTTGAGTCGTACTGGAAGTATGCCTGGATGTATTTGTCAGTGTGGTCACCGATAATCTTGGTTGAGTCTTTGTTTGCACCAACCGTACCGTCACCACCGATACCCCAGAACTTACATTCAACAGTACCTTCCGCTGATGTAATGGGAGCGGGTTTGACTTCGGGCAGAGAGAGATTGGTAACGTCATCAACAATACCAATGGTAAAGCGGCTCTTGGGAGCGTCTTTTTCCAGTTCCTTGTATACGGCAAATACGCTTGACGGCGGGGTATCCTTTGAACCCAGACCATAGCGTCCGCCAGTAAGGATAACGTCGTTGCATCCTGCCTCGCGCAAGGTTGTGGCAACGTCCAGATAGAGGGGCTCGCCCAGAGAACCCGGCTCCTTGGTGCGGTCAAGAACTGCAATCTTCTTTACAGTCTTGGGCAATTTTTCCAGGAACTTCTTGGGCATCCAAGGACGATAGAGGTGTACCTTAACCAGACCGACTTTTTCGCCTTTCTTGGTCAAGTAGTCAATGACTTCTTCTGCAACATCACAGATTGAGCCCATAGCCACGATTACACGCTCTGCATCTTTTGCACCGTAGTAGTCAAAGAGACCGTAGTTTGTGCCCAGCTTCTTGTTGATTTTGTCGATGTATTTTTCTACGACTGCGGGAAGTGCATCGTAAGTTGAGTTACATGCTTCGCGGTGCTGGAAGAAAACGTCGCCATTTTCATGTGAGCCGCGCATTGCCGGATGCTCAGGATTCAGGGCATGGTCACGGAATGCCTTTACCGCGTCCATGTTTACCATGTCTTTGAGGTCTTCATAGTCCCACAGTTCAATTTTCTGAATTTCGTGTGAAGTGCGGAAACCGTCAAAGAAGTTGATAAAGGGTACTTTACCTTCAATTGCAGAAAGGTGAGCAACCGGTGCCAGATCCATGATTTCCTGAGGATTTGATTCTGCAAACATTGCAAAACCAGTCTGGCGGCAGGCGTAAACGTCTGAGTGGTCGCCAAAGATGTTCAGTGACTGGGTGGCTACAGTACGTGCAGACACATGGAAAACGGTCGGCAACTGTTCGGCGGCAATCTTGAACATATTCGGAATCATCAGGAGCAAACCCTGTGAAGCCGTAAAGGTAGTGGTCAGTGCACCAGATGCAAGTGAACCGTGGACAGTACCTGCCGCACCTGCTTCTGATTCCATTTCGATAACCTTCGGCTTTGTGCCAAACAGGTTTTTCTGACCGTTTGCTGACCACTGATCAACAAAGTCTGCCATCGGTGATGACGGAGTAATCGGGTAGATACCAGCGACTTCGGTAAACGCGTACGCTACGTGGGCTGCTGCCTGATTTCCGTCCATTGACTGTTTCTTTCTGGACATAAGTCCTCCTATAAAAAAGTAGCGAGAAAATTCACAGAGAATTTTCCTAATGATAAAATGTACTTATAGTATCACTATAGAATAACCCTAAATTGAATTTCTTACAAGGAAAATTTAAGGGATTTTGCGAAAAAGTATGACAGACTGGGGGAAAACCGCAAAAACCTGTTCAAGGCAAAACAGACACTTCCCATCCGCTTATGTTCTGTTTTGAACTGCATGCTAAGCGTTAATCTACAAGCATTTCCTTAACAATTTTCTTTACTTCCGCTCTTTCTTTTTTTGAGATTTTTCCCAAATGCCTTACCAAACGGATTTTATCAACAGTTCTAATTTGGTCTAAAACAATCCAGCCTTCTTTTTCGGCAAACTTGATTTTTACCCTCGTTGGATAAGCATGTGATTTTGTTGTCATTGGAGCAATTATTGCGGTATCAATATTGTGATTCATTTCATCGGGAGAAATGACTAAGCATGGACGAGTCTTTTGTATTTCATGACCGATTGTCGGGTCAAGATTCACAAGATAGACATTATACTGGTTTACTACCATTCCCACTCAAAATCTCCTGAAACAGGTATTTCATCTAAAACATCATCTTTATTTTCATGCATTTTACAAAAGGCCGCTGCCCAATCAGAGCGGGGTACTTCGTTGACAGGTGTAAGAAGAATCCCATTTTCAGTTACTTCCATATCCATCTTATCTTTTACGAGGAAGTTATCTAATACAAGTTTTGGAAGTCTTATTCCACGAGAGTTTCCAATAGGTACAACAGGTACTACCATAATAAGACCTCCTCCTTGTAATTATTATGTAATAACAATTATTTGTCAAGAATATTCAGGGCAAACGCATTATAATCCATTCGCAAGTGAGACAAAAAGGGCACAGGTAAAAGAGTCTCAGCAAAAACGAAAAATGAGTCCGCTTACGGAAAAGCGCGTCTGGTTCGCACGCTGAGAGGATTGGAACTTGGACTCGCTTCGCTCGCCCTCTCAGAGCGCTCATTCAGCCGCTTACTTTTCCTACGCTGCCTCATTTTTCGCTTCGCGGCTCAATGCAATTCCTCCACTCACACCCTTTTTGTCTGCATGGCAAACGCCTTTGTATGCGCCGCCCTGTGTATCGGCTGGAGGAAGGAAGAAAATTCAGCAAAAAGGCTACATTGGCAACGAAGTTTCCAGCCGTGAAAGCGGGGC
>FLNX01003660.1_pt1 | contig 17741 bp, 18 predicted proteins | sample 1140341 | NCBI WGS metagenome assembly FLNX01 (sample SAMEA3878208, study PRJEB12797) | bioreactor metagenome | biome: Moose rumen | place: Sweden | collected 2011-10
CCTTAATTCCGCAAATGCGGTGTTAATAAAATGAGCGACAGGCTGTTGAAAACTTTTCAGGCAACCTGTCGCCTGATTCCATAATTGTGAGTACTTTTGTATTGCAATAAAAACCACACACAATTATGGGTGCAAAGATACAAATAAAAAATGATTCCATACACAATTTCGGCGGATTTTATTTCTGCATCGACCATTTCCGCAAAACAGGATTGGCAAATATCATTGATAACACACTGGGTATCAGAAGTCCTCTTGCCACATACAGTTACTCGGAAATTGTGGAGACCCTGATGTCGATTTACCTCACAGGCGGGTCCCGGATAGAGGATGCGAAGCGTCTTTCCAGCCAATTTTCCGAAAAAACGCAAGGATATGAGCTGTGCAGCCCTGACACGGTGCTGAAAATGTTGTCAGACCAGGCTTCTGAGGACACTTTTGTGGACACCCCCGAGGGGAAATCCTACAAGTTCAACATCAACGGACGGCTTGACAAGCTTCTTGTAGACGGACTGCTGAAGTGCGGACAGGTCAAGGCCGGTGGAGGACACACCTTCGACTATGACAACCAGTTCATCCCCACTGAGAAATACGACTCCAAGTACTCCTACAAAAAAGCCTTCGGTTATTTTCCCGGCATCGCCCAGGTGGACGGCATGCCTTTCTACATCGAGGGGCGTGACGGCAATGCCAATGTCAAGCTCGGGCAGTCGGAGACCCTGCGCCGTGCCTTTGGGACGGCCGAGGCGAGGGGCGTGAGGTTCGACAAGGCGCGAATGGATTGCGGTTCATACGCCAGCGACATCGTGGATGTTGTCAGCCGGCATTGCAAAACATTCTACATCAGGGCAATGATGTGCGGTACACTGCGCGACCGCATTCACGCCATACCGGAGGAGGAATGGGTATCGGCGGAGATAAACTACCAGAGATGCTGGCTCGCCAGGCTCTCGTTCGAGGCCTTCTTCCCGGAGAGAGGGTACAGCCTTGTGGTGCAGCGTACGCTCTGCGACGGACAGACAGACATCCTTGACGGCCAGTACGTCTACCGCTGCATCCTGACAAACGACAACGAATCAGTCTTGAAGGACATAGTCGAGTTTTACAACCAGAGGGCATCCACCGAACGCTGCTTCGACTGTATGAACAACGACTTCGGATGGGCCTGCCTGCCATGCTCTGCGATGAAAGCCAACACCGTCTTCATGATCCTCACCGCCTTCATACACAACTTCTACCGCTATTTCCTCGGCCTTGTCGCCGGTGCGGCTTTCGGACTCAAGGCCACTTCCCGTGTGAAACGTTTTGTCTTCTCGTTCGTCTCCGTCCCGTTCAAGTGGGTGAAATGCGGCGCAAGAAAGATGCTGAGGCTTTACACCGACAACAGCTCCTATCTGCGCCTGCAGGTGTAGGCGATTTGTTTTGCGGACTCCTCCCATACCCCCTTCATGGGGAGGGGGAAATTATGCGACAATAAATGGTTGTTGCTGATTTTCAGATAGAAAACTTCAGCGATTGCCAATTTTACCCCTTACGTTTTTTCCCCGATACCATTGCTAAAATGGTTTGCGTATTTTAGGTGGTAATTGTTTTTGCATCACCACCAGATATTTAGCAATGTTTTTCCACCATTGCAGCCCCGCCTCGGCTGCCCACTGCACACCGAAGGGCATCCAACGTTGCGGATGACTGTTGATGAGCAGTGCATATCGGTGTATCGGATGCTCCTCATCTTCCAGTGCCTGTATTATGTCGTCGGTTGTATGGAACGACAGCCCCTCATTTTCCCAGCGCTGCTGGAATCCAGGTACCTTGTCGCGCACGCTGACGCGGTGGCCGTCCCACCGCCGTCCCGTGTCGGTCAGGTAGAGCGTCTGCGAGAAGTCGGTGTCGAGCATCGGCTCGTAGACGATGCCGAGGGCATGTATATCATACTGGTTCCAAATGTCTTGGCTGTTCCACGGCGACCGAGGGCTGCCGTGGGCGCAGGCTGTCGTCACAGGTACCAGCTGTTGCAGCCGTTCCAGGTTTCGGCAGAAGTCCTCGTAGGCCTTCGCGATGTCGCCGTTGCATGTGGTCAGGCTCTCGTAGTGGTATCCGGCCTCGTGCCCCAGAGCCGCAATGGCCTTGATAGTGTCGGCGTGCGAGTCGAAATGCATGGCACGGAAGTAGTAGATGGCCTTTGCGCCCATCCTGGCTTCCACCTGTGCCACCCGCAGAGCAAACTCTGGCCGCAGGTCTACGTCATGCCTGACTCTATGGCTTTTATGCCGCTCCAATGCTTTGAGCAGGTCCTCGTATTTCTCTATGGTGAAGTCCATGTTATATCTCCAGTGTTTTCACTACACGTGCCGGTACCCCGGCAGCAAGGGTTCGTGGTGGTATGTCTTTTGTCACCACAGCCCCTGCCGCCACAATAGCCCCCTCGCCTACAGTTGTCCCCGGCAGTATGGTGACATTAACACCAACCCATGCGTTGCGTCCGATAACGGTCGGTGCTACAAACGACTCCACACAACGTGAGTGGTATTCCATCGGGGTGCTGTGCGCCAGCACATAGTCGTTGCCGGCCAGCGAGGCGCCGTCCTCTATTGTTATGAAGTAGGGGTATGGGTAGTCCAAGGTGCAGCCTGGACCTATGTGAACATTCTTGCCGATGTTTACACCGCGCCAGCGCTGAAGCCTGATTCTAAGACCATTCCATGGGCATCGCATCGCCCATTGGTTCAACACGTGGTCTTTCCAGCGTATTATGCCGAACCAAAGCGCCGAGCGGTATCTGTGCACCTGTGCCGACTCGCGCATCGTCGCCCACAACCCGTGGTTGCGGTAGTGCGGCAGCGGTTGTCGTTTCAGTTCAAGGTAGCGTTTCATTTATTGGTTTTCACAAAATGTTCTATATAGTTGACAAAGAACTCCGTCGGGTCAATCATCTCGTTGAGCATGCGTTCCCTTTTAGCTTGCCATTCCGCCTTAAGTTCGTCAGGCTCGCGAGCCAATAGTTGTTTGACATGTTGTAGCATCTCGTCGAAGTGGTCGGGTGTGTAAGCATAGCACAGTCCGTATTTGTCTTCCAGCATGTTGGGCACCGACAGCCGTCCCGCAAAGGTGTTGCATTTGAGTGCCGGCACCCCGAGCACCGCCGCTTCCGATGTCATCGTCTGGCTGTCACCCACAAACATGGAGCTATAGGCTATAAGAGAATGTATTTCCTCTGGTGGCACAGGCAGGCGGTATTTTTCGAATTCGTTGGATAATGGTTTTTCAGATGTGATGAGTATACGACCATAAGGTTTTAGGAGCTCAATCAGTTTGCGTTGATTCACTAAAGAAATACCAGACTGTCCGACATCGTGGTATGCGTTAAAAGCTACAAGTCGGAGAATGAAAAACCTTTCTCCGTTCTGCAGGTTAGCATGTTGCAAGACGTGAGGGTCGGGACTGAATCGATTGGGATGTAGATATGCAAGTTCGTGAGTTCCATTGTAGAAAACAGCCTTGCGTGATTTGCGGTGCCCTTGCAGTGCAGTGGGTGTCAATCTAACATCAGAAAACGGGTGGGCGTAATTGACCGCTATGGGCTGAACTTCATCATCATCGTCATCCATATTGATGGACACCATTTTACAAAATTTGGAGACGATGGGAATTGTCATGGATGTACCTGTGGCAATGTCAATATGGTTTTTGACAGAAATGTACCATAGTTTCACATTGAATGCCAACTGGCGAAGTAGTTTAGATAATAAGCTATTCCCTTTGTTTCCCAAGACTATGTATTTTATTCCATAGTGGTCTAACAGACGTGTGATAATGGGTTGTTTTTTTGTGGTGACTACAACAGTGTGTCCGTGGTTTTGTAGCTCTTTGATAGTGTGTTTCATCAGATGCACGTGAGCGGGGTGACCGATGTCTACCAGTATATTCATCGTCTTTTTCTTAAAATATGGAAAGAAAGAAATGGTAAAATTAGACCAGGGAGGATGTCCGACCAACACCACACAGCATGTACAATATGGCCATGAAATGATTTGAAATATTCTCGTGGCGAGAGTTTTTTTTGGGTGATAGCCTTGATTGCATAGGGTATATCAGTCAACAGGTTGACCCATTTGTAGCCTGTTTTATAGTTGTCGGGAAAGATGGTCGGAATATTGTTGACGTAGTTGTAAAGCATTTGTGCATAATTACATCCGCATGATTTGGCTAATCCAACCCAGAGCCATGTGCGTGGATTGATTTCAATTAGTTTGTATTGATTGTCTCTTTCGTCAAGCATAAATTCTATTTCGCATATTCCAGTATATGATAGTTTGGCTATCAGCGGTTTTGCTTCTGTGACAAGTTCGGGAATATAAACACTCTGGGCAAATGTGGCTGTCCCATATCGAATGGGATGTTCTCGTAATTTATTACCCATCCAGTAGGATTTTATAGTACCATCAATGGAAAAGCAAGTGAAAGAGATGACAATTCCCTCTTTATTGTGGATTTCTTCCTGAATAAAGTAGTCAACAGATGTGTCAATTTTTTTTGTTTCATTAAGAAGATTCGAAAAAGAATCAGCAACGATGGCCTTTTTATGAATGTTTTTGTAAAAAGAGAGGCCTGTGCATCCTTTAATAAGTACAGGGTAGCGGAGAAGCTGTGCTGCTTTGAGGTCATGACTGCTGCAATATTTGGGAACGTGGGTTCCGACGGCAGAAGCTATTGATGACAACTTTTTTTTATTGACAATATTAATCAAGTCATCGTAGTCTGGTACCACTATTGAATAATAAGGAATCAACTCTTCTTTGTGTTTTGACAATTGTTCGACAATGTGGTCGTTGCTGGCCATAATCAACCAGTTGGAGAGGTTTTCAGACTGCCCTATGTAAATCAGAAAAGGAATAAATTCTTCGGACAGAAAAGGTGGACAACGAAATGATTTAGTGCAGTATCTAGAATATTGTGCTAGACAGCAGGTACAGTCTGCAACATATACAGGCACACCCATCTCGCCAAGTGCCCGGACATTTGACAGGCCCTGTATGTGCCCTTCTATTATCAGTGCACCGTTGGGTGTCATAGTTTACGACGGATAAAAGAGTATAGGTTTTTTAGTAAGGATCTCATGTTGCCCAAAAAATTGTAGCGCGAAAAAACCATCATTGGGAGAAAAGCATATGTGGAGCCGAACTTCCTTTTATAAGGAGCTACCCCCCCGAGTATCAAGTCACCTGCTTTTTGTTTGTTCAGCAATTTCAAACCTTCCCAGACCATAAGCTCGTTAGGGCAATATTTCATATATTTCTCATTGCTGGCGCCGGAAAAATATGTGCTAGCAGCAGAACCGATACAGAAAATGGCAGAGGCCATGACATGCTCAATGCCGTCATCGGCAGTACCCAATACTTGAATCATTAACACTCGATCCGGGAAAAGGCTAAGACAAAGTGCCAAAAGATGTTTCTTGTTATGGTGAATGTGTCGCTTTTCATGTTTTCGTTTCGATACATTCTGTATAAGCTCAGAAAGGGTGTCAACAAACACAGGAATTTCATCCCAACGATCAATGACTTTTGTTCGCAGTCCCAGTTTTTTTGCTTTATTGATGCAGTATTTACATGACTTATATTTCAGATTGGTCCATAGTTGATCTTCAGGTAGAGAAGTATCTATAAAAAGAGTGGCGCGCAAGTGTTGTCGAAAACCATTTGTCTCATGAAAAGAAAATCCATAATTAGGAGATTGAGACCATTCGGATGAACAAAAGGATAAGTGCCAGTCGGAGATTTGAATATAGGAGGCAAGTCTGTTTTTGAAAATATAATGAACTAATTCTTGATATATTGACATACGCCCATCGCTTGTTAGGGACTCTTGTGTACAAAGACCTTGAACATAGGTCCCTGCACCACCTCCCGGTGATGCTATTATTTTGATTCCAAAACGTCTAATTGTTGCGATGAAATATCCTAGTTTGGAGCGGCTGGTATCAGAATTTGTAATGGAGAGTATGAAATGTTTTCTGCCAATAGAAGATAGGTAATTATCCCACATTCGCGTGTGGAATACCGTGCAATCAGGACAGGATTCAATGTATTCCCAATCGGTTTCGTTAGGTTCTATTATGGAAAAATTGTATTTATTCATTGATGATGGTGAGGCGTTTGTTGTTGTGCAGTAGGGGGATGTCATCGACAATGGCCACAGAGACGGGGACACCCAGTCGAGGTTGCCAGAAGTCAATGATAGACCGAGTGGAATCCTTTGAAAATCCATTATCGACAACAATATTGACGGTGACCGAGTTGTCTTGATGTCGCACAATTTGATAGCCATTCACTCCTTTGATATCGAATAGGAAATAGTGTGAAAAGTTATGTACTGTGTATAACTCTCCACCTGCAGAGAAATAAGCATCGCATTCGCGCCCCATGATGCGCTGTATCTGACTATTGCTGACCTCGACTAGGTCTTGTGTGTCGTAGCGGATGAAAGGGTGTGCGAGGTTCCAAAAGTCGGTACTGACTACGCGTCCGATGCCATTGGTGATGGGCTGGTCGTTGTCGTCGAGCACCTCGATAATGCCATAGTATCCACAGATGTGGTACCCGTCGTGGGCGTGTGTCTCGTAGGTGTTAGGGGTGCCCTCACAGCTGTATGAATCAATAATATCGCATCCGAAAGCTCTCTCGATTTCATTACGATAGGCACTGGTGAGGGTGGATCCTGTGGTGAAGATATGTCGTGGCTTGTAGGTGTAGCCAGGGTGTGCTTTTCGGTATTGTGCCAGCTGGTAGAGCGGTGCCGGGTAGGAGCGTAGGTAGAGCGGATGTTGGCTCTCGATAGTGTCTAGGATGGACTTCAGGGTTTTGTCATCGAGGGAATAGAAGGGGACATAGAGACATCGGTTAATACGGTCCTGCCACGTTTTCATCTTTCCGTGCCGTATCCCGTTGGCGATTTTCATGTAGCGGTCTCCGAGGCGATAGCCTGCCTGATACCAGGTACGGAGTTTGGCGGCCGTGTTGACAGATGAGGCTTCACGTGAGACAAAAAATGAGAACGGTTCTCCGGTGGAGCCACTGGACCGTGAGGCAATACGATTATTTATTGGGAAGTGGGACGCAGAGAAACGTTCGATGCCCTCTTGGCGCATGATGGTCTTGTTCACGATGGGCATCCGTTCGAGGGTAATCTCTGCTGGGTTGAGTTTGTGGTCGTGGAGCCAATCTTTGTAGAAAGGCACCTCGGTGGCGGCATGGATGAGTAATTTGTGCAGATGCTTCTGCTGGAAGGTGGTCATCTGTCCGGGTGTCCACGTCTCGGCTTCGCGCAGCAGGCGCAGGTGTTTGTGTATTTGCTCACCACGAAGCAGGTCGCTCAGTGGCAAGATGATATGTTCATGAAGGAATCCCATAGGAACAATAAATCTTCTCTCGGATATTCTCCCAGTGGTAGTTGTTGACTGTGTTGTGGGCTTGTTGAATGATGGTGCCGGCCTCTACAGGGTGCTCCACGGCCCAGAGCATCTTCACGGCCAGCTCGTTGTCGTTGTCGCTTTCGAATAGCAGTCCCGTTTTGCCGTCGTCTATCATATAGGGTATACCGCCTACGCGGCTGGAGATGACGAGCAGCCCCGCGTTCATGGCCTCAAGCAACGACACGGGCATGTTGTCCACAATGGGGGCGGAAATCAGGATGTCGGCTTGGCCGAGATGCCGGTAGATTGCCTGGTTGTCCACGTGACCGGTGAATGTTACGTTCTTCAGCTCCATGCTGTTGGCCATTTGTATTAGTGCTGCGTGTTGCGAGCCGTCGCCGACCAGGGTCAGGGTCGCTTCGGGCAGTTCGTGCTGCACTTTTTGGAAAGCCCGCAGGATGCAGTGGATGTTGTACAATCCCTCGTGGGCACGTGTGCAGATGTAGTTGGGTTTCAGTGGACTGCGCAAGCGGAAATGGTGTCCGTCCAGTTCCAGTATGTTGGGTATGACGGTGTATGGGAGACGATGCTTTTCGAATGTTTCCGCAAGGAAACCGGAGAGGACGATGTTGGTGTCGGTGCGCGACAGATAATGTTTCACTATACGAGTGTGTTTGGCAAAGAACCGCTCGCCGCCACCGCCGTGGTAGGTCAGCACCACCCGTCTCTTCAGCCGTCGGCCTGTAGTGATGCCCGCCACCGCCGGCAGGAAGCCCCATCCCGAACAGCAGTGAATATGCAGCACCTCGTAGTCCTTCGCCACACGATGTAGTCGAAAGAGCAGTCCTAATCGCCACAGGAATGACCCTTTGGTGGAGAAAACCTCGGCTGTGTGCCCTTCCTCCCGCAGATGGCGTTGCAGAATCTCTACCTGCCCCGAAATACCTCCGACCCCTGGCTTATAGTTGCATATCAACAGAACACGCATGTTGTCTTCCCCATCAGATTATTATTGTTCTCCTTCAGATTTGAAAAGATTTGAAAAGAAGTCTCGGCCTAATGTTTCATCTCATAGTATTCAAGATATAGTCTTTCTTTTATAATTTGCTGGAGACAGAATAGTCGCTGTTTATTATTCTATGAATCTCATGGCCAATACGGAGGCTCTCCGCATTAAAGTTGATGAGATATCCTATAGGTTTATCGGCAAGTTTTAGGTAGGTGCGGAGCTGTTTGAAATGAACTTTCTCTAATTGCGAGACAGATTTTAGTTCAAGAACAACCTTGTCTTCGACAACAATATCCATTCTAAACCCAATTCCAAGGTTATTACCATCATATATTACGTCTATGGGGACTTCCTCTTCAAACATGAGACATTTGTTGTCCAATTCGATCATCAATGCCTTCTGATACACCGATTCAAGCAACCCCGGTCCGAGTTTTGCATGAACCTTTAGAGCACACCCAATTATTGTGTAAGCGAGTTCGTCGTACATGTTACATTTCTTTTACAATCTTTTATAATCTGCTGGAAAAATAGTCCAATCTGAATAGGTCTTCTGCTTGAGATATCAGAAGAGGCCGCGGCTGCCGAGTTTGAAGAAGGCCCATGCGAATGCCATTACAGGAACAATCCAATACCATATCTTGATAAACTTATAATTCTTGGCGTTGAGCTGTGTGATGCCGTAGGCCGCCATAATCAGCAGCACTGGCAGTCCAGGCAGCAGGAAGCGCTCCGAGTTGGAGAAACCGCTCACGGAAACAATGCCGAGGTAGGCGATAACGAAAGAGCCGATGAGCGACAGGTTGCGCCAATTCTTGGTTATAAACAGGGCACTGAATAACGCCAACAGCACAAAGCCTCCAAAGAAGTTGCGCACATAGTTGCCGCCGCTGAGCATCTGTTGGTTGTACTGCTCGTCCACGTCAACCATCGTCGGGAACGGCAGCACGAACATCATGGGCGCCATCACCGTCCCAGTGGCATGTTTGGCCCATCGGTTGCCTTTAGCTGTCTGGGACAAACGTTTGTTCGACTGGTTTGTGTCGCGTTGCTCAATCAGTCCCTCCATCTCTGTGGTGATGGTGCCGCCAGTCAGTGTAGCTGCTGCCAGAACGCCCCATGCGATAAGCATTATGCGTTTTGAACGGCCTATGACCCGGGTGCTGGTAAAGACAAGTGCCGTGGCGAAAGAGAATATGGCGACGGCACCCAGCACCGTGCGGAAGGTGAAGAGGATGATGGCAATCAGCCCAGGTACGGCAATGTTGAGAACATTGTAGTGGCGGCTTCGGATAAGGTAGTCGGCACGTTCCAGATAGGCCACCAGAAGGAATATCATCACGGTCTCCTTCAGGTGCAGACCGCAGTAGAAAATAAGGTTCGGGAAGAAACATGCCATAATGGATGCCAGCCTTCCTCCTTCCTCGCCGATATTGCGTTTGGCCAGCAGATATATGAGCAATACTGTTGCTGCACTGAAGAGGGTGTTCACCAAACGGGGTAGGAGTACGCTTGTGCCGAATACTTTGGCGAGAAGCGACAGATAAAAGACATATCCAGAGTCGGATATGCTGTCGGTGTGTACGAAAAGGTAGTCCCACACAACTGCAAGGTTGCTGTGGATGTTGCCGGTGGACTCCTCATAGTACCACAGGGAATCGGCAGCCTCGAATTCGAACGGTATACCTGTTTTGATGGTGTAGAAAACCATGCTGAAAAGCAGCCATGCGGTGCGCAATCCAAGTGCGGTGAGGAATATGTTGAGCATCAGCTTCTTTGCAGGGATGTTGGCCCATTTTTTGCTGCAAAAGTTGGTAAGCAGAAAGAACCCCACCACCCACATGATACCCATCACGATGTAAGTGATGCTCATAGCATGCTGGAAAAAGAAGATAGACACTCCTGCCAATGCTGCGAGATATAAGTAGATGCCCTTGGTGGCTATCTGTTTTGGAAAGTAAGGAATCATCGTATCAACCGAATAGTTTTCGTTTCATTTTTATGAGTTTGGTCATGGCTTTTTGTCCGATAACAGACAGCAACGCACCTTTCCAACCTTTACGATGGTCGGTCCATGAGCCAAGGCCTTTATGCTCGCAATAAGTGTTCTCGGTACGGATGTATTCACCCGTGGTGTGGCGTGGGGAGAAATAGTCGACGGGGAAGATGTGGAGGTCCTTGTAGTCTTGTTCCGTTCCGTCCTGGCGGAAGCCATTAGCAGCCATTATGGAGGTAATGAACTGGACGTTGGTGCGTAAGTCAAGACTGCCGTCGGGCAGGATGAAATGCCGATTCTGGTAGGCATCCATCATTTCTATGACCCATGCGCCATGAGGCTCTGAAGCGCAAACCCCCATCATCACTGGTTGGCGTTTGCTACCTTCTATACCAACAAATGCATGATGAACCATCAGGTCATCAAAAGGTTTATGCACTTCAAAATCCACATCAAGATACAGTCCTCCCTCTCTCTCAAGAACAAAGAGCCTCACATAGTCGCTCACGAAGGCGAATTTCCGAGCTTCATAGGCCTCCTTGGTATAAGACACTTGGTTCACGTCGAAGTTGTCCTCGTTCCAAAGCTTGTATTGCCAGTCAGGCATGAACTTGTGCCACGAGTCGATGCATTTCTTTGCCAATTCCGGCATCTCGCCACGGCCGAACCAACAGTAGTGTAGCTTGCGGGGAATCATTTGTTCTTGATGAATTGAAAGGCGTCATGGTAGCCACGGAACATGGCAGCTATGGCAGGCCAATATTTAGGATAGAGGTTCACTATTATGTTGTATATGGCGTAGTTCACTATGCCATAGGTCCCGCCAAGGAGGTTGCGTATGCTGCGGTGGTTCGACCAGATGTGACGGTGCCAGAAAATGGTGCGGTTGCGGGCAATGGTGTATAGCCTATTGCGTTTGACATCGAGTCCGTCCTTTGCGGGACGACCTGCTGCGGCATCTAGATGCAGAAAATCGGTTGTGTGTGAGTATGCAATACGACCGCTTTGCATAAAAAGCTTATAATAGAACACGGCGTCATCGTATGCAGCATACGAAGAAAGGCTTCCTTGTTCAAGCCATGACTCCGCTTCAAAATGGACTTCCTTGACCTTGGTTGTTATGGCGAAGAAACAAGCAAAAGCACCTGTTTGGCACAAACCGTTTTCGCAATTGATGTATGTTCGGTGGCCACCTGTTGAGGCTATGGTGTCGAAGTATTCTGATTGATGCCGACTATAAAACGCCTGACCGGTAAATGCAAGTCGCATCCGTCTGAAGCTTTGCTTTACGCCTTGTTTTATACCGTGTATGACTGTCCGCTGTACTTTGGCCTCTTCGGCGGCACGCCAGTTGCCAAATGCCAGCACACAATCCAATTGGCGCTCCTGCAAGGTTTGATATAGTTTTTCCGCAAAGTCACAAGGAAAATCAAGGTCATCGTCAAGCACGAGCAAATATTCGCCTTGAGCCTCAGCTATGCCGACAGCGCGTTGTGTGACCATTCCTTTGTCGGAATATATCACCCTTTCGTTCCCCAAGGTGTGGTCAAGTGAATAACCATGAGGGATTACCACAACAATTTCTCTCGGCTTCACCGTTTGGTTGTTGATGGCCTGAAGCATCTGGAGATACTTTTCGCCCGCATTGCCCAATGTGCGTATTACTATGGAATAATCGAACGTCATGAGAAATAATGAATCATTCGTTGTTTGGTTTTCGAGCCTAATTTCATAAAGGCTTGCTGGAAGCCAAGAAACCATATAGGTTTTTGATATAGTCGGGTAGTTCGCCTTGGCTGCCTGCTCCAATCCACCTTGTCCAGCTCCTGTTTGGCCGCTTCATGATATTTCTTTGACAGGTAATACGGCAATAAACCATACGTCCGCAGGTTGTCCACCAGCTGCTTGTAGTCGGGATTTGTTTTCTCTTCGGGTTCTAGATAAGAGAGGTTCCAGAGCATGTGCTCCTTGGGATCGCGTAGGTGGTGAGTGCCTCGGAAGGTGACATTTACATCCTGATTGTAATACGCCAAAGGCTTGTTCAGAAAGGCTACTTTATATTTCAAGGCAATGCGTATCCACAGCAGGAAGTCCTCGCCCAACTTGATGCCGGCGGGGAATCCTCCCATCGTATCGAAAACAGGGCGCGGGATTGCCACCGAAATTGACGTTAAGGGCATATACATTGTTTTGGAATATGTCTTGCAATAGTTGATATACCCTTTCTCAAAGCCCTCCTCCACTCCTATGTCGGCCACCCGCGTCTTGCGCTTGGTTTCATTCACGATTGTATAGTTCGTGCCGTAAATGCCTGCGTCGGGATATTCTTCAACAAATTTCGCCATCTCTTCCAAAAAAGCCGGTTCCCACCAGTCGTCGGCGTCGAGGAAACAGAGACACTCGCCTTGCGAAGCGGCAACGCCGTTGTTGCGGGCCACGCTCACGCCGGCGTTCTCCTGCCGTATCATGCGGCAATTCGCCTTGCCTTCGATGGCCTTGGCCGCAATCTCGGCCGAATCGTCCTTGCTGCCGTCATCGACGACAATCAACTCATAGTCGGTGAAAGTTTGCGACAATACACTCCCGATGGCCTTGGCCACATACGGGGCCTTGTTATAGAGCGGTATGATGACGCAGAATGTCATTGAATCTTATTCTTCAAGTAATTCCACCTATGCCTCAACTTCGTCCGGCTAACACGACGATAGGCCTTCCAGTCCACGATCGAGCGCAGGTGCTGCCTTTCTTCGCGGGTGCTGCCGAGGAAGGCCATCTGGTAGCATTGCGTCAGTGCGCGATAGGCGGTTGTCGTGTCAATGCCATTTTCTTTGGCGAACCATTCCGACAACTCATTGCCGATGACCACCAAACTCTCCTTGCTCCGCAACCCCCGTGTGGTCATGATGCTGCCTTCACGCACACGGTAGTTGTATAGGACATCTGGAATGACCTTTACCGATTTGGCCTTAAGACATGCACGTGGCGTGAACTCGTTGTCCTCGTGCAGAATGCCTTCACGGAAGCGCAGGCCGTTCCCGACAAGGAACTGCCGACGGTAGCACCGTTGCCACACGCACACAAAAGGCACCTCCCGATGTTCAAGTGCGTGACGGTTGTAGTAGTCCCAGCCGTTGGATTCTTCGGTTGGCAGTATGTCGTGAGTGCCGCCGTCCGTGCGCCGACAGGCGAAGCATACCATATCTTCAACATCGATGGCTTGTGCCAAAGCATTCAGCATATTCGGCTCCACCCAGTCATCGCTGTCCACAAAAAGCACGTAGTCGCCCTTGGCGGCCTTCAGCCCCGTGTTGCGTGCCGCGCTGAGGCCACCGTTCTCGCGGTCAATTATTCTCATTTGTGGGAATCGATTCTTCCATTCAGTCAACAATGCCCGGCTGCCATCCGTCGAGCCGTCGTTGACGCAGATGACTTCATAGTCCTCGATGAACTGCCCTTGCAGACTTTTTAAACAATCATCCAGATAGTCCTGAATGTTATATACCGGAACAATGATGCTGAATTTCATGTTAATCTTCCGCAACGATATGTTGCAATCGCTCTGCATTTTTGATGAGTTCTTCTTTATCCATCTCCCACCAACGGGTCTCTTCAAGTTTCAGTATTGTAGATTCTGAGAACCTTTTCTTTATCGATTTGGCAGGATTACCAACATTGATGGTGTATGGCTCAATATCTTTAGTAACAATAGCTCCAGCACCTATAACCGCTCCATTACCGATAGTGTGGCAGCTGGGCAAAATGACTACATTCTGCCCGACCCAAACATCATATCCTATTGATAGTGGCTTTCCTGTTTCGATTGTTTCTCTCGCGCCGAATGATGGATTGTATAATATTGGGTGCGTAGTGAAAAAATTGGTGGGATGATTACCGGTATAGATGGCTACATTACCAGCAAACGAACAGTAGTTTCCTATGGTGATATTTTGCCAACGAAGTGCTCCATTTGTCCATACGCTCCCATATGTCCCATACCCAATCTTTAGCCCATAGTACTCTCTGTACAATTCACGGACTGTTTTCGAATATGCCTCACCCCCTTCAATTTGACATATTTTCTTAATGCATCTACGTCTGACAATGCCGTTGTGGACATGTCGGAAAATATAGTACAGGACTTTTGTTTGAAAGGTCATTGTTTGAATAACTTTATTAAATCGTCCGACACCCCGCTCTCCATCTTGCTGGCGAAGAGTGCGCCGGAGGCTGTAATTTTGTCGTAGTCTTTTTCGGTGAGTACCTGCGGATTGGCTCCGTCGGGTCCCCAGTCGATGTAGCGTTTGTAATCGTTGACGAAGGACAGTCCGCTGTTGAGCCAAAGTGTAGGCAGGCATATCTCCTCGGCAATGCTTGTCCAGCGGAAGCGGCGGAGGTAGTCGGGATGGTGCTCCATGTATTCCAAGGCAACGCCGACAGCTTGGCGTGACACGCTCCAATAGGTGCCGCCACCGTAGAGATTCCCGTCAAAGTAGTTGAAACTCCGTTTTATTCCCATTTTCCGTTGCAGGCTGATTACTCGACGAGTGAGCCATGCACCCGTGCTGCGGTGGGTATTGGGTCTTATCCACCAGTATTGTATGCGGTTCAAACCTCCTTCGGCACCCCAGTCGGCATGTGGCAAAGGGAAGTGTTCCAAAAAGTTGTCGTTGCGGTGCGTTCCGCAAAAAACTTTGAAGTCCTTTAGCGGAAGGCAGGGCCAGTCGCTGCCGGTGACGAGATGGAAATATTGCAGGTCGTCGTGGGCGAAGGATTCCCTCATAAGCATGATGATGGCCTCCATGTGGCGATAGCTGCCCCACTCGACGGCATAGTTCCGGTAGAGGTGTATGCCTTCGCGACGTGTCAATGCGGTGCAGTCCTCCTTGCAACGGCGGTCGAGGTGGATGAATATCTCAAAGTCGGCATCGAAATACTCTGTCAGTCGTTGCAGCTGCGCCATGTCGCGGTAGGCAGTTATAAGAATCGCTTGTCTCATCGGTTGACAATCTTGCGTTTGACTTTTACCAGACTTTGGACAAACAGGCTCTTGGCACGCAAGGTAGAACATACAACAGCATCAAGCAATGGGCTGCGATAGGCTACTCCTTGCCCATTGCAGGCTTCTTTGAAGGCTCGGTCAATGCGACGAGAATGGAATTGGTCGCGGTTGTAGAAGCGCGAGTACCATGTGTGTATCAGGAACGGCTCGCCGAGGTGGTTGCAGAGTACGGTGGATTCGCCGTCGTGATGGCTGGTGGCGGTGAGCCAAAGGGTACGGCAGCGGTTGGCCATGAGGATGAAGAGCGGGTAGTAGGGCTCCACGTTGGTGGCGTGGAAGTCGTAGGCCCCGACCAGCAACTCCGGCTTGTCGAAGCGCGATGGGTCGGGCGGTTCGGCTGGCTGCATGGGGTCGATGTGGCGACGGAGGGTTGCGGTGTGCATTATGTTGAAGTAGGGGTTTGTGACGAGGGGGTTGCCGTCGCGTAGGTGCACCACGCCGCCGTCGGGCATGCCGCAGTTGTCGTAGCCGTTGTCGATGCAGTATGCGATAAGTTTTTTCAAAGCCTGCATGTCACACACAAAGGCATCTTCGTCGATGTTTATGACCCAGTCGGTACTGCTGTCGGCAAGGAGTTGCCGCAGGTAGCCGTCGGCGGTGGTATGCAGCAGCCGCACCTTGGGGTACGGCAGGCGGCAGAGAGACATGGCCTTGCGGTAGAGCACGCCGTTCATCGAACGGGTGTATATCTTTATCCTGTCGGGGGTGTTAGTCATCGAGGGGTATAGTTGTTGTTGACGGTGGCAGCGATGCTTTCTGCCATGGTGTTCAGGGCGTTGCACTGCTCGCGGTTGATGGCGGTGTTGGCGGCATGGTAAGGCCATGGGGCGAGTTGCAGCAGGCGACCTTCAGCGGTGGCGTAGAAGTCGCTGCCCACGGGCTTGTAGAGTTCCGGGAAGCCGTTCTCTTCGAGGTATATCAGCGGAAGTTTCTTCTTTCTGGCAGCACTGGCGATGGCCTGTTCCGGCTTGGAGATGAAGGCTCCGATGAGGGTGGTGCCCTGCGAGGCAGCCTCTATACAGTGCTTGGCGTAGGCCTGCTGTTCTGCCTCGGTCCAGCGACGGCGGCAGTGTACGGCCAGCAAAGGGCGTTGCAGCAGTGAGAGGTTGCCCACGGCATCGAGGATGTGGCCGCAGATGTCGAGGCCACGGTGGATGGCGAAGTAGGAGTTGTGGGCGCGTTTGATAAGCAGGCGACGCGGGTTGTCACGCACATAGGCCATCATGGCCTGCAGCTGTCCCCGTCCATACAGGATACTGTCGTTGTAGCCTTTGGAGAAGAGGGGACGGTAGGTGCTTCCCCCTGCCGGCGCAAGCGCCGACGCGCCTGACAAAGCCGCAGAGGCGCTTCTGTCATCAGATGGGCCTACACTGTCCTGTATTGGTTGGTCGGCTTTGTCATGTGAGCTGGCGCTTGCGCCGGCGGAGAGCCTCCCATATGCCTGCCCGCAGGCTATCTTCCATGACGACAAAAGGTTACCAACTGGTTTGGGCAGACGTTCCGTGGACTGGATAATGACATGCACGTGGTCCGGCATGATTTGGTATTGCAAGAGCCGCAGTTGTGGATAACGGTCGCAGAGAGCGTAGAGCTCATGTCTCACTTCAACACCGATTGGGGATAACTCGATATGTGCCGTGTAAATATCACCAGACAGTTTTCCTAACACCGGCTTGCGATCTTCTGTCGCCACAGTGATGTGGTATATACACGGCTCGCGGTAGTCGTGGGCATAGCAGCGTTTGGTCTTTGGGTTGTCGGTCATGGTTTGTTGATGCGGGGCAGTTCCATTCGCGAAGCCCCTTTGCGCACTGGGCCACCCCATGACTGCATGGAGGTGGAGAAACCCAATTGGCGGCATATATCTATGGAGTCATCATTGTGTGCACCGTGCGGGAAGGAGAAGTGGCGGACAGAGTGGCCGAGTAGCCTCTCCAGCTCGTTCTTTGAGCCTTCGATTTCCGCCAGCTGCTGTTCTCGGGTCAGGGTGTCGAGTCGAGGGTGGCTTACGGTATGGGCACCGATGGTGCACAGCGGGTCGGCATCGAGAACACGCAGCTCTTGTGTGTCAAGTCCCAACTGTTGCCCGTGATACCACCACATCCCGCTGCGGTTGTCAAGAAAGCCCGTGGTGACATAGACGGCAAAAGGCACTCCGAGACGCCGAAACAAGGGATAGGCGGTGCTGTAGGTGTCTGTGTAGCCGTCATCAATGGTCAGCACAATCCATCGGCCACGGTTATCCATCTCGTCGAGGCTCACAAAG
>FLNX01003661.1_pt1 | contig 17731 bp, 13 predicted proteins | sample 1140341 | NCBI WGS metagenome assembly FLNX01 (sample SAMEA3878208, study PRJEB12797) | bioreactor metagenome | biome: Moose rumen | place: Sweden | collected 2011-10
GCGACTACCTCGTCAGCTTCGACGGCAGCAGCTGGACATCGGCCTACAGCGGCACCTACAACGCCTACGGCCTGACGCCCAACACCAGCCACACCTTCAGCGTGAAGGCCGTATGCCAGCCCGGCGACACCTCGAACGCCCGCACCGTCACCGTCAAGACCGCCTGCGGCCAGATGGTGATACCGTATGCCGAAGGCTTCGAGAACGACCCGACCGGCGGCATGCCCTCGTGCTGGAGCTCGCTCAGCACCTCGCCCGAGATTGTCGCGTCGAACTACAGCCTCGCGCCCCACACCGGCAGCCAGCACCTCGGCTTCGAAGGCAACAGCATGGCCATCACCAGCGCCGTGCCCCTCAACGGCGACTCTATCTACGTCGAATTCTGGGCCTTACTCGACGACTACTACAGCGTCACCCTCGAGGCCGGCGTGATGACCAACCCGCTTGTGGACACCACCTTCATACCGCTGCTCACCGTCACCAGCGCCGCCAACAACGGCGTATACACTCACTACGAGTTCAACACCGCCAGCCTCACCGGCTACTACGACTCGACCTTCTACGTGGCCTTCCGCAACAGCGGAAGCACATGGGCACAAGCCTTCATCGACGACGTCAACATACGCGTCAACGAGGGCTGCATGTATCCCGCAGGCGTGGTCGCCACACCCGGTGCACACACCATCGACCTGGTGTGGAGCAACGTCGCCTCGACGATGGACTTCGTCGTCACCTGTCGCGCTGCCTCCGACAGCGTCTGGGACAGCGTCGTCTACGTCAACGACACCACCTACTCCATCACCGGCCTCAACGCCGCCACCGACTATGTGGTGCGCATCGGCTTCCTCTGCTACAGCGACACCCTCTGGACCACCGTCACTGTGCAGACCACCTGCGACCTGTTGCCGCTGCCTTACTTCGAGAACTTCGACTCGTATGCCAACGACGTGATGCCTCCGTGCTGGGAGTGGTCGACCGTCAGTGCAACACACTGGGACGGCGGCGTCTTCTTGCGCGGCTACCATGGCGGCGGCTCGGAATATGTTGTCGTGCCCCAGGTCGCCGGCAACATCACCAAGCTGCAGATAGAGTTCGACTGCAAGGTCGGCACCATCGCCGAGCAGGACGGCATACTCTTCGGCGTGGCCGATGCCTCCGGCACGCTGCTCCAGTGGCTCGACACCATACAGGATGTCAACCACTCGCGCAACAACCATGTGCACCACATCCTCAACATGCTCAACTACACGCTGCCCAGCGGTGCCGCCCGCATCGCCTTCGCACAGTACCGCAACTGGAACGAATGGGCTCTGATAGACAACATCAACATCACCGAGCTGCCCGACTGCTACCCCATCGACAGCCTGGAGGTGCACAACATCATCGACCCCGACCACACCAGCTTCACCTGGGCCTCGCTCGGCACCGAGTCACAATGGCAGGTGTATGTCGACACGGTGACCGTCAGCATCGACTCCATCCCCGACAGCCTGTTCACCACCGTCAGCACCCGTTCGTATGAGATACCTGTGGGTACCATACAGGGCGGCGGCATCTACAAGTTCTATGTGCGTTCCGACTGTAGCTTCGAGCAGAGCAACTGGACCAGCTATGAGTTCGGTGCCGGCACCTATGTTATGAACAGCAGCTCGACAGCCGACACCATAGTGGCCTGCGGCCTCGTGGTCTACGACAACGGCGGTCCTGTGGCCGGATACCTGCCCAACAGCAGCTCGGCCCTTGTCATCCGCTCGGAGAACGTAGGCAGCGAGCTGCAGATCTTCGGCGGCAAGTTCGGCTGGGGCTCGTCGACAGCCACGCTGAACGTCTATGACGGCGAGGGCACCGGCGGCGCCTTGCTCTACACCTACAGCACCATCGACGGTCGCGACACACTGCTCGACACCATACTGGCCACCACCACCACCGGCGCCATGACCATCACCTTCAACGTCGGCGGCTCGATGTGCCACACCGGCTACGAGCTCTACATCCACTGCGTGGGTGCAGCGCTCTGCGAGCGTCCGACACAGCTCAACGCCGTGATGACCGAGGTGGGCGAAGCCACCGTCAGCTGGAGCGGCACCGCCTCGGCCTACGACCTCTACTACAAGCCCACCGGCGCCAGCACATGGAACGTCATGAGCACGACGTCCAACAACGTGGTGCTCACCGGCCTGATACCCGACACGGTGTACAACATGGAGGTGGTAGGCATCTGCGGCACCGACACCTCGATAGCCAGCTTCCCGATAGAGCTCAACACACACTACGACGTTGTCATCACGCCGTGCGACCCGGTCAGTGCACTGACCGTCATCAACGTGACCAACACCACCGCCACCCTCGGCTGGACCAGCGACGGTTCGGAATGGGAGATCGAGGTGGTGCGCGTCGGCCTGACCGACACCGTCACTGCCAACACCAACCCCTACACCCTCACCGGCCTGCTGCCCAACATGCAGTACACCGTGCGTGTACGCACCGTCTGCAGCGGCGTACATGTGGATCCCTATTCAGACTGGAGCAGCAGCGAGACCTTCACCACGCCGCTCGACGGTCCGCAGAGCTACACGCTGAACGTCGTGGCCAACAACGACGCATGGGGCACCGTCACCGGTGGCGGCACCTATGTTGAAGGCACCACGGTGACCATCACGGCCACGCCGAACGAAGGCTACTACTTCGACCGCTGGAACGACGGCAACACCGACTCGGTGCGCACCGTCACCGTCACCGGCAACATCACGTACACGGCCAACTTCGCCGCTAACGGCACGCATAACAACTACTACGTCGTCAGCGTCAGCGCCAACAACCCCGCATGGGGCACCGTCACCGGCGGCGGCGAATACATGGAGGGAGCCACGGCCACCATCACGGCTACGGCCAACACGGGTTACCACTTCGAGGCATGGAACGACGGCAACACCGACGCTATCCGCACCTTCACGGTGACCGAGAGCGTCAGCTTCGTGGCCAACTTCGCCGCCAACACCGGCATCGACAATGTCGAGGTCTACACCATGACACTGTACCCGAACCCGGCCAGCAACACCGTCACGGTGAGCTTCGAGGGTATCGAAGGACAGACGATGGTCGAGATAGTCGACATCAGCGGCCGTACCGTCGTCAGCGAGAGCACCAGCGAAAGCCAGACCACCCTCAACATCGGCAAGCTTGCACAGGGCGCCTACTTCGTCCGTGTGACGGGCGAGAAAGCCACTGCTGTGAGCCGACTGATAGTACGTTAGGAGAAGTGAACGTGACAACGTGTCGACGGTACGTCGACTCGTCAGAGCAGGGGCGGCAGACTTCGGTCTGCCGCCCCTTTTTTGTCGGCTTGCCCCGACACATATTATGCCGTCCAGAGGGGGGCACAGCTCCGGCCACCCAAGGGTTAACACCCACGGCTATCCGCTGCCGCCCCATTCGGGGCTTGGCTGTGGTTGTGGGTACTGCCGCCAGGGGGTGGGTCAGCGCTTACGGAAGGTGAAGAGCATGTTGCCGAAGAAGTTCCACAGCGTGGTGATGGCTATGGCCAGCAGCTTGAAGAGATAGAAGATGTCGATATTCATGCCCAGCAGGGTGAGTGTGCCGCCGTACAGGTCGGGCCAGAGCAGGCGCGAGAGGAGCAGCACACCGTTGTTGATGGCCAGGCCTACGATGCTCACGGCCAGAAACTTGACATATTCGACGCCCACCTGCCGCTCGTGGCTGCGGAACGTCCATATACGGTTGAGGATATAGTTGCTGGTGGCGGCGGCGGTGAAGCTGATGGTGTTGGCCCAGAGGTCGGGCAGTCCGGCGACGTCGCGCATGAGGTACAGCACACCGAAATCGACCACCATGCCACTGGCGCCGACAACACCGAACTTGATGAACTTGACTAATGTGGTGCGGAGTTCCACTAATTGAACACTTTTTCCTCGGGGGAGTGGATGATGCCTGTCTTGCGGACACGTATCTTCTTGTCGCTCTTCGACTTGCTGATGCGTGGTTTAGGCTTGGCCACGCGTGGCAGATACTGCACGTCGCCCTCGTCGTTGATGTCGAGGCCGTAGACCTTGCGTGTGGCGAGGTTGACCTTGACGCTCCAGAAATGGCCGCAGCCGCCGCGTGTGAGCAGCACGTCGGAGGCAAGACGTTCGTCGGTGAGCTCGTCGTCCCACAGGCCGCTCATCCACACGATATGGTCGCCGCGGTCGTTGGTGAAGCCCACATACTGGCGACGATACTTGCGCATGTGCTCGTCGATGATGGGGCACATGCCGCCTTGGTTATAGTGGTCGCGGTTGAGGTAGGCGATACGTTTCTGCACAAGACGTTCGGCCTCGGCGATCTCGGCGTCGGTGGGTGTGAAACGCCCGTCCTGATTTTCGACAGTGAAGTCGACTTCCCAATCCTGATGGAAGGACCAGCCATGATAATTGTTGCCCCAAACCTCGGAGACTTTCCATGTCTCGACAGGTTCAATATATTCCTGTGCACCTGCCAAAGTGAGTGCGGCAAGCGTTGCAAGCGTCAAAAAGAGAGCCTTCTTCATCGTCTGTAACTGTTGGTTTTCAAGGTGCAAAGATACTCATATTTCGACAACTGCGCAAATTTTTTTCCCAATTGGCAAAAAAGTAGTATATTTGCATTTTGAAACAATAACGCAAAGTCAATAAAAAAAGTATACAAGATGAACAAATTTGTTACAGTAAAAGAGGCTGCCGACAAGATCAAGGACGGCATGACCGTTATGGTAGGCGGCTTTTTGGGTGTCGGCAACCCCATTGCCCTCATCGACGAACTAGTGGCCCGCAACGTCAAGGACCTGACCATCATCTGCAACGACACAGCCTATCCCGAAGTCGGTGTCGGCAAGCTCATCACCAACCATCAGGTGAAGGCGCTCATCGCCACCCATATCGGCACCAATGCCAACACGGTGGCCCAGATGAACGCCGGCGAGCTGAAGGTGACGTTGCAGCCGCAGGGCACGCTGGCCGAGCAGATACGTGCTGCCGGTGCCGGTCTTGGCGGTGTGCTGACTCCCACCGGTCTCGGCACCATAGTGGAAGAAGGCAAGCAGAAGCTGACCATCGACGGCAAGGAGTACCTGTTGGAGAAGCCTGTGCGTGCCGACGTGGCCATCATAGGGGCCAACATCTGCGACGAGGAAGGCAACCTGGTCTACAAGGGCACGAGCCAGAACTTCTGCCCCATGATGGCCACCGCCGCCGACACCGTCATCGTCGAGCCGCAGGAGATAGTAGCCACCGGCGCCATAGCCCCCGAGAACGTCAAGACGCCCGGCATCTTCGTCGACTACATCATCAAGAAATAAGAGGAGAGCGCTCCTTCTTTCAGAAAAAAGTGTTTAGCAAGCTAAACACTTTTTTTTATGATTATCCGCAAAGGCACAAAACGGAGACAGCGTCTCTCGCTCATTGCATTGTCTTTGTTTACAATATATTCGCAGCCATAGCACGGGACGCATGGATAGAGTTGATTGTCAATCCCCCCGCCTGCACCCTGTCGGGTCCCGACGTTTGACGGTGCAAAGAGACACACATTCCCCCATCCTGCAAAATATATTTTTCCAATACGAAGAAAAAGTGTATCTTTGCAAAAAATAAACAGGGTCATGGGTATCACTTACGACAGCGTGTTGCAGCGGTTTGTGTTTGATTTCAAGCACGACGGAGCCGAGGATATTGTCAGCCTGACGGGTTCCGGTTACCGTGTGGAGGCGTTCGGCAAGTGCTTCTACTATGGCTACGAGTTCGCGGACCAGGTGGATGGCGCGGTGCGCAGTGCCTTTATCAAGCATGTGAAGTTCTCCGAACCCATACAGGAGAATCCCGACCTAGCACAATTCATCAAGAGGGCTGTCGACAACCTCAGCCACCAGATCAACCTCTACGACTACGACCTGGTGGTGATGCCCGAGTCAACGAGCAAGGTGAACCAGTACATGCTGCGTTACATCTATCGCTTTGCCCAGCCCACGCTGCGCAAGATGGAGCTGGTGAAGGCGTTGCCTGCAAGTATCTCGTTCGATATGGATGCTTATGAGCAGTCGTATCTTGAGGACATTCTGGAGAATGGACGACCCCGTTACACCGAAGCCCAGAAGGAGGAGGTGCGGCAGTCAATCAACAAGATGCTCGACCTTATTCACAACAAGGACTATTTCACCATTGCCAAGGATGTGAAGAAAAGCCGTTTCCGTCCCTATATGATGCAATTCCTCAAGTTCGCCAACAAGGCCGACGAGGAGCTCTGCTCAAAGATACGGCAACAGAATGTGTTGATTATTGACGACGTGGCTACCAGCGGTTCTACCATCAACGAGATACTACGCTCCCTGCGTATCCTCAACGAAGACAACGACATCGCCATCTTCAGTCTTATCGGTCGCAAAGACCTGATGGCCGATGCCACCTGAAAATGTATCTTTGCAAAAAAAATAATACATGATTGTATTCCACGGAAGCGACAGAAGAATAGAGACTCCGAAGATAATGGAGCCCAACCGGGCGTTGGATTTCGGCAGAGGGTTTTATTCGACCCTCAACGAGATGCAAGCCGAAGGGTTTGCCCGCAAGGTACAGGACCGACTGCATTCCGAGGAGGCTGTTGTCAATGTCTACGAGGTGGAAATAGAGAAGATGAAGGCCGGACTGCTGCATGTGTGGTTCGAGTGACGTTCAAGACAGACAAGTCATTGGAATATTTACAATTCGTAACAGCATACAGCGTATGAGCGAACAGGAGCAGATACAATTCACCGCCACCCTGCAACTGATAGTGCCGCAGGTGGTCGACCGTATGGTCAGGGAATACGGTCTCGATGCGTCTGAAGCTGTCGGAGCCTTGTACCGTTCTCGGTTGTATGCCGACCTTGAGCGCGAGAGCAGCAAACTTTGGCACCTCAGCCCGCTGGCATTGGCCGAGCTGTGGCACAGCGAAGCGACGTCAGGAACCATTCAATACCCGGAGGAACCCTGAAAGGGAACTGAACACCTATAAATATGATATAATACGGTGAAGATGTATGAGCAGAAAACTGGAATTTCTTATCTACTGTATCGAAGAATACAAACGCCGCAACGGTACCACCGGACGTGCGACCTACGACCTTTTCGAGCAATCGGGAGTCCCCCGTTACATTATTGATCATTACGATGCCCTGCACACCGCCGGTGTGGAATACACTCTCGAGGACATCCAGCCAATGATAAGTTGAAATCAATTAAAAATATAAAAAACATTAAAACAAAACAGATTATGGCAGTTAAATCTATGCTCCGCGTCCGCATGAGCGCCAAGGACGCACACTATGGCGGCAACCTCGTCGACGGCGCACACATGCTTCACCTCTTTGGCGATGTGGCCACCGAACTCCTGATTATCCAGGACGGCGACGAAGGCCTGTTCTGCGCCTACGACATGGTCGAGTTCAAGGCGCCGGTCTATGCCGGCGACTACATCGAAGCCTACGGCGAAATCACCCACGTGGGCAACACCAGCCGCAAGATGAGCTTCGAGGCCTACAAGGTCATCAAGACGCGCCCCGACATCAGCGCCTCGGCCGCCGACGTGCTGGAGGAGAAGATACTGGTGTGCCGTGCCAGCGGCACCTGCGTCACTCCCAAGGAGTGCCAGCGCAAGAACAGCTAGCCTTGCAGGCTGTCCTATGTAGTGCCGATGTGCTACAGAGGGAGTGAGGATGCTCCGTAGAGAATGAGAGTCTCCAGTATGACCGTGAGACACGAAGAGCCCCGCCGGACGGCGGGGCTCTTCTGTATGCAGCCGGTCGGTAAGACCGGCATGATGTCATGCTGCCTAGCGCACCACCAGACGCTGCACTGCGGTGGCGTCGGCACCGGTGACACGGACGAAGTAGGCACCGGCGGAGAGCGAGGAGATGTCGAGGGTGAGACGCTGCCCATCGGCGACACTGCGCAGCAGTGTGCGACCGCTGATGTCGAGCACCTCGACGATGGCGTGGGTGGCGTCGAGGCTGACGGTGACGCTGCCGCTGGCAGGGTTGGGATAGAGCGTGAAGGCGGCACCCGTCACATCGTCGATACCCTCGCCGCCACCGGCAGGCGTGGTGAACTCGGCGCTGACCCAGTGCTCGCTCAAGGCGCCCTCGGTGCAGATATTCTTCAGCAGGACGCGGTAGGGCATCTCCGCTTCGAGACCTGTGAGCTGGTAGAAGGGGTTGGCGACGTCGGCCGAGCCGACCTCGTCGTCCTCCATGAACCACAGCAGGCGGTAGCCGCTGACGCCGGTGGTGGCGTTCCACGAGGCGTCGGCCGTGTGGGCCGTGACGTTGGTGATAGACAGACCTTCAGCATCGGGGCATATGTCGGTGGTGAAAGTGACCGTGTCGTCGCCCCACTCGCCCGGCAAGTCGTTGCCGATACCGCACAGCGAACGGATGCGTGCATGGTAGGTCACGGCAGGTATCAGGCCGGAGATGACGACGGGGTTGGTGGTGACGGTATATACCGAGTCGAAGGTGGTGTTGAACACATTGACCTGCCAAGCCACCTCGTCGCCCACCTGCGTCCAGCCGAGGATGGCCGAGGTGTAGGCGGTGCCCTGCACGGTGAGGCCGGTGGGTGGCACGCAGCCCAGGTCGAGGGTGGTGGCGGTGACCGAGGTCCATACCGAGGCGGTGCTGTCGGAGCAAAGCTGACGGAGGAAGATGGTGTAGAGCGTGGAGGGCAGCAGGTTGGTGAAGAGATGGCTGCTGCCGACGACGGTGTCGGTGGAGGCGGGCGGGTTGGTGGCGTTGCCTTGCACTATAGCCAGCTCGACAGGGCTTGTGGCCGAGAAGTGGACAGTGAGACTCTCGACATCCTCGACGACATTGCCGACGGCCGGTGCCGCGCAGGGCGCCGCTCCCGTGACGTTGACGTTGACGTTGTCGATGCAGACGCTATAGTAAGAGCTGGTATATGTCCAACGGAAGGCGATGTTGGTGGCTGTGGCAGGCACCGACGAGAAATCGACAGTGTCGACGCTGCCGTTGTAGCTGTCAGGCATCTCGGCGACGCTGACAAAGTCGCTGTCGTAGTTGAATCCGGTGACATAGCCGACAGAGAGGGAGCCGACGGAGCTCTCCGTCTGATACCAGAAGTCCATCGTCAAGGCGTTGACAGGTGCGTTGAACGCCGGTAGGACGACGACCTTGACGCTGCCATAGGAGGAGCCGCCCGAGGTCATGCAGAGCGAGTTGCTGCCGTCGGGCGAGTAGTGGTAGGCCCCCGAGCCGACCACATGCGGGAAATAGACAGCGCTGGTGCCGTTGCTGTAAGCATCCCAGCATCCCGGCAGGTCGCCTGCGGAGGAATAGGTGGTACCAGTGACGGCGTTGAAGTCCTCGCTGTAGGGCAGTGAGGTGTAGGCACAGACGGTGTGGAATGTAGTCTGAGCGAAGGCCGACGTGTCGCCCACGGCACAGATGGCACGCACGGCGACAGTATAGGTGGTGTTGGCGGTGAGGCTGTTGAAGGTATAGGTGGGTGCGGTGACGCTGTCGACAAGGACGCTGTCGAGGTACACCTCCCACAGGCCGGAGGTGCCTGCATCCCAGGTGGCGGTGGCCGCGTCGGTGGTGATGCCCGCCACCGTCAACGAGCCCGGGGTGATGCAGGATGGACACGGCACAGCAGAGGTGGCGATGACGCTGTTCTCGCTGAACGTCGACATGTCGCTGCTGGTGAAGAGCTGTGCGCCGCCGCCGTCGAGTATGGTGCATCCCATCTCGGCGGGCCAGCTGCCACGCGTCAGGCGGAACTCGACAGGCGACGAGGAGCATACGCTGATATTGGCCGTGCCTGTGCTGCCGCCGGTGATGGTGGCGGAGCCCATGAGCATACCTGCCTGATAGACATTGACGGCGCCGCCGTTCCAGCCGTCGCCATAGCTGTCGACCATCTGTATGGTGACGTCGCAGGTGGTGGTGTCGCACTGTGTGGCGATGCTGCCGACCTCGCGCCAGTAAGAGACGTCGCTGCCGCAGAGGGCGCGTACCCAGAAGTAGTAGAGCGTCATCGGGTCGAGGCCGTTGATGCTGGTGGCGGTGTCGCCGACGGTGACCGTCTGCAGGCTGCTGTCGTTCACATCGTTGACAGTGGTGTAGCCCACCTCGTAGTTGCCGGCTGACGTGGCGCTCCAATGGAGCCACACCTCGGAGCCTTGTACGCTGTCGATGGTGGCATAGGAGGGACGTGGGCACGGCGACGACTGCATGATGCTGATGTCGTCGATGGCGCCGCGGCTGGAGGAGGCGGTAGAGGTGGCATAGAAGAGCCATGCCACGTGGTAGGTGGCTGTCGCGTCGAGGCCTGCGGTGGTGAACTCGTACTCATGGAACTGTCCGTCGTGGTCGGGCACGGTGAGCAGCGGCACGAAGGTAGAGGTGTCGTGCGGGTTGGTGATGACGCCGGCCTTGAGCCACGAGGTGGCGCTGGTGCCAAGACGTCCGAAGAAGTTGACCGTGATCTGGTCGCCGGGCAGCGGTATGGCAGGCGACACCACGAGGTTATAGTCGTTGGAGGCCATCAGGAACATCGAGTATTGACCACCCGAGGTGTGGTTATACTCCCAGTTGACCGACGGGTCGGTGCCGTGGTGCATGGTGCTGTCCCAGCAGGTAGGCCAGGCGCCGTTGGAGGGTATGCTCTCCCAGTCCTCGAAGAAAGGCAGTGCGACGGGGCCGCAGGCGGTGCGCACGGTGATGACGGTGGGCAGGGTGTCGGTGCAGAGCGAGGCGACATAGACCGAATAGAGTGTGTTGGCGTCGAGGCTGCTGAAGGTGTAGAACGTGTCGGTCACGTTACCCATGAAGGTGTAGTTGGCATCGCCGGATGCCTTGATGCCGACGACCCAAGTGTCCTCTATGCCTACGGCACTCCAATGGATGCTGATGCTGGAGCTGTCGACATTGTCGAGCGTCAGCATCGGGGCGAAGCAGGAAGGCACGTCGCATTCGGCCACGAAGCGCACGGCGGGGATGCTGTTGGCGACAGTGCCGCTGGTACCGACGTTGGAGGGGTCGTAGTTGGTATAGTCGCTATATGCATATATACCCTGCGAGGTGGCCGTGAGGGCCTTCCACGACGGTGCCGACACCCAGCTGCCGGTGTTGTCGTCGATGGCGACGACCAGGTTGCTCACGCCATCGTAGACAAAGGCCGAGTCGAAGGGTATGACGACCCATCCCTCGGAGGAGGCGGGCAGCGAGGCCGTGCTGGCGACGAGGGTCAGGCTGTCGCTGCTGATCCACGCCGTGTTGCCGGAGAACGAGCTGTAGGCCGTATGGCCGAGGTACACGTCGACGGTGCGTGTCGTCGAGCGTGGAGTCACCACATTGAAGGCGATGCCACGGATAGTGTCGACGTTGGGCATCTGGCTGGCGGTGTATATCATCTCGCCGAACGAATAGTTGTAGTAGGTGTAGGTGGGTAGGTAGTTGAACGTGGTGGTGCCGCTGATTTCGGCGCACGAGGCAGTCATGAACGTGACCGTGTTGCTGGTGGCGGTGTCGTACTGCGGGCTGACGTCGCAGACGTTGCGCAGGGTGGCAGTGTAGCCGTGGCCTGCGTCAAGGCCGGTGAAGGTGTAGCTGGTGCCGGTGGCGGTGACGGTGATGGGTGCCGCCGTGGTGTCGGTGATGTCGACAAGGGTGATGACGACCTCGGAGCTGGGGAAGCCGACGCCCGTGTTGTAGCCCCAGTTGACGACGGCTGCGGTGTAGCTGACGTCGCCCATGACGACGTCAGTCAGCGAAGCGCATGTCATCTGGGTGGTGAAGCTGGGGAAGGCCTTGGTGTCGGAGCTGTCGCTGCCGCATTCTGTCATCACCCAAGCGTAGTAGGTGGTCTGCGGCAGCAGTGAGCTGAGGTTATAGACAGTGTCGATGATGCCGCTGACGGCAGTGGCGCTGGCGACATTGTCGGTGGTGCCATAGTAGACGGTGTAGGACGATGCCGAAGAGCCGCCGTTGGTCCAACGCAGGTAGGCGTCGTAGGGGGCCACGCTGTCGACCATGGCGTCGGAGGGCTTGTTGCAGCCGTTGTCGATGCCCACATGGAAGTCGTCGATATAGAGGTAGTAGCCATTGTTCTGCAAATACTTGACAGCCACATAGCGCACACCGGCGGGATAGGTCGCCGTGAACTCCTGCCAGCTGGTGGTGGGGTTCACCTCGGAGCCCCACACGAAGGCTGTGTCGTCGGTCGTGGTGTAGGAGTAGCCGACGGCGAAGTTCTCCGTATAGCTGGCGCTGTATTTCTTGTACCAGAACGACACTGTGATGCCGTCGTTGTCGGTGCCGCCAAGCGGCGGAGTGACGAGGTACTGCGGGGGAGTGAGGTTGTAGTAGAAGCGGAACGAGGCCGTGCCGGAGTGGCTGCTGGCAGTGCTGCAACCGGTGTATGTCGCACAGGATATCATGCTCCAGCAATCGAGGGCGCCGGCGTCCTCGAAGCCTTCGGTGAACGGCACCATCAGTATGCCGCAGGTGGTACGGAACGTGGCGCTGACAGGTATGCCGTCGCCACCCGAGCAGTTGGGTGTCACGACAAAGTGGTAGGCGGTGCTGGCATCGAGGCCTGTGGCGGTGTAGAACGTGTCGGTCAGCGAGTAGACCACGACAGTGTCGCCACCGTCCTTCCAATAGGTGACGGTGTAGGAGGCGCCGACATTCATCTCGTCCACCCACGCCAGGCTGACGCTCTCGCTGTCGGCGTAGGTCATCGTCAGGTTGCTCAGCGGGTAGCATCCGTTGTCCTCGCTGACAGTCAGGTCGTCGATGAACAGGGTGTACTGTCCGTAGCCGCTGCGCACGGCACGTATGGCCATACGCTCGCCATAGCCCGTATAGCCGGCGAAGTAGACGGTGTATTCATGGTAGTTCTGGTTCCAGTTGCTGGCTCCCGAGAAGGTGATGAGGTTGAGCGTGTCGACGGGCACAAACAGCGAGTCCTCCATGACGCCGACCTCCAAGGAGCAGGGATACGACGAGCTGGCAGAGACCCACATAGTGAGCTTCAGCCCGCTGATGTTCTGCATCAGCGGCAAGGCGACGAGCTCGGTGTCGCTGCTGCTGGACGAGGCTTCGAACTCGAAATAGCAGCTTCCGTTGCGCGTGTTGGATGGCCACTGATAGACCGACGGGAACGTGTGTCCGCTGTTGGTGCCGGTAGTGATTTGCTGCCAGCAGTCGGGCAGGCCGTCGGTGGCAATGCCTTCGAAGCCCGTGGTGTACGGTATCGTTGTGTAGTCAGAGCATCCGCCCTGGGCTGTCGCCGTGATGGGCAGAAGCGCCGCAACGGCAATAGAAACAATCAGTTGTAATGTCTTCTTCATATCATGTATGGATTAATGTTTTGAGGTGCAAAGATACATAAAAATCTTTTATTTAAACACAGACGCATGAAAAAAAAATATTAAAACACGAATTATCATGAATTTACCATTAATTATCAATGGGTAATTCGTGGCCATTCGCGTTTTGTTCAGAGGAAAGATACTAACTTTTTCCGACATAGAGAAATATTTCTTTCTGCGCGTCACGCTTCCGTCGACGCTGTGCGCCATGTGTCGACGACAACAGGGTAGTCTATCTCTTTCAGGAAGGTGTAGGCGCCCTCGGTAGAGAGCAGGTCTTCGGGGCTATGGGCGTCGGTGCTGACAAGCAGCGGTATGCGCCATTGCTTCATCTGTCGCAACAGTCGGCGCGAGGGGTAATAGTCGGGATGGCGCCCCTTGTAGATGCCGCGTGTGTTGACCTCGCAGATGAGGTGCAGCTCGTGCACCAGCGCAAGGGTCTCGAGGGCCAGCGCCTCGTACCACGGCTCATCCTCGGCGAAGTAGCGGCCACGGTTGTGCATGGCCACCTTGTCGGGGTGGCCGAGTATGGTGGGCCTGTTGCGGAGGAGCATGGCGTTCTGCTGGTGGAAATAGGCCGTGACGGCACGCCGTATGTCGCCACCGAAGATACGCCGCAGCCCCTCGTCATAGCGCTCATAGCGCGGACCGTCGATGAACCAGAGGCTCTCTGGATTGAACGTTGAAGATTGAAAAACGGAACTATCGGAGGCCGGGATGAGGTGCACACTGCCGATGACATATTCCAGTCCGCCCTGTTCTATCAACGGTGCGAAGTCCTCGCACATGCCGGGGACATAGTCTATCTCGAGACCCAGCGATATCTCGATGCGACCTCTGTATTCCTCCTTCAAGGCACGCACCTCGCGGCAATAGCCCTCATAGTCGGTGATGGAGAAGGTGTTCTCGAAGGGCAGCGGACAGTGTCCACTGAAGCCCAACGCCGTGAAGCCGTGTGCGACGGCGAACTCCACCATCTCGCGCGGCGTAGCCTTGCCGTCGCAGTAGGTGCTGTGGGTATGGAAATTAGAAAGCATATACCATACTCAGCGACAGGCGCAGGTTGCCGACGGGAGTGTCGTAGCCTGCGCAGGTGTATTCCGCCTCGGCGGTGAAGTCGAGACCCGTGAGGGTCGTGTAGGTGAGGCGTGGCTGTATGCGCCAGAGGTAGTCCAGGTCGCCCCCTCGACCGAAGGCATGGAGGTAGGGTTGGTCACCATAGCCCTGATTGCAAGCATAGCCGAGGAAGAGGCCGGGACGCCAGTGCCCTGTGGTCTTTTCTACATCCATCCACACGGTGTTGAAGTGCCAGTCGCTGAAGGTGCTGTCGGCCAGCATCAGGTAGCCGCCCAGCGAGCAGCCCTCGTAGAGGCTGTTGTTCAGCAAGGTCTGCGCCTTGACGGTGACGGGGCCAATCGAGGCTTTGCCGAAAAGGGAATAGCTCAGCGAGGTGTGCAGCGTCCCCGCCGGGTCGGGCACCACGGGCTGTATGGTCTTGGCGTTGACGGCGGCGCCGACGAAGAGGTGCTCCGTGCGGTAGCGCAGCTGGGCGTTGAGCTCCGGCACGAGGCTGTGGCGGGCAAACTGGGTGCTGTAGGCCGGCAGGCCGTCGAGGAGCCCCTGGCTCATGTTGTCCAGCTGCCACTGGGCAGCGGCCACGGCCTCGAAGCCGTGGAGGTGATACTCGTAGCGCACCTGCGGCTGGCGGGCGTAGCAGTGGAACGGGGCACCCATGTTGAGCGGGTTGGTCATGGGCATAATCTCGTGGATGACCATGGCATACCAGTACTGGCCGGCCAGCAGGCGGTGGCGACCGCCCCAGTCCATGTCGATGTAGGCGTGGCGCAGGCGCAGGCCGTTGATGGTGGCGTTGGTGCTGCCTGTGAAGTCGCCCTCGACGTAGGCTGTTGTCTTGGCGCCCAGCATGTCGGGGCCGCCGACGCGCAGGCCGAGGCGGGCGGTGATGGCCAGCATGTCGGCCTGCCAGCCGTCGTTGATGTCGTTGCCGAGGCTGTCGCGCACGACAGGCTTGGGGTAGAAGAGCATCATGTCCTCGCGCCCGCCCACCACGCTGCGGCTGTCGGCATAGTAGTGCGGGTTGACGAAGCCGTGCCAGTCGAAGCTGAAGGGGCTTTGGGCACGGATAGTTCCTATAGTACCTATAGTGACTATAGCTGCTATCAATCCAAGCTTCTTCATTTCTTGATGGCAAGGATGAGTCCGAGGGCCACGCCCAGGAGGGCGGCGAAGAGCACCTGCAGGTTGGCGGGCAGGATGAAGGTGACGGTGTGGGCCGGGAACCAGAAGAGGGGGATGGTCTTCTTGATGACGAAGTTCCACTGCATGTCCCAGTCGATCTTCTGGCCGAAAATCTCGCGCATGTGCATCGGACGCAGCAGGCCGCGCACGGTGCCGCCGTTGTCCAGTATGTGTATGTCGGTGCACTTGTGGAAGGTCATCATCACCGGTGCGAAGATGCTGTTCATCAGCACCGAGACGGCGAAGGCGATGCCGAGCTTGCCCCATGTGAGTTCAGAGGCTTTGAACACAGCGGCATAGCGTGCAGCGTGGCCACCCTGGCCACTGACGGCGTCGGCCACCGTGCCGAGGAACGTAGGCACGCCGCTCTTGAAGATGACCATAGCCATAGCGATGCACATGCCCAGGAAGCCCCACACCATCATGCGGGGCACTATGCCGAAGCCCGGCTCATTGTAGACACCCTTGCGGATGCGCAGGGCCAGCATCTCGCCAAGGGTGGCGAGGATGGCGAACTTGAAGAACGCCATGATGTAGGGATGCCCGGCGGTGGCCCGACAGAACCAGTCGAAGAAGCCCGTCTGCGGGATGAAGAACGGCGCCAGCACCACGACGACACAGAGTATCAATATCCAGTCGGCCTTTTTCATAACACTACAGAATGTGCGTTAGCATCGGGGTTGACACGTTTCACCATGCCCTGCAGGGCGGTGCCGGGACCCACCTCAATGAACTCGGTGGCGCCGTCGGCCAGCATGTGCTGCACCGTGGCTGTCCAGCGTACGGGCGAGGTGAGCTGCATGAGCAGGTTCTTCTTTATCTCGGCGGGGTCGCTGTGCGGCATGGCGTCGACGTTCTGGTAGCAGGGGCACACAGGTTTGGTGAAGGCAGTCTTCTCGATAGCCTCGGCCAGCTCGATACGTGCAGGCTCCATCAGAGGGCTGTGGAAGGCGCCGCCAACAGCCAGCGGCAGGGCCTTGCCCTTGGCCTCCTTGACCTTCTCGCAGGCACGGGCCACACCCTCGTTGGTGCCGCTGATGACCAGCTGGCCCGGACAGTTGTAGTTGGCCGGCACGACCACCTCGTCATCGACCGAGGCACAGATGTCCTCGACAGTCTTGTCGTCGAGCTTGAGCACGGCGGCCATCGTCGAGGGCGACGCCTCGCAGCATCTCTGCATGGCGTTGGCACGGGCTATGACCAGACGCAGGCCGTCCTCGAAGCTCATAGCACCGGCGGCGACAAGAGCCGAGAACTCGCCCAGCGAGTGGCCTCCCACCATGTCGGGCTGGAAGGCACTGCCCATATACTTGGCCAGTATCACAGAATGGAGAAAGATGGCAGGCTGCGTGACACGCGTCTGCTTCAGGTCCTCCGGCGTACCGGCAAACATCAGGTCGGTGATGCGGAATCCGATAATCTCGTTGGCACGCTCGAACATGGCGCGACACTCGGCATTGCCCTCATAGAGGTCCTTGCCCATACCCACAAACTGGGCTCCCTGTCCGGGAAACACATATGCTTTCATAGTATGATATTGTTTATGCTTTTCATACCTTAACGGCGGTATTGTGTTTTTATTGTGTCGGGGATAGTAGAAAGTGGGCCGGAAGGACATAGAGGCTATAGAAGCTATAGAAGCTATAGGAGCTATAGAAACTATAGAGGCTATAGAGGCTATAGAAACTATAGAAACTATAGAAGCTATAGAAACCATAGAAACCATAGAAGCCGCCACCCTCACTGCCCTGAAAATAAGCCACTAAGCCGCGCTAACTCCTACTCATATCCTACTCCTCTCCTTGTCCTCTACCTGATAAAATTTTCTTTAGTAGGCAATAATAAGTGGAAAACAACGTTATGGTAAGCAGTCGATAACAATAAAATAGCATCTTATGGCCAAGTTTTCAATGGGTTACCTGGGACCTTTCAGCGGACGCCTCGGCACCGCTGTGGGATATATGTGGAACGGCAAGTGCTGCATGCGCGCCTACCAGCGCTATGTGCACAACCCGCGCACCGAGGCGCAGCAGGCGCAGCGCACGCTGTTCAAGCAGCAGGTGCAGCTCGCCGC
>FLNX01002029.1_pt1 | contig 17708 bp, 16 predicted proteins | sample 1140341 | NCBI WGS metagenome assembly FLNX01 (sample SAMEA3878208, study PRJEB12797) | bioreactor metagenome | biome: Moose rumen | place: Sweden | collected 2011-10
TGGTTGACATTTGCTCAGCCAAACTGCGCAATGATGATAAGTTGCTGCGCATACTGGAGGTCAATGTTATGCTAGCCACCATAACAACCTCCTTCCAGCCAATCCTTTATTGTCACGCCAATCATTACCTGTCATCGCTGAGCAGTCTTTCGACTGCGAATTAGCGATCTTCAATGTTTCTACTAATTCGCAGATGGCTAATTCCGCTCGCTTTACGCTCGCTACAGCCATTACATTGATTTTTTTGAGGTGACAGTTTATATTTAATCTCGAGTCGCAATAGTTACCAGAAGCATCATCTCTTGCAAATACACCAAAGCACAGTATATTTTGCATATACTGCGACACTTTTAGTGCTTTTTGCAGAGCTTTTATCATTTCTTTTCGCTCCTAACTATCTGTTTTTCCTAACACTTATGTCTATTATACCACATTTTTGCACCAGTGTAAACCCTTTTTGTTTAAGATTAAGTTAATTAGTTATTGCTTATTAAAAAATAAGTTTTATTGTCATAAAAGCTCAAGAGCAATCGGGTATTTTGCCGGAATTTCATCGATTTTATCAGTCGTTGAGAGCGAGCTTTTTTCTTTTATTAAAAAAGGGTTATCCGCAGTGTCCAGCACAGGCATCGCACAAAAAATTTTTAGTGATAACAATATAAATTGCTGTTTGGTCGTCTTCCGAGAACAACAACAACAATTCTTGGAAACTTAATATGTCTAACGGTAACCGGAACAACAACAATAAGAACAATAATTACTACGTCCGTGCCTTCCAGCTTCTTTAATAAAAGTGTTTTTTCAAATCTGATTGCTCTTGGCGCGCCAACCACGTGCCTGACGAGCTATTGCGTCCATCAAAAGGCTCAAATGCGCCAATTTGTTAATACTCAAAATATTCATATCCACACACAAGCGCAACTCAACCTTTAAGGTCTCAAACGAGGCCAAAAATTTATCAATATGCAATCTGCGCTCGGCAATTAAAGTATTGGCATTATACAAATGTCGCACCATATCCAAGCAATCGCGTTTCATATCCTGCCCTAAGGTATATTTAAAGTCGCGCGAAAATTTGTTGGTGGCTTGATAAATTTCCAACAACAGTTGATATGAATCCCGATAAAGCGGTAATTGATTGTAATTAGCCATATTTTTTCCTTTCTTTGTTGTAATTATAACGACGATACTGCCTGCTTTGCCGCAAAGAGCGCTTGGTTTGCTCTTTGGGCATAAAAAGTTTGTTAATTTTTAAGTGTGAATTGTCTGCCGCCTTGTCTATTGCCGGGCTCAAAAAGGTTGAACCAAGCAGGCTCAAAATATGCCCCCGCAGATTATAAGTTTGATAATGCCGCATAAACCCTAAATACGAATTTATGCTTGAGTTAAAATAAGGCAGAATTTCCAAAGTCTTAGCTTGGCTTTGATGCATTTTGGGCAATAAATTATAAATTTTTTTATACAAATTGCCTTTGGTGCGCTTGCCGATTGTTATATGATCATGTTTGATAAATGCACCGATAAACCTTACCCCTTTTGTATAATGCTGCAGATAAACCTTTTGCGGATGAAGATTTAATTTGAGCTCGGAGGATAAAAAATGCTCTATACGACGATGCGCCGCTTTTAAAAACTCTTTATCTTCATGAACCAGAACAAAATCATCAACATAACGTCCGTAATATCTAACCCCTAAAGTTTGAGTTATAAACTTATCCAAATCATTAAGATAAAAATTAGCAAAAACCTGCGATGTCAGGTTGCCTATCGGAAGCCCCTTGTTTTTGTTTGACCAAAACAAACTTTTATAATAAGGCAATCCGTTCCAATCGCTGATATTGCCTTTGATGATGCAATTATCCTCCGGATTGTTAAAAATTACCTGTTTTATCAATTTCAACAATATATCCAAATCATCATGCCGATATTTTTGGCGCAAAAAAGCGGCTAATTTGCGATATAGTATGGTTTTATCAATACTCATAAAAAAAGAACGAATATCCAATTTTAGGATATAACAATCCTTAACCCCGCCCAATGAGCATTTTTGCAACATTTCCTGCACCCTTTGGGCACCAAGGAGCGTCCCCTTGCCGGTTCGGCAACTGTAACTGTCAAAAATAAATTCTGCCTCCAAAAGCGCGTTTATCTTATCAATAATCCAATGATGGACTATGCGGTCGCGAAAATCCGCCGCAAAAACCTCACGTTTTACCGGTTGGGAGACTATAAACGCAATCGAACGATTTATTTTATATTTACCGGAATTTATTTCACGCCACAGAGATAACAAATTATCCTCAAAATCTTGCTCAAATATAATGGCATTAGCCGTGCGACGCTTGCGAAGGCGGCACTCATAATAGGCTTTGAATAAATCTGTTAACTCAACTTTTGACAACTTTTATAAGCAAAAAAAAATCTCTATCTATGTCAATCAAATTGGGTGATAATTGCTTAAGATTCTCTTAAACGCTCTTCGTTTCCTTTTTTATTTTTTTCAAATGCTTAATTAAAGAAAAGTGTTGCTTTATGTCATTACGAGGAAAACTAATGTTTGACGAAGTAATCTCGGCAAATTACCATAAAGCAGCCGAGATAACCACGAAAATCAGAGATTTTCTCGTTATGACACTCGTATTTCACAACACTTTTCTTTAATAGAGCGTTTTCAAAAAAACACTATAGCATCGACACCAAAGCGATTGCTATTATGCAATAGAAAATTATTCCGCTGAAATACATCCCTGCGACCTTAAAATCAGTCTTTGACGGCATCGCATTTTCAATAATTACGGTCTGCCCGAATATATAAAGCAGACAATTAATTAAAGTCGGTTTCATCTCGGGTAAAAAATAGCGATTAATATAAAATCCTATCGGTAACAGCAGCAACGGCGCCAAGGCTGAAGGCACCGCATTATAAAAAGTCATATTGCGAAAACTCACACTACCCATCACATATCCCTCCGGAGAGCGTTTGGGGAAAATTGTAAAATTGCAAGGACGTGCATTTAAAATCATTCCGACAATAAAATGCAAAAACTCGTGCAGTACGGTACCGAAAACATTAATCACTGCCGCCCAAAACATTGAACGATAAGTGTATTGCTTTAAATGAACCAACACAACCACCATCAAAATAAGATAAAAACGATTGTTAAAAAAATTGCTCAAAAACTCCGGCGAATTTAAATAATCCCACCACCGCATCATCGTCATTTGTATATCAAATGCCATCTTTGCCTCTACCGTAAACTTCTCAATCCCGCCACATAAGTATTCATCAGCAACTTGCACAAATTATGTCGATTAAGCCCGCTCGATTCCCGTAGCTTATTACCCAGCAAATATCCGCTCAACCCGAATAAGCTCATCTCCAAAACTTTTATCATCATACGTTTTTCTTTAACACTCATATTACCCATCAATTTAGCCGTTTGCCAGCAAAACAATAAATCTATTTTTTTGATAATGCGAGCCTCAGCCATACTGCTTTTAGCCGCTCCGGAGGAAAAATGGCGATGATACAACAAATTCCACAAATTTGGATTCGCTATAATATAATTGGATAAAACATCGGCATAACGATTAAGATTATTAAAGGCATTATTACCTAAACTTACCTTACACATCTGGGAATAAAGCTCTTGCAAAGTCTGTACATTTTCGTATGTAATCAAATTATCCATCGTACCGAAAATATTATAAATCATTCCCACTGACGAATTAGCTTCAGCTGCCAATTTACGGGCGCTTAATTCATCAATTCCTTTTTTACGTACCAAATCGCGTGCCCTTTTCAACAGCGTCTTTTTCATCTCGCCGTGCACGAACTGTTTTAACTTTTCACTTCTGACATCATTCATAAAATTTATCTTACCTTAATCACAAAAAAAATTGCCAAACTTAAAAACTTGTGATTATATTACCTCATTATGGTCAGGTTTCAATTTAATTTTGCAACATTTTAATAAGGTATTTTATCAATGAACAAAATTATCGCTGTTTCAGCTCTTATTTTACTTTCAAATATTGCTTGGGCTCAAAATGATAATTTACTTTTTGATGACAGTGATATTATCGTTCGCGCCAATACACAAACTCAAAATGCCGATATTATTAATAAGGCAAAAGATAATGCTGATGCCGTTAATATGGCAAAAGATTTGCTGAAATCAGCTCCGCGCCGATTAGAAGCGCCGACTGCTGTATCTTTCAGCTCTGCAGCGAAACCGAAAAACAAAAAGAAATCAGTTTCAACCTTTGCTGCTCCTTTCGGTTTACTGTGGAACGCTTCTGTCGATGAAACCACCAATCAAGGTGTAGAATTAACTCCGGTTGAAATGAAAGATTATCCTAATTCTTTCCAAGCGTCGCATTTGCCTAAAAGTATTGATTTTTTTGAGCGCGTTTATGTTTCTTTCGGCGAAATGGACGAACTTAACCGTATCTTGGTTTATTCACATCCGATTGAGGATAATGCCCAAGCCGCCAAAACGCTCAAATATTACAAAATTTATTCGGAAAATCTTGATAACAAATACGGCAATATGCAACAATTTTTTACACCTGCTCCCGTTGAAGTAAAAAAAGATCAAAACGCTCAAGAAGCGCCTCAAAAAGATAACTCTATCGGTAATCCCGATTTTTTGGCACAACTGACATCCGGTGAAGCCGTATTATATTCGACCTATCATAATGACAATGTTTCCGCTACCTTAAGCATAAATGTTGACGGCGAACAAAAAAGCTATATAGTAATCGACTACTCCAACCTGCAAGTAATCAAAAAGCAGGAGAAGCAAACTTTCGACGCTTTATAGACGGATATTAAGGGACTTTACAGATGAAAAAAATTGCTTTCAGCGGCGCCGCCGGTAACGGCATCAGCCCATTAGAACAAATTATGTTACATAAAGGTTACACGGTTTGCGGCTCGGATTACGGATTCGATTTGGGTAAAGATGCTGATCGCCGTTTGGCCTTAACCAAAGCCGGAGTAAAAATTTTTCCGCAAGACGGCTCAATGATTGATAAAAATACCGAATATTTATGTGTTTCCGCCGCATTGAAAAACAGCAATCCCGACATTCAAAAAGCGCAATCTTTGGGAATACCGGTAAAATATCGCTCGGATTTATTATTGGAAATTTTATCCTCCTATCGTTACGGCATCGCTGTCGGCGGCACCGCCGGCAAAACCACTGTCACCGCAATGATTGGATTTATTTTGGATACTCTTGGCAAATCTCCTTGTATGGTTAACGGCGGCGCATTATGCAACTATTCTGATATGACAGGCATTCCCAATTACATTTATAATGATGGCGATTATTGCGTAATTGAAGCCGATGAAAGCGACGGCTCAATTCAAAAATACCATCCGTTTATCGGCATCATCACCAATATTTCGCACGACCACACTTCATTGGAAAAACTTTTTGAATATTTTGGAGTTTTTGCCTCGCATTCGCAAAATTTGGTCTTGAACTTGGATTTTCCCAATCACGCTAAAATTACTCATCATCATCTGACCACCTTTTCATTAAATAACCCTCAGGCTGATTTTTACGCCGACAACATTACCCTAAATCCGGCATCAATTGAATATACTCTACAGGGTGTTCGTTATAATTTACCGTTGATTGGCCGTTTTAATGTTGCTAATGCTTTAGCCGCTATAGCTGCTTGTTCGATTTTAGGCATTACGACGCACGATGCCGCCCGCGCTTTGGAAAATTTCCGCGGAGTTAAAGCTCGTCTGGAAAAAATCGGAACTGATAACCATATTACCGTATTTCACGATTTTGCTCACAACCCCAGCAAAATTGAAGCGTCACTTTTAGCCTTAAAATCATCTGCCGGTCGGGTTATCGCTATGTATCAACCGCATACGCCTTTTTCGGCCCGCAATACCGGCGATGAAACCGCCGCGGTAATTGCTCGCGTCTTATCTGATGAAGACATTATCATTATGCAGGAAATTTATGAACTTACACCGAATGACAAGGATATATCATCAGCGGATATTATTGCCAAAATCAAAAGCAACGGTCATAATAAGGCATTCTTCCTGCCGCACAAATCTGATACTATGCAATATCTGCTTACCCACGCTAAAATCGGTGATAAAATAGTTATAATGGGTGCTCACGATAATTCTCTGGCCGATTTCAGCGCCGAGATTGTACAGAAACTTAAAAACCGATAAGATTTAGGCCGTAACGCAAATATTTCATATCCAGATTCCATATCAAACCGGTATACATCGCAATTCCGCTCCAGCCGCGTGAAACAAAAGACATCATACAGCCGATCATCCATAAATTAGCCGGCGGCAAAAACACCGCACAAAAAGGATAACCGACTTTAGGTAAGTCAGTTTGTTTCTCGTGTATTTGCGAACAAACCGTATCTATATGATACCCCAACATAAAGCCGAATACTCCGCAAACCAAAATATTCATCGGGGCAAATATCTGATAAAAACTTATTACTATCATCGTGATTACCCCCAAGAGCGGGAAAAAATAAGGAGCAATCACGATTAACCAATTGCCGTCTCCTTCAAACGACATACTGCCGCCGCTGTCATCGGGATTAATGCGCAATCCCTTAACTTTGTGAAAAGTTAAAAGGGCAAAAAAAGCGTGCGTCATCTCGTGAGCCAAAACTTCCATTGAAGCGCGTACCGAAGCATCCATCATCGTGCGTGTTACAAAGAAAAATATTGCGCCGGCAAACATTGCAATATAACGCATATTAGCAAAATTAAAAGCTTCCAATGACTTTATAAAAGCCGGTAACGATAAAAATAAAATTATTGCCACCGGCCACTTTAAAAGTTCCAAAAATCTATCGATAAATTTATACATTACTTAGTTACCACTACCATCGCCTCACGCAAAATTCTGTCATAAATCATATATCCCTGCTGTATTTCGGCGATAATGGTTCCGGCCGGTTTAGTTTTATCCTCAACCTCCTGTACCACTTGGTGAAAATTCGGATCAAATACTGTCCCCATAATTTCCATTTTATGAATATTAAACTTATCAAAAACCTTCATCAATTCATTTTGCGTCAGTTCGATTCCTTTTAAGAAAGCGCTTTTATCTTCATCATCGTCTTTATCGTTGCAAGCATCAATTGCTCGCTGTAAATTATCTGCCACCGTCAACAAACTTTTAGCAAAATCTGCTACCGCGAACTTAACGCTTTTCTCCATTTCCTGCTGACAACGACGTTTAACATTTTCCGCCTCAGCATAAGCTCTTAAGTAATTTTCCTTCAGTTTATGATTTTCTTCCAACAAACTTTCAACGGTCAATTCATCGTCAGCCGCATCTTTTTCTCCCTCTTGCCCCTCAACTTGTTGATTTTCCTCTGCAAAATCATCATCTTGCGACATTTTATCAGACTCTTTGAAATTTTTATTTTTGTTCATCACTTTTCTCTTTAAATTATTTTAGAAACCATTTATATTATGCCCATAACAATTATTTAGTGGTTAAATTTTGACAAGTCAAGAGTAATGATTGCACTGCACAATTTAACCTAATGCCAAGAAAGATTAAGATATATGTCTAAACCCAAAATCAGTTCCGATATTTTATTAAGCACGACTTTTCTGCCTTCCACTTTTAATAAAAAGAAATTTTCTTTAACTTATTCCGTGCCGTCTACTCCGCGCACATTAGAATTGCAAAATTCCGGCCAAAACCAAGTATTCGGACGCCGCTCTTGGAAAGAAATCACTAAGGTCAACGGTTGGATGCTCTCGGCCGAAACAGCTACCTTTATGAAAGCCGGCGGATTAGGAATGATTGCCTCCGAATTACCCGACACTTTCAACCTGCAATACGGAGATGCCGGCGAAAAAATCAGTGTGGTAACGCCAATGTATTTAGGCGATACAGGTAAAAAGAAAGCCGAGTTTATTGCCGGAACTTACTATGGCGCCGAACACTGCGAAATCAAACTAACGAAAATCCACGAAATTACTGTTCCTTTTATCAGTGATGATGATTGTGAAACTTTTACCGACTACACTGTAGAAGTATACTCCGGTCATTTTGAAAACACCGATTACATTTTTCTCAAAAATGAACACTTTTTTAACATTGATCCTTCTAAGAAAAATCCGCCGGCACAGGACGGTTGCTATATTTTGAACAAATATAACGTTAATGAAGTCGAGCGCTTTGCTTTCTTCTCTAAGGCAGTATATACATTAATGTTTTCTTGGCTTAACGCATTTAACTGCCCCAATATCATCATTGCTAACGATTGGCACAGCGGCGCCATTTCCGGACTAACCAAATATCTGCCTTTAGCTCTGGCTGAAAAGGAAATTATCAGTGACGAAGTATGCGACAAACTGCGCTCGATTCCGATAGTGCACATTGCACATCACTTGGGGTATCAAGGTTGGGATTATGAAAATACCGCACGTATCTTAAACTCGCTTTACGAAGAGCACACTGCTTTTATTTTCAAAAATGCCAAACCGATTAAGAATTCCAACCATCGCGCTTTTAATACTTTAATTGTGTATGATTGTTACAATCAAGCTTCTTGTAATTTTCATTTGGCTGACCGTGTTGTTACGGTTTCCAAAAACTATATGGAAGAAGTATCTAAAGAACTCGGTTTCGGTTATGATTTTCGTGACATTTTAAAAATTCGTAAAGACCACCGTACCTTTTTCGGGGTTGTTAACGGTTACAACAAAAATCTGATTTCACCGAATGCTGATAAAATTAAGTGCATCAATGAATATTTCGGCGACACCGATTTCAAAACTTATTCCGAAAATAATATTGAAAACAAATTATCCAATAAGCGTGAATTTATTAAATTGTTATCTCGTATAGCGAAAGATAGCGCTTACAAAGATAAAGTTATTCCGTTAATTAACGCCTATAAATTCAAAGATGTTTTTTCCTCCATCAACGATATTGCCAAAGTTCCGGTTGTTTGCGCCACTTCGCGCTTGGTTGAGCAGAAAGGCTATGATGTGGCGGCAGCTGCTATTTCGCGATGGATACAAAAGTATTCCGCTGACGGATTGGAAATGCCGATATTTATCTTAGGCGGCGCCGGTAATGTTGAATTATTTAAAGAATTGCAAAAATTCAAAGATAACATCAGTAAAATTAACCCTGCTGCCGGAGCTCGCATTTTTGTTTTCCACGGCTATAAAGATCAGTTTGCTTATGCTGCACAATTAGCTTCGGATTTTTATTTGATGCCCTGTCGTTTTGAACCTTGCGGACTGACGCAGATGGAAGCTCTTGCCAAAGGTGCTCTGCCGGTTGCTATGTCTACCGGCGGCTTAGTTGACACCATTGATGACCACGTTGACGGATTCCGCACTGAAGTATTTTTCAGTGAAGGACGCCACGTTTACGGTCCCAACATTTCGGCACGTCGACTTAAAAACAACACCAATGCCTATACCGAAACCTTAGAAAATGCTTTATTAACTTTCTATGAAATGCCTAACCTCATTACCGAAATGCAGCGCAACGCTATGCGTAAGGATTTCAGTTGGAATGTTGAAGGCGGCTCATTGGCAAAATATCACACTTTATTCAAAACCGGCAGTATATAATCACAAGGATTTAAAATGCGTAATTCTCAGAGATTAAACAACCAATTACGGGAAATTGAATTTATTCCGAACTTTAACCCTTATGCCGAAGGCTCGTGTCTGGTTAAATACGGTAATACACACGTTATTTGTACGGCAAGCGTTGACACCAATATTCCTTCCTGGCTCAAAAACGAGAACAAAGGCTGGTTGACCGCCGAATATGCGATGTTGCCGCGCGCCACTCAAACTCGTACGGCACGTGAAAACAAAAAACCCTCCGGTCGCACACAGGAAATTCAGCGCCTTATCGGCCGTTCCTTGCGCGCCGTTCTCGACTTGGCAAAAATGCCCGATATTTGCATATATATTGATTGTGATGTTATTCAAGCCGACGGCGGAACCAGAGTCGCCTCGATATCCGGAAGTTTTGTTGCTTTGTATTTAGCAATTCGCAAGCTTATGTCTGAAGATAAAATTAAAGAAAATCCCATTCGTGAATTTGTAGCCGCAGTTTCTTGTGATATTTACAATCAAGAAGCGATACTTGACGTTGATTATGAAGAAGACTCCAATTCGCAGGTAGATATGAACTTCGTTATGACTGAAAGCGGCAAAATTGTCGAAATCCAAGGGACTGCTGAAGGTTTTCCTTTCACCGAAACCGAGTTTGCCGAACTTTTTGCTCTCGGTAAAAACGGTATCAAGCAAATTATAAGCAAACAAAAAGAAGTATTAAAATGATTAACGAACTTATTATTGCCTCACACAACCAAGGTAAAATAACCGAATTTAAAAACATCCTTACTCCTTTAGGCGTTAAAGTTTATTGTGCTGATGATTTTAATCTTCCGGATGTTGAAGAAACCGGCACTACTTTTGCTGAAAATGCTCATATTAAAGCCGAAACCTTGGCACAAATTTCCGGTAAGCCTTGTTTGGCAGATGATTCCGGTTTATGTGTTGATTCCTTAAACGGCGCCCCCGGAGTTTATTCTGCACGTTACGCGCCCAATCGTGATTTTAATCTGGCTATGCAAAAGTTAATCAATGAATTGCAAGCTAAAAGCGCCACTGACTGGAGCGCTCATTTTTCTTGCGTTTTAGCTTTGAAAGTTCCGCAACAAGCTGTCCGTCTTTATGAAGGACGCGTCGACGGCATTATCACCCCCCATCGTCGCGGTAGTAATGGTTTCGGCTATGACCCGATTTTCATTCCGCAAGGTTATGCTAAAACATTTGCCGAAATGACGGCAGAAGAAAAAGCCGCTATATCGCACCGCGGACGTGCCTTAAAGCAATTTTTAAAACAGGAATTCAATCTTGCCGATTTATAACATTCCGTCAACCGCTAACTTTGTCGAAACTCTGGCCCGGAAATTACTGCAGGACTATGCGGAAAATCATCTGTCTTTAGCTGATGTGCTGGTTTTACTGCCTAATCGTCGTGCTTGTCGTTCATTATCCGAAGCTTTTGTACGTTTACACGGTATGGAGCCGACTTTATTGCCGCAAATGCGTGCCATCGGTGACGTTTATGAAGACGAAATGCTTTTTTATGCTCCGGATATTATTGATAAATTTCTCAAAATACCGGCCGTTATTTCACCGCAGGAACGTACTTTGCTTTTAATGAAATTAATCATTAAGCGTCCGCGGGAATTCGGTTTAACTAATATCTCTTTGGCTCAATCCTGCCTGCTGGCTCAAGAATTAGGCAATCTCTTGGATAAAGCTTCTATGCAAAGGCTCTCTTGGTCACGCTTGGAAGAAATTGTACCGGAGGAATATGCCGCCCATTGGCAGGAAACCCTAAAACTTTTAGCCATTATCACCCGTTATTGGCCGGATATTTTAGCAGAACGACAGGTAATTGACCTGCAAACCCGCCGCGATATACTTATGAACCAACAAAGCGAGCTTTGGCAACACAATCCTCCAGCACAAAGGATTATAATTGCCGGAACCACTGCTGTATCGCCGACAATGAAAAAACTGGTAAAAACGGTTTTACATCTGCCGCAAGGTGATATTTATTTAGCCGGTTTAGATAAATTACTTGATGATAATGCTTGGCAACAAATTGATGAAGCTCATCCGCAATTTGAAATTAAAGCACTTTTGGAATATTTACAAATTGATCGTTCGGAAGTTGCTGATTTAATTTCCCCGCCGTTGTTACCGCGAGAACGACTTATCAGCGAGATTATGCGCCCCTCTGCCTGCAGTGATGTCTGGCGCAATTCTACAGTCAAATTACCCTATGAATCTATAGAAAATGTTCATCTGCTGGAAACCGCAAATTTGCGCGAAGAAGCCTTAGCAATATCGGTTTTGATGCGACAAACCTTAAACTCCTCAAAACAGACCATTGCTTTAGTTACACCGGAGAGAACTTTAGCCCGCCGTGTCGCTGCGGAATTAAAACGTTGGAATATTGTTGTTGATGATTCTGCCGGTATTCCTCTGGCGCAAACGCCTTGGGGAATTTTTATGCGTTTGTGTGCTGAAGTTTGCATAAATCCCGATAACAAAGAAAATCTTTTAGCCTTGCTTAAACACCGGTTATTTACTTTTCCCGATAATGATAATTTTGAAGCTTCACCGGCTTTTCGCATTGATAAAAATATTTTTCGCGAGCAAATTACCGATGAAACAGCACAGCAATTGCTTGATGATATCAAAGGGCTTATCTGCCATAATGATTTGCATAACAGTAGGTTAACTCCTTTTAGTCATCTTTTGGAAGAGCATATTCGCTTAGCGGAAAGTTTGAGTAGCAAAAATAAAAATAATGAGCTTTGCCTGTACAGTGATGATGACGGCCAAGCCGGTGCGGATTTTATTGCCTCATTATTAGCAAGCGCTGACATATTAGATTCGGTAAATCCTAATGAATATTTGGAATTTTTTGAAACTATGATGCGCGGCGTTATGGTACACTCTTCTCACTTATCACACCCACGCATTAAAATTTTAGGTCCCTTAGAAGCTCGCCTTAACCATTACGATATTATAATCATCGGCGGTTGCAATGAAGGAATTTGGCCGCCCTCACCCGCAGCCGATCCGTGGCTGTCACGTCCGATGAAACGTGATTTCGGTTTAAGTTTACCCGAACAACAAATCGGTGTAATGGCTTTAGATTTTGCCAACCTTTTAGGTGCCAAGGAAGTTTACCTTACACGCTCACAAATGAACGACGGCACGCAAACCGTTAAATCACGTTGGTTGATGCGTTTAATCACCGTATTAAAAGCCAATGCTCTACGACTTGATAGCATTAACAGTCCGCAATTTCTTAAGTGGGGTAAATTGTTGGAAACTCCGAGCAGCAACATTAAAATAACCCCGCCTGAACCTCATCCTCCGGTTTCGGCACGCCCGAAAAAACTCTCCGCCAGTGCTTTCGAAAAACTTTTGCGTGACCCCTACAGTATCTTTGCCGAGTACATTTTACGCCTTAAACCGTTAGGCGAACTCAATCAAGAACTCAACGCTTCTGATTTTGGCAATATCGTTCACACGATATTAGATAATTTTGCTAAATCTTATCCGGAAAAATTACCGGATAACGCGGCGCAAATTCTATATCAAATGGGGCAAAAAGCCTTCAATGAACCTCAAATCGGCGCCGATAAAATTGCCTTTTGGCTGCCGCGCTTTTATAAAATGGTCAACCGGCTGTTAGAGATAGAAAAAGGCTATCGTCAAGAAGTTGCTCACATCTATAGTGAAGTATGGGGGCATTTATACTTTCCCGATACCCCGATGGGCAATTTTGAAATTTATGCCCGTGCTGACCGCATTGATCGCACGCAAACCCAAAAATATAACATTATTGACTACAAAACCGGACGTGCCCGCACGGCCAAGGAAGTCTACGGCGGTTATGCCCCTCAACTCCCCATTGAGGCATTAATTGCGGCTTCCGGAGGTTTTGAGGGATTAAACAGCGCTCCGATTGAGCAAATTATGTATTGGCGTTTAGGTGATAAGCCGATAATTTTCAAAGACGAAATAAATCAATTACTTGAGCGTACACAAGCGCAAATCCTTAAAATTATCAACTTGTTTTCTTTCAAAGAAACCGGTTACTTAAGCCGCCCCAATCCGAAACATTTGCCGGAATACTCCGATTATGAACACCTCTCAAGGGTAAAAGAATGGTCTGTTGAAGCTACAGGAGAGAGCGATGACTAATTCTCAAGAACAAAAACAAGCTCGCATTGCTCTGGCCTCTTATCAACAAAATCAAGCCTCCGAACCGCAAAGTTCGGTATGGGTTGAGGCTTCTGCCGGCACCGGTAAAACCAAAGTGTTAACCGATAGGGTTTTGCGGTTATTATTAGACGGCGCCAATCCTGCGAACATCCTATGCTTAACTTACACCAAAGCCGCCGCCTCCGAAATGAGTAACCGCATTATTGACAGGCTGTCTGAATGGGCAGTTATTGATGAAACATCGCTTATTGCCAAACTTGAAAATTTATTGAATCATCCTTTGACTAATCAATCCGCTACCGCAAAAATTATTGCTCGAGCCCGTCGTTTATTTACCATCTTGCTTGATACTCCTGATGGCATAAAAATACAGACCATCCACAGCTTTTGCCAAGAAATTCTTAAACGCTTTCCCCTAGAAGCCGGAGTATCCCCTTATTTTGAAGTTATGGATGAACGTGAAACCACCGAGATATTGCAGCAAATCAAACAAGATATTTTAACCAAAGAAAAAACTCCGCTTGTTTGGCAAGCACTGCAATATTTGACCGCGCATACTTCGGAATATACTTTTCCCACTATTTTGAGCTCAATCACAGCACATCGCAATGAACTGGAAAATTATTTTTCCCGATATGACGATATTAATCAAGCTGTTGCCGCGATAAACCGATCCTTGAACTTAACTTCTGATATAACGGAAGAAAACATTATTACTGACTTTTGGGATAATTTTCTAAAAAGCGACTGGCAATATATTGTCACTTCACTTAACGCCGGAAGCAACGTTTCAATCGCTACCGCTTCATCACTGACTAATGCCGTTCAAGAACGTAATTTTACGGCGCTTACTAAAGCTTTGCTAACCTCTAAAACCGAACCGAACAAAAAATTCTTTGTAAAAAAATCACTTAACGATTATCCGGATTCGCTTACGCACTACGATGTGATTTGTCAAATGGTTACCCAAACTTTACAACGTCTGCGTGATGTCAATCTGCGCGACTCGACGGTCGCGGTTTTAACTTTAGCCGGAGAACTTTTAAGCCGTTTTCAAAATTATAAAACCGCTCGTGCCAAAATGGATTACAACGATCTGATTATCAAAACCGTACAGTTATTATCAACATCTTCCGGTGCCGAGTGGGTATTATACAAATTAGACAGCGGAATTGACCATATTCTGATAGACGAAGCACAGGATACTTCTCCCGAGCAATGGCAAATTATCCAAGCCTTAACAAAAGAATTTTTTGCCGGAAAAGGTAGCAAAAACATTACCCAAAGTATTTTTGTCGTCGGTGACAGCAAACAATCAATTTATTCTTTTCAAGGTGCCGATGTAGCCGAATTTAAAGCACAACATCAATATTTTCAATCCAATGTTCCGCATTTTAAAACCATTAATATGGATGTTTCGTTCCGCTCTACGGCAGCAATTTTGGATATGGTTAATGCCGTATTTACCAATCCGCTTGCTGCCGGCGGCGTTACTTCGGAGACAAGATTAAATCACGAACCGTCACGTATCGGCGAAGGCGGTCACGTTGAAATTTGGCCGATTACTTATGCTACATCCGACAACACTTCGGATGATATATGGTTACCGCCGATTGAAAGATTGACGGCACAGTCGGCTTCCTCTATTCTGGCCCAAAAGATTGCTGCTACTATTTTGCATAAAGTCAAGTCAGGAGAACGCAAAGCAAACGGTGAGCCTTTGCGTTTCAAAGATTTTTTAATTTTAGTACAACGTCGCAACTCTCTGGTTGATGAAATTGTTCGTGCCTGCAAAAATGCTTCCGTTGCCATTGCCGGTGTAGACAAAATTAAATTGCTTGAACAAATTGCCGTAAAGGATTTACTGGCAGCGGCCCGTTTTGTTTTGTTACCTGATGATGACCTCAATCTGGCTTGTTTATTGAAATCGCCGCTTTTCGGGCTTGATGATGATGATTTATTTACCTTATGTTACGAACGTAAAGCTTCACTGTGGCAACAAATTAAATTAGATAATCGTTATCAACCGACCTGCAATATATTGCAGGAAATATTGACTTTAGGTCAAGATACCCGTCCTTATGAATTTTTTGCGTACCTTTTAATTACATTAAACGGCCGTCAAAAATTCATCTCTCGTCTTACTTCCGAATGTGAAGACGCTATTGATGAATTTATCAATTTAACTTTGTCTTTTGAACAGGAACATATTCCTTCTTTACAAGTATTTGTGGAATGGATGCAAAGCGATGAAGTGGAAGTTAAACGCAACTTAGAACAAAACGAATTAGATGCCGTTCGTTTAATGACGGTTCACGGAGCAAAAGGACTGCAATCGCCGGTGGTAATTTTACCTGATACCGTGCGAGTTAAATCAGTGAAACAAGAGGCTGGCTTGCTGATTGATAATCAAAAATTATTTTATCCTTTAGGTAAGGATTATTACAATCAAAACTGTACTGACATACAAACTCAAACCCAAACTTTAAGTCAAGAAGAATACAATCGTTTACTTTATGTGGCCTTAACTCGTGCCGGTGAACAATTATATATTTGCGGATATTCCAACTCTCGCGAACCGCAAGCGCAATCTTGGTATAATCTCTGCCGTGAATACTTAGCACGAATTGCACCGCTCAATGATGATGGAATTATCAGCTATCACCTTAATTCCGAGAAGCCGCTTGAGGTATCTGATACCAATATTATTGTCCCCGATTTTACCGAAGCTCCGACTTGGTTATACTCTCCGGCAACTCCGGAAAGCGCTCTCACCAAACCGCTGACGCCGTCACATCAAGATGAACAATCCGTTGCCGCTGTTTCACCGCTGTTAAAAATCGATAATTCCGGCATCTACCAACGCGGCAATATTATTCATAAGCTGTTACAATTTATCCCTACCAAAGATACCGAAGAACGTTTGCCGGCTGTTCAAGCCTATCTTGATATAGCGGCTGTTAATATTTCTGTTGTCGAACGTGAAAAAATTGCTGCCGAGGTATTAAATTTGCTTAATTCTCCGCAATATACCCCTCTTTTTAGCCGCGATTCTCGCGCTGAAGTTGCCATTATGGGAGTAGTCGGTGAGCGTGTAATTTCCGGAAAAATTGATCGTCTGGTAGTAACTGATGATAAGGTTATGATTGTAGATTATAAAACCAACCGACCGGCCGCCCGTAATTTATCGGAAGTTCCTCTAGCATACTTTAAGCAAATGCAAGCTTATCGCGAATTGATTGCTAAAATTTATCCCAACAAAACAATCGAAAGCTATATTCTCTGGACCAACACCGCTGAAATGATGCGAATAAATTAACTTTATTCGTCGTTACGCCAGTTCTTTGAGCAGAGATAAAATATGGGCACGGATGTTTTTATCCTTAAGGTTATGAAAAAGTTTGACCAACTCTTCATCTTCATCGGTGTAATTATTTTTTGTATTTAAGCCTTTGGTAAAATAATTCAAATCGACTTCTAAACATTGGGCTAATTGCCATAATCTGGTTATCGGGATATTGCAGAGTGCGGCTTCATAGTTTTGCACTTGTTTCCGGCTTAACCCTATTTTTTGTGCCAGATACTCCAATGTAAGATGGCGGTTGGTTCTCAAATGTTTAAGGCGTGAAGAAATATGTTGAATAATTTTATCTTGTAACATTGTTATTACCCTTTTCTGTTGAATAATGATTAATTATACATTAGAAAAAACGCATAAAGCAACCAACCACCGGTTGAATCTGCATTTTTAGATAAAGAAATTAGATAAAAAAGATTATTTATTTGATTTTACGCAAATATTTTTTTGCCTATTGTGAGGGTTGCAGGGTATATAAATAAACCGGTATTAACTTAACAACGGAAAATTACCTCTGACTTCCTATAA
>FLNX01002772.1_pt1 | contig 17670 bp, 13 predicted proteins | sample 1140341 | NCBI WGS metagenome assembly FLNX01 (sample SAMEA3878208, study PRJEB12797) | bioreactor metagenome | biome: Moose rumen | place: Sweden | collected 2011-10
GTCCTTCGCATAACGGCTTTCTTTTGGTTGTTTCACCATACTTTTTCAAACTTTTGGTGTCAACCTTATTTAAAATAAGACAGAGTTAAGCCCAAACGAGGGTGGAGTTAAGGCCAAACAAGGAAAGGCAGAAAAATGAGGCGAAGTAGAAAAAAGTGAAGAAAAAAGTAGCAGGTTTCAAAAAAAATTAGTATTTTTGCAGTCAGAAATTTCTATTACTCTTATGACAACACAGTTATTATTCATCGGAACCACCGAACTGCTGATTATCGGTGCTATTGCGTTGCTGCTGTTCGGCGGCAAGAAACTGCCAGAGCTCATGAAGGGTCTGGGGCAGGGCGTGTCGAGTTTCAAGAAAGGCATGAATGAAGGGACGACTGACGACGGTCAAAGGTCAAAGGACGACGGTCAAAGGACTACAGAGGGAGAATAAGGATGAAGGACGAACAGCAGGAGCTGTTGTCGTTCGGCGGTCACTTGGAGGTGCTCCGTCGAATGCTGTTCCGCATCATTGCCGTTGCGGGGCTCATAGCTGTGCTCGTCTTTTGTTTTAAGGAGCAGACGTTCGCAATGCTGCTGGCTCCGAGCCGCTGGGACTTTGTGACTTACCGGCTGATAGAGCGGTTGCTGCAAGGCGTTGGCATAGACTTCCACTTCGAGCCCTATCATGTTGACCTGATAGCTACTGAGCTGTCGAGCCAGTTCATGACCCATGTCTCTACGGCCGTCTATTTAGGGCTGTTAGCCTCGTCGCCTTACATCATGTACGAGCTGTTCCGTTTCGTGTCGCCTGCCCTTTATGAGAACGAGCGTCGTTACTCCGTTCGCGTCAGCGTTACCATCTATGTGCTGTTCATTGTCGGAGTGCTGATGACTTACTTTATACTATTCCCTATATCGTTCCGATTCTTAGGAACTTACAGCGTCGATGAGAGCGTGCGCAGCACCATTACTCTGGACTCGTATATCACCACCTTTCTCTCGCTGACGCTGGTCATGGGGGCCGTGTTTCAGTTACCCGTGCTCAGTTTCTTCTTGGGAAAAATGGGTGTTATCAATGCCGAGTTGCTGGCCCGTTATCGTCGTCATGCTCTTGTCTTGCTGATGCTCGTTGCAGCTATCATCACGCCGCCTGACATCATGACGCTTATCCTGGTCAGCATTCCGCTCTACCTGCTGTATGAAGCGAGCATCCTTACATTGAAGATTAAACATTAAAAAAATAGCCATGAAGAAGATTTTAACTTTATCATTGATTGTCTGCCAGTTATCGTTGAGCGCTGCGTTCGCTCAAGAACCGGTGTGGAAAAATCCGTATGTCAACCAGCAGAACCGTGAGGCGAGAAGGGCCAACTTCTTTGCCTACGAGAGCGAGGCACTTGCTGCCCAGGGCGAGAAGAGCCGTTCGGCGCGCTACCTCAGCATGGAAGGAAAGTGGAAGTTCCACTTCGTCCGCAACCACAACGAACGGCCTGCCGGTTTCTTCCGTGCTGACTACGACGACACCGCGTGGAACGACTTCCCCGTGCCCGGACTGTTTGAGTTGAACGGCTATGGCGACCCCATCTACAAGAACATAGGCTATGCCTGGTCAACAACGTTCGAAACAAATCCTCCTTACATTGACGAAACCAACAACTACACAGGTTCTTACCGCCGTTGGTTCGAGCTTCCCGAGAACTGGAAAGGACAGCAGGTCTTGTTCCATGTAGGCTCGGCCACGAGCAACCTCATGGTGTGGGTGAACGGCAAGTACGTGGGCTACTCAGAAGACTCGAAAGTGGCCGCTGAGTTTGACATTACCAAATACCTGAAGAAGGGCCGTAACCTCATAGCCATGCAGGTCATGCGGTGGTGCGACGGCTCCTATTTAGAGGATCAGGACTTCTGGCGGCTGACGGGCATTGCCCGTGAGGTGTATCTGTATGCCCGTCCGAAGGCGCATGTGGAGGACATCACCATCAGACAGGACTGGCAGGACGGCAACGGCCTGTTGGACGTGGAGGTGAAAGCCCCGAAGGGGCTGACCGTTGAAGCACGGCTGACCGACGCTGACGGCCGGCAGGTGGCAACGGGGCTGAAGGCTACGGTGAGCGGTGTGAAGGCATGGACGGCCGAGACGCCAAGCCTCTACACCTTGTATGTATATCTGAAGAAAGGCAGCGACACGTTAGAGGTCATCCGTCAGCGCGTGGGCTTCCGCCATGTGGAAATCAAGGGCGGTCAGCTGTTAGTGAACGGTCAGCCGATACTCATCAAAGGTGCCGACCGTCATGAGCTGGACCCCGACGGGGGCTACTTGGTCAGCGTGGAGCGGATGATGCAGGACATCAAGATCATGAAGCAGCTGAACATCAATGCGGTACGTACGAGCCACTATCCTGACGACCCCCGGTGGTACGAGCTGTGCGATGAATACGGCATTTATGTTACTGCCGAGGCGAATATAGAGAGTCACGGCATGGGCTATGGCGACAAGACACTGGCAAAGCGCCCGGACTTTGAACAGATGCACCTGGAACGCGATGAAGCCAATGTGCGCACGCTGAAGAACCACCCGAGCATCATTGTCTGGAGCTTGGGCAACGAGGCTGGCTACGGTCCGAACTTCGAGAAGTGCTACGACTGGATCAAGGCCTACGACCCGACCCGTCCCGTGCAGTACGAGCGTGCCGAACACGACGGCAAGACAGACATTTTCTGTCCGATGTACTACTACTATGACGACTGTGTGAAATATGCGCAGGGCGACAACCCGCGTCCCCTCATACAATGTGAGTATGCCCACGCCATGGGAAACTCCATGGGCGGTTTCAAGGAGTACTGGGACATCATCAGGAAATACCCCAAATATCAGGGAGGCTACATCTGGGACTTCGTCGATCAGGGCTTGCGTGACACGAGCAAGATAACGGGCAGGGAAATCTTCACCTACGGCGGTGACTACGGGCGTTACCCGGCCAGCGACTACAACTTCAACTGCAACGGCATCATAGCCCCCGACCGCAGGCTGAACCCCCATGCCTACGAGGTGCAGTACTACTACCAGAACATCTGGGTGACCGACAAAGGACTGAGAGACGGGCGAATAGAGGTGTTTAACGAGAACTTCTTCAAGACGCTCGACGGTGTGGAACTGGTGTGGAAGGTGAGGAAGCACAGCGGCAAGATAGCCCTTAACGGCATTCAGCCGCAGGAGCGGAAGGTGCTCTTTGACGAGCAGTTGCAGAAGGTGGTGCAGAAGGTGCTGTCGCATCACCCTGACGAGGAAATCTTGGTGAACATGGAGTTCCGTCAGGCAGAACCTGACGGAGCCGTGGTGGCCCGTCAGCAGCTGGTGGTGCAGCCCTACCAGTTCCCGGAGCTTATAGGGCCTATAAGCCCCATAAGCCCTATAAGCCGTATAAGCCCTATAAGCCGTATAAGCCGTATAAGCCGTATAAGCCCTATAGGCCCTATAAGCCCAACCGAAGAAACCACCTCTTACATCAAGCTGACCGCCGGCGGCACAACGCTGACCATCGGCAAAAAGACCGGCTGGATAGACTACTTGGATGTGGACGGCGAGCCGATGCTCATTGACCGCGAAAGTGTGACACCCGAGTTCTGGCGTGCCCCGACTGATAACGACTATGGAGCCTGGCTGCAACAGCGCTTTGGCGTGTGGCGACAGCCGCAGACGAAGCTCACCAGTTGTGCTGTAAGCGGCAACAGCGTTGTCGCCCAGTTCGACATGCCCGACGTGAAGGCCCGGCTCACCATGACCTACACGCTGACCGAAGAGGGCGAGGTCATCGTGCGTGAGCAGCTCAGCACGACGGAAGGTGCTGAGGTTCCGCCCATGTTCCGCTACGGCATGCAGCTGCAGATGCCGAAGCAGTTTAACAGGGTGCAATACTACGGTCGCGGCCCCATTGAGAGTTATTGTGACCGTAAGGACAGCCAGTTCCTGGGCGTCTATGAGAATGAGGTCAGCGGGGAGTACTTCCCCTACGTTCGTCCGCAGGAGAGTGGTAACCACACCGACATACGCTGGTTCCGGGTTACTGACGGCACGAAGGGACTGGAGTTCTACTCTAACGCTCCGATGGAGTGTTCGGCATTGCCTTATCTGACGGAAGACCTGGACGACGGGCCCACGAAGGACAAGAAGACAGGCCGTCATAGCGGTGACCTGGTGGAGCGCGCCCTGACACAGGTACACATTCAGCAGAACCAGATGGGACTGGGCTGTGTGAACTCATGGGGCGCATGGCCGCTCGACCAGTACATGGTAAAATATGGTGACAAGGACTTCACGTTTGTCATCAAACCATATAAGCGATGAGACGATTAGCAGTTATTTTATGCTGTTTTTGCCATCTGTCATTGATGAATGCACAGCCCATGGAAATCATAGAGGCACATAAGCAACAAAAGTTTCCCGACTCTATTCCTGCAGGGAACTACAGCGGTATTACGCCTTTGGGACAGGACCGCTACGCCGTGGTAAGCGACAAGTCGGCAGACGACGGCTTCTTCGTCTTCCACATAGCCATTGACACTCTTTCGGGGAAGATTGTAAGCATAGAGAACGAAGGCTTCCGTTCGACCGGAAAGCGTAACAGGGACGTGGAAGGCATTGCCTACGTGCCTGACACGCAGACCTTGTTCATCAGTGGTGAGGCTGGCAATGACATTCTGGAATACACCCTCGACGGGCAGCACACGGGACGGGGACTCGTCATTCCTGCTGTCTTTAAGAAAGCCCGCAGGAACTTCGGCTTTGAGGCATTGGCCTATGACGCGGAGCAACGGCTGTTCTGGACCACCTCTGAGGCCCCTCTGCCGGGAGAAGGCGACACACTGCGGCTGCAGAGCTTCGGACTGGACCTGCAGCCGAAAAGGCAGTACCGCTATGAGATGGACGGACAATTGTCGGAGCGCCCCATAGCAAGGGGCGTCAGTGCCCTTTGCGCGTTGGGCGGCAACAGGCTGTTAGTGCTGGAGCGAGAGGCGAAGGTAACCAAGATGAAGATTGGGTCGTGGGTGCATTGCAAGCTCTTTGAGGTAGAGCTGACGGGGGAGCCGTCGGAGGCAGCAGTGGAGAAACGGTTAGTGATGGAGTTCCGGACGAAGATCAACCTGTTACGACGTAATTTTGCCAACTACGAAGGCATGTGCTTAGGGCCCCGGTTGGCTGACGGCAGCAGGACGCTCATTATGATAGCCGACTCGCAGGACCGGCATGGCGGCATTTTGCGTGACTGGTTCAAGGTTATAGTTTTTAGGGAATAGGGCTTATGGGGCTTATGGGGCTTATAAGGCTTATGGGCCTTATGGGCCTTATAAGCCCAAGAAGTACCCTAACCGGTAAAGCTGAAAGAGGATGGGGGAGTAGTGCCCCTTCTGCAGCCGGTTACGCTCGCAGCCGCCGAACAAGCGGTGCCAACAACGGACAAGCGGCAGCAGGCCGAAGTGCCGCAGACGGCTGACCACATGAAGAAGCCCTGAATAACCCTGCAATTCCTGCTGGAAATGATGGAGCGTACGCAGTCCTTCCTCCGTCTTGTTGAGGAAAGAGGCGTTGTCCTCGAAAATCTCAAAGCTCAACGGATTGTCAATGTGCTCGACAACGACCTGATGCTCTTTCAGCTGTTTACCGAAGAACACGTCCTCAAAGCCGTAACGGCGGAACCGCTCGTCGAACGGGTGTTCGAGCATGACGGTGCGGGCCACCAGGAAATTAGCCGTGTGGAAGTGCTGGTAGGGATGCTTTCTGCGGTCGGAGACAAGGTGTGACCCTTCGGCACTCTTCTCATATTGGTAACGCAAAGTATGCTGCGGGCCGTTTCCTTCCCTGACCATGATTCCTCCGTCAATAACCGTCTCGCAAGGGTGTGAGGCATAGCGGCGAAGATAATCATCATGAGGCACCACCATGTCAGCATCGATGAAGACCAGAAACGGGTAGCGTGCCTGCTGCGCCAGAAAGTTACGGATGGCCGCACGTCCGGCGTTCTCGTGTCGTTCAATCAAGCGACAATGAGGCACGTCGTTGATGCTCCGGTTCCGACGCACCGTCTCCTGGTCAGAGGAGCCGTCGTCAGCCACGATGATCTCGTAGGCCGTTCCCAGCTTCTCCGCCTGCTGCTGTAACGTACTGACCAGATGGGTGCAGTCATCGTTATAGGTAGGAATGAGGACTGATAATTCTTTCATTTCCGTGCAAAGGTACAATAAATAAATGAGAAATGAGGAATGAGAAATGAGAAATGAGCGAGGCAATCAATAAAAAACGTTAAATAAGCGGTTCGCGGCAGCAAATTTCTCATTTCTCATTCCTCATTTCTCATTTATTTATTGTACCTTTGCAGCCGCTTTCACGAGATGGGAGCAAGGAATTCAAATTTAGTATTCATTATTAACATTAAAGATTTAAAGATTTATGGCAACAAAAATCAGACTGCAGCGCGGTGGCCGTAAGGGATACGCTTTCTATCGTATCGTCATCGCTGATGCAAGAGCACCACGAGATGGTAGATTTACTGAGAAGATTGGTACTTACAACCCCAACACCAATCCTGCCACAGTAGATTTGAATTTCGATCGTGCACTTTATTGGGTAGAGGTAGGTGCACAGCCTACTGACACAGTACGTAACATTCTGAGTGGCGAAGGCGTTTACTTGATGAAGCACCTGAAGGGTGGCGTCAAGAAGGGCGCATTCGACGAGGCAACCGCACAGAAGAAGTTCGATGCCTGGAAAGCTGACAAGCAGAAGGGTCTTGACAAGGTTCGCGAGGCTGAGGTAAAGGCCAAGAAGGACGCTGTAGCCAAGGAGCTCGATCAGGAGAAGAAGATTAACGAGGAGATTGCCAAGAAGGTAGCAGAGAAGAAGGCTGCCGCCGCTGCTGCTAAGGCAGAGGCTGAAGCTGCCGCTGCTGCTGCAGAGGCTCCCGCAGAAGAGGCACCCGCTGCCGAGGCTGCTGAAGCATAACGCTGAATCGTAATTTTTGGACAAAAGCAAAGGCTGATTCCTACGGGAGTCAGCCTTTTGTGTTATAGAAATCCAAATATTTTTGTGCCACTTTCAGGTAGTCGTGATGCTTTTGGACAAACTCTATGCTTTGCTGTTTAAGTACAGGTATGCGTTCTGGGTGTAAGACGAGTTGTTCCAGTTCGTGACAGACGCTTTCGTAGTTAGGTTGTACGTTGATAATGGGATGTAGTTCCTTTTCGTTCAGGATATCGTAACATTCGGGTTCTCCGCCTCCTACGACGACGATGCCTTTCGACATTGCCAGTAGGGAGTTCATGGAGGGTGTATAGCTGTAAAGCTGGTCAAGAATCACGTCGCTGCCGTTCATGAGTTTCTCGTACTCAGCAAAGGGCAGTCCCTCGGCAATCTGCAGTCTGACTTTGTCAGGGTACTTCTGCTGTATGTCCTTGGCAGCCTGGAGCATGATGTCGGTGCCTTTGTAGGCGCTGCGGCCTTTGCTGATGCCGATGAAGAGGCTTATGGGGCCTATGGGGCTTATAGGGCTTATGGGGCCTATGGGGCCTATAGGCCTTATGGGCATGGGGATATAGGTGGTCTTCTTGGGGAAGGCGGGGTGGTAGCACACCCAGTACTCATAGAGGTTGGCAATGATGCCGCTGCAGGTTTCAGCCACAAGGCGGTTGAGCTTTTCCTTCGGCGTGCCAATCCAGTCATGCTGCTCTTTCACGGCATCGGCATTGGTCCTGATGGTGTCGCCAATGTTGAAGTCGCTATAGCGTAAGGGCTTTTCGTTCAGACAAGTGTGCACCCAGTAATAGTCCATGCCGTAGGCACCCAGGAAGACGCGGCGGTTGTGTCGCAAGAGGTAGCGGTAAATAGGAAATATGCGCTCGGCCTTCAGTTCGAGGAACATCGGATTAATGAGCTGTACCACGTCGTAGCCCCGCCACTTGGGCAGTTGGGCATAGACCTTGGCCAGCAGTTGGATGCCTCCCACTTTGCCTGGCTTACGTGCCAAGTCAATGTCACGCGGATAGTCTTTCCAGAAGTCGCCATTTGAGGCAACGGTCACCTCATGGCCGAAGTGGCGGAACCCTTCGGCCAGCGTAGCATGCATGTTGCTGTATTCTCCTAATAACAGTATTCTCATCGTTCCTTCTTCATAAACGGCAACAAGTTAACCAATAGTTTCAGACCGAAACTGGAGTTGGTCAGACGGCGGAACCATTTGTATTTGCTGGTATAGTTCTTATCGGGCATGGGGAAGAGGCCGTCGCGCCTCATGATGGCCAGCTTACGGTCAAGATAATGACGGGAACGCGTCATGATGATGATGTTATAGATGTAGTCCATGGTCATCTGCGCGATACGCCGCTGCATGGCACTCCGCTCGCTGCTGGTGGACAGGGAGGCACAGACCGCCTGGAGGCTTCTGAGGGCCTGATAGTTGTCGCTGAGCATCTTCACTTTGCTGCGGTTGCCTTTCTTGTGGGTGATGGAAGCACTGTTAGTGCGATAGACGTAGGCCTTGGCATTGGTATAGTAGAGCTGCCGGGCATGCAGAAGGAGCTGTGGCGTGAACTCCTCGTCTTCACGATAGATGAGCGACGAGAAACGCAGGTTGCCAGTCAGGTTTCGCAGGAAGATGTAGCAACACGCCGATCCGTGAATATTGTGGTTCCGCATATATTCCACACCCGTCATCGGTCCCTCGTCAGAGAAAGTCGAACCTTTCGTCTGACGGGTTGTCTTGTCGAAGACCACCATGTCAGGACTGTTATACCTGACAAGGTCCAGACAATGCTCGTAGGACGAGAGATTGAGCAGGTCGTCACCATCGACGAACTGCACATATTGTCCCCTGGCCAACTGCAAGCCTATGTTTCTGGCTAAGCCCGGGCCCTGGTTGTGCTGTCTGATATAGACAATGTCCTTGTCATACCGTAGCAACTCATTCACAGGACTGGTGTCAGAACCGTCGTCAATGATGATGATTTCGCGCTCGTAGGCACGAAGTGAGAGTGCGAGAATGCTTTCTATGCACTCACGCAGCATTTTGACAGGCTGGTTATAATAGGTCAGAATGAAGCTGATGATCGGCTCTTGGTGACCAGATGTATGAATTTGTTGATTTGGCATAGTCGTTTGATTCCAAATAAGTTAAGAGTAATAGCCTTCATTTTCTGTTTAAATGAAATGACCTCTGCGGGTGAGACGTGAAAGACCGGAAGGACGGGGGGCGTTCCCAACCGCTCATAGACGTCCATCTGAATGTTGACCACGTGCATGTAGTAGTCAGCGTCGGCAGCAGGGAAGCCCTTGCTGAGTACGTCCACATGGGCCTCGAGCAGCATGTTGAACTCATGACCGGCAGCTGTCCTCGTAATGCCCTTGGGGTTGACGACGTAGTGGTAGTAGCCTTTTGCCGTTGTGGCCACCGTCTTACACTGGGCAAGCAGCTGCGGGAGCGTATAGACGTCCTCGAACACCTTGCCTTCAGGAAAGCGCACATCGCTGAACAACCGTCTGCGGTAAATCTTGTTCCAGGCATAGCAGTGCAGGTAGGCCCTGCCTTCGAGCCAATAACGGTTGACGTCTGTATAGACGCGGTCGGCGAGCGGTGTGGTGGTACAAGGAAACTCCAACAGGTCATACTCCGGATGCTGGCTGAGCTGTTCCACAAGTGCTGCGTAGGTACCTGGAGCCACATGGTCGTCAGAGTCAACAAACGTGATGTAGTCACCCTTAGCCAGGTTTATTCCGGCATTACGCGCTTTGCTCAGTCCTCCATTAGGCTGGTGAATAACCTTGATGCGCCGGTCTTTTTGCGCCCATTCGTCACAACGTTGGCCACAGCTGTCAGGTGAACCGTCATCGACGAGAATCAGCTCCATATCATGACAATCCTGGGCAAGCACGCTTTCGACGCAGCGGTCGAGCGTGTCCTCCACACGATAGACAGGTATGATGACAGACAGTTTCATTTGGGAGCAAAGATACGAATAAGTAGTGAGGTAACAAAATATTTTACCACTTTTTGCGTTTTAACTAATGAAATGAGCGATAATAGCTACAGGCATATCCTGAAATATACGGGCGTGTTTGGCAGCGTGCAGGGCTTGAACGTACTGATCAGCCTTGTACGCAACAAGTGTGTGGCTCTGCTCCTTGGCCCTTCGGGAATGGGACTGGTGTCGCTGCTGAATACGGCAATGTCGCTGTTATCCCAATTAACCAACTTAGGCATAGCCATGAGTGCCGTGCGCCATGTGGCAGAGCTTTTTGATGCAGGCGACGAAGCACGGCTTGTCCATTATATAAAGATAGTAAGAGCCTGGTGTCTGATGGCTGCCTTTCTGGGCGTGGTGCTTTGTCTGGTAACGGCCCCGCTACTCGATATGTTTTCGTTCTCATGGGGTAACCACACCATGCACTTCCTGGTACTGGCTCCTGCCATAGCGATGGCCTCGGTGACGGGCGGTGAGATGGCCATTCTGAAGGCTACACGCAGGCTTCGTCCATTGGCTGTCATACAGATATGGTCAATGGTAGCCTCTCTGCTCATAGCCGTTCCGCTTTACTATTTCTTCGGCGAGACAGCGATAGTTCCCGTAATAACGTTGATGGGACTGACATCGATGCTGCTGACTATAGGCTACTCCTATCGCTACTATCCCTTGCAGCTGAAAGGAGCCTGGGCAGAGCTTGGCGAAGGCATACCGATGGTGAAGTTAGGCGTGGCGTTTGTGCTGGCCGGGGTAGTAGCGAGTGCTACAGAAATGATTATCCGCTCATATCTGAACATGCGTGGTGACCTGGGCCATGTAGGACTCTATAACGCCTCGTACATGATGACCGTGACCTATGCGGGAATGGTGTTCTCGGCCATTGATTCCGACTTCTTCCCACGTCTTTCGGCTGTCAATCAGCACATCACGTCGTCGAACGCCGTCATCAACCGCCAGTTGGAAGTTTCGCTGCTGTTAGTGGCTCCCATGCTGGTAGGTTTCATTGTAGGCCTGCCCATACTTATTCCGCTGCTGTTCAGCGAGGAGTTCGTACCCATTATAGAAATGACGCAGCTGGCAGCGATGGCCATGTATATGAAGGTGCTGACCCTGCCCGTAGCCTACCTGACGTTAGCACGCGGCCGTTCAAAGTCGTACCTGCTGTTAGAATCCACCTATTTCGTGTTCTTCGTCATAGCGGTCATGTTCTGTTACGACCGCTGGGGACTTTACGGCATGTCGGTCGCCTTGGTGCTGGCTCACCTCTTTGACCTGTTGCAGATTCACCTGTATGCCAGACACCAGTTTGGTTACAGGCTTTCGCGGGTTGTGATGCTCTACTCGCTCATGCAATGCAGCTTGGGCGTACTGACGTTCTGCAGTACATTCATCAAAGAACCGCTGACTTATTGGGTCAGCGGCTCCATGTTGTTTGCCGTCAGTCTGTCGTTCTCTCTTTATTTCTTAATGAAGAAGAAGACCCGTTAGAAGCGGAAGTCGAGTTCCAAGTCAACAAAGTTATAATTATGCTTGTCGGGATTGGCAATGGTACGGTCGTTAACCCTTGCATACTCAAAGTTCACCTGCAGGTTCTTGGTGAAGAAATAGTTAAGACCCACCTCGTACATGGTCTTGGCAGAACCCCATTCCTTTGATACTCGATAGCAGTTGTAACGGGCCTTGGCATGCAGCTTTGACTTAATGACAGGCACGATGCCGAAAGCATACCAACCGTCGGCCTTGTCGCCCCATGCCTCGTTGGAGCCGAAACCCTGGCTGTGCAGGTACTCAGCACGGAATGTCCACTCGTCCTTGTCGTATTCAGCAGAGAGGGCATAGCGGTTCTTACGGGCGCTGCCAATGGTTCTCTTTGTACCGTCGAGGCCGGTCATCTCCAGCTCACCACGCGTACCCGTCCATCCGAAGGCACCAATGCGTACACCTTCCACGGGCATGACCCACAAGCCTCCGATGATGTCCTTCTTGTTGTCCTTGTCTTTCAGGTTGATGCCTTCACCGTTGTAGATGCCTACCTGGTAGTGCAGCAAACGGCGTCCCTCAGCATTGGGGAAGAGGTCGCCCTGCACCTGAATACCGACATCACGTCCGCCCGATGACTTCTCGCCTGTGCGGTCGCCGAAGCCTGAGAGGTTGTTGATGACCATAGCATACGAATACCATCCCTGCGTAATGGGGTGGGTGGGGTTCTCGAAGGTGAACGCACGCTTGAACTGACCAGCCCTGACGCGGAACTCCTTGTACTTTACCCACTCAGCATAGAGGTCAACGAGCTGTACGGTTGGCTCACCCGGGCCTTTCAGGCTGGTTCCCTGCACCTGTGCGCGCCAGTCGAAGTCGCCAATCTTTCCGTCCATGATGACACGCATCAGTCGGAGGTTGAACTCATTATGTGACGAGCCCTCCTTGTCTTCAGCCTGATACTGCAACATGCCATATCCGCTGATCTTGATATTTTTTACCCACTGTGGCAATTCCACAGCCTTTTTGTTCTCTTGTGCATTGGCTGTCAATGCAAAGCCCACTAACAAAAGGGCTACCGTCATCAGTTTTCTCATAATTAATAATTATCTTTTGGTTAGTAATACTACATTCTCAACATGAGGAGTGTGTGGGAACATGTCAACCGGCTGCACTACTTCCACCTTGTAGGCTGCGTCCATCATGGCCAGGTCACGGGCCTGCGTAGCAGGATTACAAGACACATAGACAATACGCTCAGGAGCCGTTCGCAGAATGGTATCAACCACATCGGGGTGCATACCGGCACGCGGGGGGTCGGTAATGATGATGTCCGGCCGTCCGTGCTCACGAATGAAGTCGTCATTCAGAATGTCTTTCATGTCGCCTGCAAAGAACAAGGTGTTCTGAATACCGTTGATCTGGCTGTTGACCTTAGCATCCTCAATGGCCTCGGGTACATATTCTATACCTATAACCTGGTGCGCCTTCCTTGCCACAAAATTAGCAATGGTGCCTGTGCCGGTGTAAAGGTCGTAGATGAGGGGTGAGGGGTGCCGTGTGTCGGGCGAAGAGAAGGCCAACTCTCTCACCACGCTGTACAGGTGGTAAGCCTGTTCGGTATTTGTCTGGTAGAACGACTTGGGCCCCACCTTGAAGCGCAGGTCTTCCATCAGCTCAAAAATATGGTCATTACCCTTGAAAGTCAGTATTTCCTGGTCGCCGATGGTGTCGTTGCACTTTTGGTTGTCCAAATACATCAGCGACGTAATCTGCGGGAACTTGTCGGCAATATGCTGCAGCAAGGACAAGGCTTCCTTTTCACCTCCTGTTTCATCATAATGGAACTGGAAGATGACCATCCACTCGCCTGATGCGGAATTACGTATGATGACATCGCGCAGCAGTCCCACCTGTGCCCTGAGGTCGAAGAACGACAGTCCGTGACTGATGGCATAGTCGCGCACCTCGTTCCTTATTTTATTATGGAGGTCGTCCATCAGGTAACACTTCTCAACGGGAAGAATCTTGTCGAAGGCTCCCGTAATGTGGAAACCAATAGCGGGCACATCCTTGGCCCCCGAGGGGAGGCTCTCTATTTGTTCCTTCGTCAGCCAGCGCTTGTTGGCACAGCCATAGTCCAGCTTGTTGCGATACTCCTGCGTCTTCACGCTACCCAGAATAGGGCGGAACTCGGGCAGTTCTATCTTCCCTATGCGTGTCAGCTGGTCGAACACCTGCTGCTGCTTCATGCGTAACTGTTCCTCGTAGGGCACATGCTGCCACTTACAACCGCCGCAAACACCAAAGTGGCTGCAGAAAGGAGCAACACGCAACGGCGAAGGACGATTCATGGAGACAATCTCCGCCTCCATGAAAGAGTGCTTCTTCCGGTGCACCTGCAGGTCAACCACATCGCCAGGAACGGCAAAAGGCACAAACACAACGACATCATCCACACGCGCAAGGGCTTTGCCTTCAGCAGCGTAGCCTGTTATTTCCACATCGTGAAGCAGGGGTAAGGGTTTCTTTTTTCTTGTCATGTTGCAAAGGTAAACATTTTTTTTGATATAACCAAATTTGTGTTTCTTGAAATAACTTCATTGTAAAAAATTCCTAAATCCTTGCACGGTTCAAATTTTTTTAATATCTTTGCACCTACGTAAATAAACAAAACCTATATACATATTAATGTTAATCGTAAATAAAACTATTTTATGAGTCAGAAAAGAGTTTACCTCTTCGGTAATGGAAAGGCCGAAGGTAATGCTAAAATGCGTGAGGAACTGGGTGGTAAGGGCGCAAACCTTGCCGAGATGAACCTTATTGGTGTTCCCGTTCCTCCAGGTTTCACAATCACTACAGATTGCTGTAACGAGTACTATCAGGTGGGTCAGCAGAAGATCATGGAGCTGCTGAACGACGACGTAATGGCAGCCGTGAAGCACATCGAGGGTCTGATGAACTCGAAGTTCGGCGACAAGGAGAATCCGCTGCTCGTCTCAGTACGTTCAGGTGCTCGTGCCTCTATGCCGGGTATGATGGACACCATTCTGAACCTCGGTCTGAATGACGAGGTGGCAGAGGGTATGGTGAAGAAAACCCAGAACCCGCACTTCGTCTATGACAGCTACCGCCGTTTCGTACAGATGTACGGCGACGTAGTACTCGAGATGAAGCCCGTCAACAAAACCGACATCGACCCGTTCGAGGAGATTATCGAGAAGGTGAAGGCCGAGCGTGGCGTTAAGCTGGACAAGGACCTCTCTGTTGAAGAACTGAAGAAACTGGTTGAGCTGTTCAAGGCCGCCATCAAGGAGCGCACGGGCAAGGACTTCCCCAACGATCCTATCGAGCAACTCTGGGGCGCTATCTGCGCTGTGTTCCGCAGCTGGATGAACGAGCGCGCCATCCTCTATCGTAAGATGGAGGGAATCCCCGACGAGTGGGGTACTGCCGTTAGCGTAATGGCTATGGTATTCGGTAACATGGGCGACACGTCAGCTACTGGCGTATGCTTCAGCCGCGATGCTGCCAATGGTGAGAACCTCTTCAACGGTGAGTACCTTGTTAACGCACAGGGTGAGGACGTTGTTGCCGGTATCCGCACACCTCAGCAGATTACTAAGATTGGTTCACAGCGCTGGGCCGACCGTGCTGGTATTAGCGAAGCTGACCGTCTGGCAAAGTATCCCTCCATGGAGGAGGCAATGCCCGAGATCTATGCTCAGCTGAATGGCATTCAGGAGAAGCTCGAGGAGCACTACCGCGACATGCAGGACATGGAGTTCACCGTACAAGAGGGCAAACTGTGGTTCCTGCAGACACGTAACGGTAAGCGCACAGGTGCTGCTATGGTGAAGATTGCCATCGACCTGCTGCACGAAGGAAAGATTGACGAGAAGACCGCCATCATGCGTTGCGAGCCCCAGAAGCTCGACGAGCTGCTGCACCCCGTCTTCGACAAGAAGGCGCTGACCACTGCAAAGGTGATTGCCCAGGGTCTGCCTGCTTCTCCGGGTGCTGGCTGCGGTCAGATTGTTTTCCATGCTGACGACGCTCAGGCTTGGCATGCTGATGGTCATAAGGTGGTGCTCGTTCGTATCGAGACCTCTCCTGAGGACCTTGCCGGTATGTCAGCTGCCGAGGGTATTCTTACCGCTCGTGGTGGTATGACCTCTCACGCTGCTGTGGTAGCCCGTGGTATGGGTAAGTGCTGCGTTTCTGGCGTAGGCTCTCTGAACGTTGACTACAAGGCTAAGACTGTAGAAATTGACGGTACTGTATATAAGGAAGGTGACTACATCTCTATCAACGGTACTACTGGTCAGGTATATGCCGGCGAGGTTCCCACAAAGGCTGCTGAGCTCAGCGGTGACTTCAAGGAACTCATGGACCTCTGCGACAAATATACCAAGCTGCAGGTTCGCACCAATGCTGACACGCCGCACGACGCTCAGCTGGCACGCAACTTCGGCGCAAAGGGTATCGGTCTGACCCGTACCGAGCACATGTTCTTCGAGGACAAGAAGATTGTGGCTATGCGCGAAATGATTCTGGCCGACAGCGTTTCTGGCCGTGAGAAGGCTTTGGCCAAGCTGCTGCCTTACCAGAAGGCAGACTTCAAGGGAATCCTTGAGGCCATGGACGGCCTGCCCGTCAACATCCGTCTGCTCGACCCGCCTCTCCACGAGTTCGTTCCCCACGATCTGGCTGGTCAGGAGACGATGGCCAAGGAGATGGGTGTCAGCCTCGAGGAAATCAAGCGTCGTGTTGACTCTCTTGCTGAGAACAACCCCATGTTGGGTCATCGTGGCTGCCGTCTGGGCATCACCTTCCCCGAAATCACCGCCATGCAGACGCGCGCCATCCTTGGTGCTGCCTGCGAGCTGAAGAAGGAAGGCAAGAACCCGATGCCCGAAATCATGGTTCCGCTCATTGGTACTCTCTACGAGCTGAAGCAGCAGAAGGAGGTCATCCAGAGCACAGCTAAGGAAGTGTTCGCAGCTGAGGGCATCGAGGTGGAGTTCGAGATTGGCACGATGATTGAGATTCCTCGTGCTGCCTTGACCGCTGACCGCATCGCTACTGAGGCCCAGTACTTCTCATTCGGTACTAACGACCTGACGCAGATGACCTTCGGTTACAGCCGTGACGACATTGCCAGCTTCCTGCCCGTTTATCTGGACAAGAAGATTCTGAAGGTTGACCCGTTCCAGGTACTCGACCAGAAGGGCGTTGGTAAGCTCATCAAGTATGCCGTGAAGGCTGGTCGTGAGGTACGTCCAGACCTGCGTTGCGGCATCTGCGGTGAGCACGGTGGTGAGCCCAGCTCTGTGAAGTTCTGCGCAAAGATAGGCATGAACTACGCCAGCTGCTCACCCTTCCGCGTGCCCATTGCCCGTCTGGCCGCCGCGCAGGCAGCAGTCGAGGAGTAAATTAACTCTCTGATATAAATAAAGGGACCTGTCCGTTTGGGCAGGTCCCTTACTAATTTGCATTCCTTATTTCCTCTTACGGCTGAGGTATTGGCTGGGTGACTCGCCAAAATGCTTTTTGAACATTCGGGTGAAATGCTGTGGGTATTCAAAGCCCAGTTGCTCGGCGGTGGAGGTGATGCCCGTCCCGTTGATGAGCAACTTTTGAGCCTGGCTCATGACAAAACGGCGAATGATGTTCCCCGCAGTGTCATCTGTCATTTGCCGTATCAAGTCGCCAAAATAGTTGGTAGAGAGGAAAAGCTCCTGTGCACAGTATTTTACTGTGGGGAGCCCGTGAGTCAGTTGCCGTCCCTCATCGTAATAACGCTTCAGAAGATTCTCAAAGCGTGTGAGCAGGTCACTGGAGGATTGTATCTGTTGAGAGAGCTGGCGAGCATAGTATCGTGCTATATGTTCAAGAATCAGTTGTAGGTATGCCACGATAATATGCTGTGTGTGGCCATCAGCATCGGTCAGCTCTTTGCGCAGGGCCTCCATCAGGTTGACGATGGTCAGCCGTTGCTCAGCGGTCATCAGCAGTGCCTCGTTGGTGTTGTATGAGAAGTACGTATAAGAAGGCATCCTACGTTCGAGGTCGGTGCCGTGTAGCAGCTCGGGGTCGAAGAGCAATGCCCATCCTTTGGTCTGTATCTCTTTGCCGGTATCGGCCTTGCCTCCAATCTGCCCGGGTGAGACACACATCAGGGCATGGCGGTGAAGG
>FLNX01004595.1_pt1 | contig 17657 bp, 14 predicted proteins | sample 1140341 | NCBI WGS metagenome assembly FLNX01 (sample SAMEA3878208, study PRJEB12797) | bioreactor metagenome | biome: Moose rumen | place: Sweden | collected 2011-10
GGGCCGGTATCCAGAGTACCACGAGACACGTGAAACCTTGTGGGAAGCAGGGTGGACCACCATCCAAGGCAAAATACTACGAAACGACCGATAGCGCATAGTACCGTGAGGGAAAGGTGAAAAGAACCCCGGGAGGGGAGTGAAATAGAACCTGAAACCGTATGTCTACAAGCAGTCGAAGCTCTTTATACGAGCGACGGCGTGCCTATTGAAGAATGAACCGGCGAGTTAATTTATGTAGCGAGGTTAAGTGGAAGACACGGAGCCGAAGCGAAAGCGAGTCTTAATAGGGCGAAAGTTACATGGATTAGACCCGAAACCACAGTGATCTATGCATGGCCAGGTTGAAGCTCAGGTAAAAATGAGTGGAGGACCGAACCCGTGAGTGTTGAAAAACTTTGGGATGAGCTGTGCATAGGGGTGAAATGCCAATCGAACGTGGAGATAGCTGGTTCTCCCCGAAATAGCTTTAGGGCTAGCCTCAGGCGACACATAAAGACGGTAGAGCACTGATCGGACGCGGGTCTGTAATGGATACCAACTCCAGTCAAACTGCGAATGGCTTTATGAGAAGAACCTGGGAGTCAGAATGCGAGTGATAAGACCCGTATTCAAGAGGGAAACAGCCCAGACCGCCGACTAAGGTCCCGAATGCTGTACTAAGTGGAAAAGGATGTAGGACTTCCTAAACAACCAGGATGTTGGCTCAGAAGCAGCCACCATTTAAAGAGTGCGTAATAGCTCACTGGTCGAGAGGCCCTGCGCCGAAAATATCCGGGGCTCAAGTACAGAACCGAAGTCGCGGCATGCGCAAGCATGGGTAGGGGAGCGTTCCATAGGCGTTGAAGGTTGACCGGAAGGACAGCTGGAGCGTATGGAAGTGAGAATGCCGGTATGAGTAGCGAAACGACAAGTGAGAATCTTGTCCACCGAAAGCCTAAGGGATCCTGGGCAACGCTCGTCGTCCCAGGGTAAGTCGGGACCTAAGCCGAGGCAGCAAGCGTAGGCGATGGACAACAGGCGAAAATTCCTGTACTGCATGAAGTTGTTTGAGGATGGAGTGACGCAGCAAGGAGTCTGAGCTGGCGATTGGAAATGCCAGTCGAAGGCGGTAGGCTGGGAAAGAGGCAAATCCCTTTCCTGTAAGGCTGAGAACCGATAGATAGACGCGTACTACGGTACAAGTCAAATTCAGACGTACTACACTGCCAAGAAAAGCTTCTAACGAGACGACATGTACCCGTACCAAAACCGACACAGGTAGGCGGGGAGAGAATCCTAAGGTGCGCGGGAAAACCCTCGTTAAGGAACTCGGCAAAATGCATCCGTAACTTCGGGAGAAGGATGGCCGGAGCTGGTGAACTCTACACAGGGGGAGCTGGAGCCGGCGACAGAAGAGAAGCCCAAGCGACTGTTTACCACAAACACAGGTGCCTGCTAAAGAGAAATCTGACGTATAGGTGCTGACACCTGCCCGGTGCTGGAAGGTTAAGAGGATGGGTTATCCGTAAGGAGAAGCTCAGAATTGAAGCCCCAGTAAACGGCGGCCGTAACTATAACGGTCCTAAGGTAGCGAAATTCCTTGTCGGGTAAGTTCCGACCCGCACGAAAGGTGTAACGACTTGGGCACTGTCTCAACGAGGGACCCGGTGAAATTGAAATACCTGTGAAGATGCAGGTTACCCGCGACTGGACAGAAAGACCCCATGGAGCTTTACTGCAGCCTGTCATTGATTTTTGGCATGTAACGTACAGGATAGCTGGGAGACGGAGAACCATTGTCGCCAGATGATGGGGAGTCAATGTTGGGATACCAGCCTTTGCGTGTTAGGAATCTAACCCTGAGAGCAACGACCTCGGGGACAGTGGCAGGCGGACAGTTTGACTGGGGCGGTCGCCTCCGAAAGAGTAACGGAGGCGTCCAAAGGTTCCCTCAGCGCGGACAGAAATCGCGCGAAGAGTATAAAGGCAGAAGGGAGCTTGACTGCGAGACGTACAGGTCGAGCAGGTACGAAAGTAGGGCTTAGTGATCCGGTGGAATGAGAGTGGAATTGCCATCGCTCAACGGATAAAAGCTACCCTGGGGATAACAGGCTAATCTCTCCCAAGAGTCCATATCGACGGGGAGGTTTGGCACCTCGATGTCGGCTCATCACATCCTGGGGCTGAAGCAGGTCCCAAGGGTTGGGCTGTTCGCCCATTAAAGTGGTACGTGAGCTGGGTTCAGAACGTCGTGAGACAGTTCGGTCCATATCCATCGCGGGCGTAAGATACATGAGGGAAGCTGCTCCTAGTACGAGAGGACCGGAGTGGACGGACCGCCGGTGTACCAGTTGTTTCGCCAGAAGCACAGCTGGGTAGCTGCGTCCGGAAGGGATAAACGCTGAAAGCATCTAAGCGTGAAGCCTGTCCCGAGATGAAGTATCTCATGGAGTAATCCAGTAAGAATCCTTGAAGAAGACAAGGTAGATAGGTTGGGAGTGGAAGTGCCGCAAGGCATGCAGCGGACCAATACTAATAATTCGAGGGCTTAACTAGAGAGCACGGCTTGAAGGAGCAAAGCGACGCGCAAGGCGTTGCGAATCAGTTACCCTTGGCATCGCGAAAGCGATGACCAGGATATCCGACAAGACGTAACATAAGGAACTAGCCAGTCCTAAAAAGTTCGTAACAAATACATCGCAATTTCTTCTGTATAGTTTTGAATGTGCATAGCATTCAATTAAATATCCAGTGACGATAGCTGAGTGGTTCCACCTGTTCCCATACCGAACACAGTAGTTAAGCACTCATACGCCGAAAGTACTTGTCTGGAGACGGACTGGGAGGATAGGGCGTTGCTGGTTAAGATGTAAAGCACCCGTCAGGGTGCTTTTTTATGTATTAAAATAGCAGGCTCATCATCGGCCTGCTATTTTCGTGCGTCTTTGAAATTGACGAATATAATTTTTGCCTGCTTGTTACGCCTCTTTCGGCAGTTCCTTTTCAACATAGCTGTATTCACGCTCCAAAGTATCCATAACAGCTTGTTTACCCCGTTCATCTAAGGCACGAAATTTTTCTATCAAAGCAATTTCCTGTGCATTTATGCTAGCCTGTTCAGTATGAGATGATTTTGCAAATGACGAATCTTGTGCCTTAGTTGGTGAGGGAAGTCCTAAAAGATAGTCGGCAGATACTCCAAAATGCAGAGCAATACTGCGGATTTCCTCATCTCTGGCTGGGCGCAGCCCTTTTTCGATGCGGTTTAGTACACTTTGATGAAGATGAATTTTCTTAGCCAGTTCACCCTGCTGTATATCGCATTCTGTACGCAGGTCATATATTCGTTGTCCAATGTCTGTTCTTTGAGAGTCCATACTACCATCCTTATTTTTGCTATATCATCAAATAATTATAAACCAACAAAAGTCAGAATGGTAAAATTTTGCTAAAAACTCAAAATAACTCTTGACTTTTGCTAAAATAGCAACTATACTAAACACATAAAGGGATTTGCTAAAACAGCAATAAGGAGGTTCCAGATATCAACCAGCAAGTTGCTGTGTATGCTTAGAAGTTCTAGAATAGTAGGTCTTCTAATTTGCTGTATCAGCAAAGGTCTGGCATAGAGCGAATTCTTTTATGGAACAAGGATAGGCCATGATATAGGGATATGTTCATGGCATAGCGATTTTATTTCAAGGAGGATTTTATCATGAGTATGGTAGTTAAAAACAACATGTCGGCAATTTCCACGCTGAACACGCTGAACAAGAATTCTTCGGCACTGTCCAAGAGTCTGCAGAAGGTATCTTCTGGTATGAAGATTAACTCGGCAGCAGACGATGCCTCCGGTTATGCGATTTCTGAACGTATGCGTGTCCAGATTCGTTCTTTGGACCAGGCCAATGCCAATACCCAGAGCGGCAACAGCATGATGAAAGTTGCTGAAGGTGCAGTATCTTCCACCGTTGATATCCTTAAAACTCTCAAAGAGAAAGTTATCAACGCTGCTAACGATACCAATACCGATAGTGACCGCCAGACCATTCAGAAAGAGCTGAATCAGTCCATTGACCAGATTGACGACAACGCGAACATCACGTTTAACGGCAAGTATCTGGTGGACGGCTCCAAGAATAAGCTGGGGCAGGAAACATTCACGTCTATGACCAATCAGGGATTAGCAAAAGGAACTACAGGTGATACACTTTTGACTGCATTGGCTAATCGTAATAATGAGTCTTTGGAAATCGCTTTAACTGACAAGGTTACAATTTCCTATGTTCAGGGCGGAAAAACTTATACAAGCACGTTGGATGTAGACAAAGGTGATGGGTCATCCATATCGTTGAAGGATGTTTTTCAAGCAGCGGAAGATACCAATGATGGGGATCAGATTTTTGCCCGTAAGGATAATGCCTCTTATGTAGCGGCAACAGTAAATGCTACCACAGGCTCGGCTTATTCCACGGCTTTGTCTAATGCTGTTTCCACTGTATCAGCGGCAGTATCTACCTACAGCACAGAAAGCTCTAACATTATCAGTAATGCTATCTCTGTAGCTGCTAAGGTATCTGCATATAATGCAGCTGGTGCTGTGTCGGCAGCGGATAAAATTACGGTTGCATCTTCCGATTATTTAGGAACTACTGCGGCAACCACTTCAGCAGCAAAGGCCAGTGCATATTTGAAAGCACTGGAAGCAGATGGCAAATTTGCCACTATGGTAGCCGATTCGACGAATTACAGTGGTCCGAACAGTGCTGCAATTAGCGGTTATGTAAGTAATTTTACTTCTGCTTATAGCACCTATGTTGCAGATGCTGGAGTAGCGGTTTTGTCTGGATCTAATGTTGGCGTTGCAGCTTCTAATGATATGGTAAAAACTGCCAATGAGGAAGATGCTGTTACTGTAATTGCAGGCGTTGGCGGTATAACTGGTCAGATTTCCGGCCTTAATATCAGTGTAACGGATAGCGAAGGTAATGTGAAAAAATCTGTTAATGCTGCGTTTGATGGATTTACTGAATCAGTTCGTGCTCTTAATAAGTCGGATGACAATGCAATTACGTTACAAGTAGGCGCTAAAGCTAATCAGGCTATCAAGGTTGGTCTTACGGATATGCGTTCCGAAGCTCTCGGTCTAAAAGGTTCTGATGGCACCAAGTTAAATATCTCTACGCAGACCAAGGCCAATGCAGCCATCAATGTACTGGACAACGCGTTGCAGAAAGCACTTGATCAGCAGACCACTATAGGCTCCATTGAAAGCCGCTTGAACTACACCAGCAGCAACCTGACCACGGGCAGCGAAAACGTACAGGCTTCCGAGTCCACGATTCGTGATGCTGATATGGCCAAGGAAATGACTGAATACACGAAGAATAATGTTCTTCTGCAAGCCGCTCAGTCTATGCTGGCACAGGCTAATCAGAGCAGCAGTTCCGTACTCTCGCTCTTACAGTAAGGGCAAATAATTTAATATTGCTAACTTATCGGTAGCGGGGATTGCTAGCCCCTGCCGTGACCCGATATTTTAGATACTACCATTGCATGGGGCTTCTGAATTGTTCAGCAGAAGCCCCTATTTATATAAAAGGGAGGGATTAAAGGTGAGCAAGAATAAAGTAGCTAGAAAAGAAGAAATTCATGTGTTGTATGCGTTGGTAGACAGAACAGGTAATTACAGCAAGCTGGCTGGGACATCTATCTGTTCTGTGTGGGAAAATACACGGGAGAATGTAACGGTACACTTGTTTCATGATGGTAGTATCAAAGATAAGAATGAAGAGAATTTTTTGAGCATGGCAAAAAAGTATGGGCAAAAGTTGCTTTTTTATAATGTCCATGACTTACTGCCGGATGTGTGGCTAGAAGCAAAAGAAATATTTGCTGATGCCCTAAAATCAGCACAATATACAGAAGCGACTATGTATCGTTTAGTTGCACCGCAAATACTATCAAAGGCTATAAAAAGATTGATATATATAGATGCTGATACTTTAGTTCATATAGATATAAAAAAACTTTGGAATGAAAAAATCGGTGAAAATGGTATGGCGGCGGTGAGAGAATCAACTTTACTTGAACATTACGGGTTGAAAGCAATAGGTGGCTCTGCAGAACCTATGTATAATCGTATGCATGGACGCGTAACCTTAGAAACATGTTTTAATGCTGGAATTTTGCTTATGGATATGAATAAAATGCGTGAAATGGGTAATATTTTGCTTTCAGGATTGCGTATATTAGCAGAATACCCACAGGAGAATAAATTTTACGATCAAAATATATTGAACTACTATTTTGCAAAGGATTTAGCTCCATTGCCATGGTACTATAATATATTACAACATTGGGATAGAAAACATGCTCAACCTTCTGATAGAGAAGGTATATATCATTATATGGGAAAAAGTTTAGGTATGAATAGTAAAGATATAAGGGATACTATGTATTATGAGTATTACTTTAAAACTCCTTGGTTTAACGGAGAAAAATTTTGTGAAGTAAATACGGTAATGGATGCAGTTTATTTACAAGTAATAGGTCCTAGACTGCGTGCTTTCCGTCGTATTGTTTCTCTTTTAGCTGTAAAAAAGCCAGTTATTTTAGCTACGGAAGGCTGCGAACAAAATGCTTATAAACTTTTGTCATCTCCTGATGATTTCGATAGAGATGATGATAAAGATGATACGAACTTATTAGTAGCTGATGAAAAAGATTATGAAGAGAAAATGAAAAAGAATAATATAGTTGCAGAAGAAAAAATATATAAACTACCAAAAAAAGTTTTATTTTGCTCATTAGGAAAGATAGATGCATTGCAGGTAAATTTACCCTATGATGTCGACAGTCATATATATATCGTATTTGCAGAAAATTATGATATCGTTAAAAGATTACTAATAAAGGCTGGATTACGAGAAAATAAACATTTTGTGACAGGCGCTTTTATGTTAGTAGGAAAACAATGGCTTGAAAATCTAATTGTACCGAATAAATTTTTTGAGATGTTGTGATTATAGTATTTTAATGAATTTTACATAACCAAAACGGGCACCTTTAAGAGAAATATTCTTAAGATGCCCATTTTGTTATTGCAAGACTGCAAGCATTTGCTCCAAATCCACAAGCATCAAATCTTCACGGTGAAGATTACATAATTCAGATGCAAATCCTGACTTTGAGAAAATAACATAGCGTAAATTTTTGCCGTCTCGGATAATGGCAGCGCGTTCTTCTAAAAGTTGAAGTACGGTAATGTTTGTAGGAACTTTTTGCCACTTGCATTCACCGACCAATAGATTGTTTTCATTGGAAAGCACAAGATCTATTTCTTCTTCGCGTTTTTTTAGTGGATTTGCTCCCCACCAGCGACCATATTCGGAATAAAGCTCCTTTATAGTTCCACGTGTTACCAATAATTTCAAATATTGCATACATATATGCTCAAAGATGTTGCCAAAGAATTCATTCAAATGTGGGGCGATTCGTTCATCATAGGCTCGTTCGCCAGCACCCATGGCAATGAGGTTATAACAGGTTGGCATAAATCTGAACCAGAAGACAAACATATCATCGGAAATTTTATAGCGGCCACGTCGTGTACTTCCTTTTCCAACGGGCTTTTCCTGCGTCATGATACCTAGTTCTCGCAAATTATTCAGATAAAAACTTAGATTAGTGGAGTCGGTACCAACTGCCTGAGCAATTTCATTTAGCTTTGTAGCTCCATGAGCGACGGCACTGAGAATGGAATTATAAAAAGCTGGTTCACGCAATTCCTGTTTCATTAAGTTGGCTGGTTCTTCAATGAGATGTCCACTGGGGAGCAGAAATTCCCCTAATATTGCTTCTCGCAATGAACTGTACAAAGAGAATAACTCTAAATATTTTGGTATGCCGCCACAAATGCCATAGCCAAGCAGTTGTTCTTCATGTGTCCAAGCTGGGAAAAAACGTACACCTTCATAATAGGGAATGGGGGTGAGTTTTAATTGTCCGGTTCTTCGTCCGTAAAGGGGACTTTTTTCGCCTAGAACTTGCTTTTCCATGAAACTCATTGATGAACCGCATAGTATAAGAAATAGCTCTGTCTTATTCCATAAGCTGTCAATGACTCTTTGGAGAATTGACGATATGTTGGGATTGGCTTTGGCCAGATAGGGGTATTCATCAATAGCTAGTATCAGGCGGCCGGTTGAACTAGCGACATCAGAGATATAATTGAATAATTCATCCCAACTGTTAAAGGCTGATATATATTGGGTTCGATCATCTGGCAGTTGCTCTTTGAGTGCCTGCGTTATGCCTGCTAACAGTTCACGTTCACTTTGTTCTGTAGCCATAAAATACACAGCACGCTTGCTTTTTATAAATTCTTGTATCAACCTTGTCTTGCCGATACGTCGTCTGCCATATACTACAGGAAATTGGAAGCCGGGCTGTGCATATCTCCGCTCAAGCTCGGAAAGCTCTTTGGTTCGACCGATAAACATATAGACCTCCTTCAATTTGAAATAGCCATAACTTTTATAGCCATAACTATTATAGTTATGGCTATATAGTATCAAAGATGCTTTATAAAATCAATATGTTTTACAGTGTGCATACTTTTTTGGACTGACTTTTGAACTATATACATTAGTATGATATAATGGAGGATGTTAATTAAGTATATATGCTGTTGAGGTTCCGTTTATATGGATAATGTATATTCGCTCGTCAAACATTTTTATGAAGAAAATGATTATGCGGCGCAGATTTTGCCTCGTGATGCGGTGGAAGCCTATTTGCGCCGCAATGCCTGGCATGGCGCGGAGGACGAGGATTTAAAGAGAATATGGAGCATTATAGCCGTGATGATTGCTGCGGTGAACGAGTTTGAGCTGTACTCCTTTGCCACGCTGACGGCTTATGATTATCAGGAGATATTTTACCGTTATGCTGAGGTGCGGCCGGATTTCATGCTGGCGGAACAGGATATAAACGGATTTTTAGATACATTGCAGGATTTTTATGCCTATCTTATGCGTACCCGTCACACTGAGGATTATCAGGTGGGCTTGGAGGCGGCCAGGGAGGCACTGTACGAGGGGGGCTATTTCTTTCTGCCGGACAGACGGGACGGTGATGAGTTTTACCGTTCGCTGGAACACATGGAAGAGGTATCCTTTGATACTATGCAGAAACTCAACAATCTGCTTGATTCCCTGTTGCGCCAGATAAGTGTGTATTTTCAAAAGCCGCATTTTAAGCGCGATATGGACAGAGCCATTTTGATGTATGCCGGGCCGGAGTACGATGGGCAGGGCGGCTTGAATCCTGATGAGCGGCATAGTTTTTGGCTGGGGTTTTGGGACTTTTTCCTGTTTGACTATCATTTGATTGATTCCGATGCCCTGCCTTTGCGCTATTATTATGAGTATGAGCGGAGCAATCTGAGTACAACGGAGCAGGATATCCTTCGGGATTTGCTGCGGTCACGGTTCACGGTCTTTACCATTGATGATGTGGGTGTGGATTTTTTGACCTGCCGTAATTTCTTTACGGATGAAGTGTTTGAACTGCCGGTGCCGGAACTGGCCATGGGAAATTACAGTACCTGCGTGCTGTTTGGGCATATTCATTCCCATGGTGTCATGCTCTTAAATTACATTACATCCATTACTGCCAGCCGCAGGCTGCAAGTCAGAATGCGTGATGTGGTTCTGCGGCAGTACGAGTTGTTCAAGCTGCAAAATGCTCAGGCGGAGCTAAAGGATTTCTTTGCCCGAAATGCCGGTGTGGTGCGTCATACATTGCAGATTATGTCAAGTTATGCCCAGCTGAACGTGATTCCCATTCGTACGGTTTCTCCGGCTGTTGTGGTTGAGGATGGCTTGGGCGAGGAGTTTGCTGAAGACGAGGATATGTTGAGGCGTGTGGCGAAGCATGTGGGCTTTAGCAAGTTTGAGATAACGCTGCTGGTCAAACTGTATGAGGATTATATTACTGTAGCAGGGCTGGAGTCCGGCGACGATATTCTGATAACGGCCATTTTGCTGAAATTTGCCCAGTTGAACGGCATTGATATATCCGGCGGCTCGGAGATATATGAGCTGCTGGGCATTGACAGCGCCAGCGTCAAGGATTGTATGGAAAAGGTGCATGGCAAGCTGGGGTGTGTGCCCTTTGACCCCCGTTATCTGACGGAGGAGGCCTTTATAAAAAGTCTATTCTTTTAAGTGAGGTGCTGGTCTATGGAACAGGATGAAGGAAAAGTAAGGGTTATGTCCCGAAGTGAACGTGATGATTATGCCGGAGCTACCATAGACGAAAATTCCGGTACGGAAGAACGGGGCAGACAGGAACAACGCTACGGCTATAATAATTATGGGCGTGTGTTCACGGTAAAGAGTTTTGGCTGGCGTGATTTGCTTTTTGGGCAGGGCAACTGGCTCAACCGGTTTCTTATTACGGTAGGTATTGTGGCGGTGCTGGGATTTCTGTTATTTGTGGCTTTGCCGGTGGTATTGGTCTTAGTGGGTGTAGGCGTGGCCGTGTGGGTGGTTATGCATTTAATCCTCGGAAATTAAGGCAGGGGGCGGAAATGTGGAATTTTTAGGAATTGCTGATGAGGAATTCATCAGGCAGGATGTCCCCATGACGAAGCAGGAAATCCGTATTTTGAGCCTCGTAAAGGCGCGGATAAAGCCTGATGCCGTGGTGTATGATATTGGGGCAGGGACAGGGTCTCTGTCCATTGAGGCTGCCAGATTAGCGCCACAGGGAGACGTCTATGCCATTGAGCGCACCGCAGAAGGGGTTAAGCTGATTCGGGCCAATGGTGCCAATTTTGGCGTGACAAATTTGACGGTCATAGAGGCAGAGGCGCCGGAAGGACTTGACAAGCTGCCTGCTGCTGATGCTGTCCTCATCGGAGGGACGGGCAGCAGGCTGGCGGAGATAATGGACGCAGTTTCGCCAAAATTGAAGCCTGAGGGACGCATCGTGCTGAACTGCATTACGATTCAGACCTTGATGCAGTGCATTGACTATATGCGCAGTCATTCAGACGAGTATATATACGAGGCGATTCAGGTGCAGGTGACCAGATTGCAGCAGGTAGGAACATACGATATGGCTAAAGCCAACAACCCTATCTACATAGTGACCTGCTGGAAAAAGTGAGGATGAGGAATTATGGTACATATTGTGGGAGCCGGCCCTGGCGACCCGGATTTAATTACGGTGAAGGGCGCTAAATATTTACGGGAAGCCGATGTAGTTATTTATGCAGGGTCATTGGTTAATCCGGCGTTGCTGGATATCTGTCGTGAGGATGTGCAGATTCACAATTCGGCATCCATGACCTTGGATGATGTGGTAAAGGTCATCGTTCAGGCTGAGCAGGAGGGCAAAATGACGGTGCGCCTGCATACCGGCGACCCGTCCGTTTATGGCGCAATACAGGAACAGATGGATGCCTTTGATAAACGGGGGATTTCCTACGATATCACTCCGGGGGTCAGCTCGTGTTTTGCAGCGGCTGCTGCACTAAAACAGGAGTATACGTTGCCGGGGATTTCACAAACGGTTATCATCACGCGCAATGAGGGTAGGACGCCGGTGCCGGAGGCAGAGAAGCTGCGCAGCCTGGCGCAGCACCAGTCCACGATGTGCATTTACCTGTCCATATCCATGCTGGATAAGGTGGTTGCTGAGCTGATGGCTGGCGGCTATCCGGCTGATACGCCGATTGCCATTGTGCAGAAGGCTTCATGGCCGGATGAAAAAATTGTAAGGGGAACGCTGGAAACCATAGTTGCGGATATTGCCGGCAAGGATATTGAGCGTACTGCCATGATTGTGGTAAGCCGCTGTCTTGGTGCGGATTATGAGTTATCCAGGCTGTATGCACCTGAATTTTCCCATATGTTCCGAAAGGCTGTGAAAAAATGAGATTAGCATGTTTTGCAGTAACAAGACAAGGCTTGCAAATAGCGCAGACTTTGCGTGAGTGTCTGGACGAGTCGATTGATTTATATGCTTTAAATAAACTTGTTTCCCATGAGGAAGAAAAAAAGAAATTACATCTGAATACCTTTGGCAAACTGGAAGAGGCTGTAAAAGAAAGTTTTAAGGCTTATGATGGTCTTATCTTTGTGATGGCTGCAGGGATTGTAGTACGGACGATTGCGCCCTTTTTGGAAAGCAAGCTTACGGACCCTGCGGTAGTTGTCTTTGACGAGCAGGGAAGACATGGTATCAGCCTTTTGTCCGGACATGTAGGCGGTGCCAATGAGCTCACGCGTACTTTGTGCCGGGCATTAGTGGCCAATCCCGTTATCACTACGGCTACGGATGTAAATGAGAAACTGGCTCCCGATGTGATAGCTGGCCGACTGGGTTTGCGTCCCTGGCCGAAGGTCAGAATCAAAACCATCAATGCCGGCCTGCTGGAAAACCGTATAGTGCATTGGCGTATTGACCGCAATTTGCCTCATAGTGCTTTTTATCAGCAGCAGCTGGAAAAGTACGGTCAGCTGGTGGATTTATGCGCACCGGGACAGCTCATGGAAATAGAGCCGGATAAAAAAGAAGTGCTGGAAATCGTCATTATGAGTGAGCAGCAGCTGCCGGGACTGGCTGAGCTGCCGTCCAATATTCTCTGCATGACGCCGCGCCGCCTGATTGCCGGTGTTGGCTGCCGCAAGGGGACTCCGGCCGCCATGGTCATGATGGCGCTTGATAAGGCCTGCCACATGATAGGACGTGACCGTTCCTTCATAGATGTTCTGGCCAGCACCATTGTGAAACGCCATGAGGCCGGCATCCTTTATGCCGGTGACAGTCTGGTGCGTCCGGTGAAGTTCTTTGAAAATGAGGAAATGGCGCAGATGATAGAAAAGCATCATCTGGAGGAATCAGAATTTGTGTTTAACCGTATCGGCATCGGCAATGTCTGTGAAGCTGCGGCTTACTGTGTGGCAGGCGAGCGGGGCGGCAGACTGGCTCTGCGGAAAACGGTGTTTGAAAGGGTAACGGTGGCGTTGCTATGGGAAAAATAACGGTAATTGGTATTGGCCCGGGAAATCTCATGGATATGACACCCAGAGCACGGCAGGCCATTGAAGAGGCGGCGGTGATTGCCGGGTATAATACTTATATCAAGCTGATTGAGCCGCTGTTAGGCGAGCGTAAGGTTATCGGCACGGCGATGATGCAGGAAATTGACCGCTGCCGGATGGCTGTCAGTGAAGCTGTTCAGGGGCATGATACCGTGGTGGTGTCCAGCGGTGATGCCGGGGTTTATGGCATGGCCGGATTGGTACTGGAGCTGGTATTGCAGCAGCCGCAGGAGAAACGTCCTGAATTTGGCGGTGTAATCGCCGGGGTATCGGCTGTCAATGCGGCGGCTTCGGTACTGGGCGCGCCGCTTATGCACGACTTTGCCGTTATCAGCCTGTCAGACCTGCTGACGCCTTGGGAGACCATCGAAAAACGCATTGAAATGGCTGCGCAGGGGGATTTTGTTACAGCCCTCTACAATCCTAAAAGCAAAAAACGGGTGGAAAATATTGAGCAGGTGCGGAAAATCATGCTCAAGTACCGCAAGGCAGATACGCCCGTGGGCATTGTCACGGCTGCCAGCCGTGACGGCGAGGGCAAAATCATTTCCACTTTGGCGGATTTCACCAAGCAGGAAATCAATATGTTCTCGCTCGTCATCATCGGCAACTCCATGACTTATGTGAAAGATGGTTATATGATTACTCCGCGTGGTTACGGCAATAAGGAGCCGGGCTTATGATTTTCGTCGTGGCCGGCACCCAGGACGGCCGGGAGCTTGTCAAAATTCTGCTCGAAAAGGGTTATGATGTGGCAGCGTCGGTGGTCAGCCGTTATGGCGGTGAACTCTTGGCGCATGCCTGCGGGCAAAAATGCCTGATAAATGACCGGCCTTTGGACCAGCAGGAGCTGCAGGCATATATGCAGGAGCATGCTATAAATATGCTGGTAGATGCCAGTCATCCCTATGCGGCCAATGTCAGCGCTAATGCCATCTCTGCCTGTCAGAAACTGTCTGTGCCGTATATCCGTTATGAGCGTGACCTGACCAAGCTGGACTACGCTAAGATTACCGTGGTGCACAGCTATGAGGAGGCGGCTAAAGCCGCAGCGGCGCTGGGGAAAAATATTTTTCTCACCACGGGCAGCCGCAATCTGGATAAATTCGTGCACAGTCCGTACTTACAGGCGGCAGAACTGACGGCCAGAGTGCTGCCCACGGCTGACGTAATTGCAGCTTGCGAACAGCTCGGCATTGACGCCGGGCATATTGTAGCCTTGCAGGGGCCGTTTTCCAAGGAATTAAACAAGGAACTCTTTTGTAAATACGGCGCGCAGGTTATCATCACGAAAAACAGCGGGACTATCGGCGGCACAGATACAAAACTGGCCGCAGCCAAGGAGTTAGGACTGCCCATTGTGCTGATTGACCGTCCGCAGCTTGACTATCCCTGCATTGGGCATAATTATGATGAAATACTGGCTTTTGTACAGTCCGTCAGCGATAAATAATCTCTGTGATTAGCAGGGATTATTTTTTTTGCAAAAAAACTGCCGCGCAGACACTCCTGCGCGGCAGTAGAATGAAATATTAGTTGTTTTTATTGCCAAGTACCGTCTTGCCAAAGATTGCTAACGTTACGAGGAAAACGACAAGGCCCAGGAATTCGGCCGTGTCGGCAAAATCATTACCAACGAGGGCCAACGGGCTGTCACTGCCACCGCCGGTAACCGAAACAACAATGATACCGGCGAGGGCAACACCAATCAGCGATTCACCGACGATAAGTCCCGAGGCAAAAAGTGTGCCACGGCGCATGCCGTTTTGCAGGCCTTCCTCGCCTTTGTTCTCTTTGAGTTTCTTATTGAGGAAGTAGCCCATAATCGCACCGATAACGAGCGGTGTCTGTAATGAAGGAGGCAGATAAATGCCCATGCCTACAGCGAGCGGCGGCAGGCAGAGATTGCTGGTATGCTGCTTGAGCAGCTGATTGATGATGACGAGCAGGACACCCAGCCCCATGCCCAGGTAGATATACTCCCAAGCCAGCTGGCTGGAGAAGATGCCCTGGGCAATTGTCGTCATAAGGGCGGCCTGCGGTGCGGCGAGAGCCTGACTCGGGTCCATATCCGGACGCGGCAGGGCGCCAGGGAAACCATAGGCCTCATAGAGCAGGTTCAGTACCGGGGCAATGGCGAGTGCACCGACCACGCAGCCGAGCAGCAGCGCCACCTGCTGACGCCACGGCGTGGCACCAACCAGATAGCCGGTTTTGAGGTCCTGCATGTTATCGTTGGAGATGCAGGCGATAGCCATGATGATGGAGGTCGTAAAGATGGCAGTAGCCGTAGCGAATTTCTCACCGCCGGGCAGGTCGAAAATGCCAAACGATGTGCACAGGGCATACATTACGAGCGAGGCCACGATAATGCCGAGAATACCAATACCAGAAATCGGGCTGGAGGACGTACCGACAAGACCGGCCATATAGGCGCAGGCTGCTGCTACGAAAAAGCCCATCAGCACGGCGACACTGACGCCGACTAGGACAAATGTGATGTTCTGTGCAAGAGGCAGACCTTCGGGGCTGACAAAGGCATAGAAGATGGCGAGCAGGCCGGCTGTCGTCAGCGCGAATATCCAGCCAATGCTCTTGATTGACATGTCAATATCCATGCGATGTCTTTCCTGGGCCTCTTTCGGCAGACGCACCGAGGCGATGGATTCCTTTACACCATCGATAACGGGGCGGGCCAGGGTAATTAGTGTCCAGACAGCGGCCACCCCCATGGCACCGGCACCAATCAGACGAACGCGCTCCTGATAAACGGCACCAGCAAATTTTTGCATGGTCATGCCATCGGGCAAAGCACTCGTAATCGTGTAGAAGGGCACAAAGCCTGCCCAAGCAATCAGAATGCCGACAAGCATGGCCAGGCCTGAAGCGATGCCGATAAGATAACCAGCACCGACAAGCGCCGTCGAATAGCCAATGGGGAACTGTGTCATACCGCGGCCCACATGGAACCAGAGCGACAAACCACCGGAAAGAACCTGAAAACCGTTCGACAATAAGGCGACGATACCAGCCACGATACCGCCGGACATGATTTCTTTGAGCCCATTGCCCTGCTGGGAGGCGGCGTCATTACTGCCGACTTTCAGGATTTCAGCTGCGGCCACGCCTTCCGGATAGGCCAGGTCACTGTGGACGACCATCGCGCGGCGCAAAGGAATGGTGAACAGAACGCCGAGGCAGCCGCCGCAGGCCGATACCAGCAGTGTCTGCCAGAACGCAAAGTCCTGCCAGTAGCCAATCATCAGCATACCGGGAATAATGAAAATAATGGCGGACAGGGTGCCGGCGGCGGACGCCTGCGTCTGCACCATGTTATTTTCGAGGATGTTGGAATCCTTCGCCATTTTGAGGACGGCCATGGAAATCACCGCGGCCGGAATTGCCGAGGAAAAAGTCAGGCCGACTTTGAGTCCCAGGTAAACGTTCGATGCTGTAAAGATAACGGTTAGTATAGCACCGAGCAGCATACCACGGACTGTAAGTTCAGGCAGACGCAAATCGTTCTGCATGAACTCATTGTCTTTTTGTTTCATAGTACGAATACTCCTTACAGGATAAATATTTTTAGTAACTGTGCACGTAACATGTACAATCACGAGAAACATTATACCATAATTAAAAACATTATAAAAGATATATGTGTGTATACATGTAATATCTTTTTTAGAATTATGCGAGGGAAAACTATTGCCTGGCCGGTGTGCTGTGAAGTTTTCTCTGCAGGGTGCGTAAGCAGGATAAATATGATAATATATATAATGTATGATTATGAAAATGAGGTGATTGATTATGGACTTTATCAAGCAGCCCATGGAAATAGAAAATCGCAGTATGGAAATAATTGCCCCCCATCTGGCCGGTCTTAATCTGAGTCCAAAGCAGGTGAAGGTGTATTCCCGGCTTATACATGCCGCTGGTGATGTGGAGTATGCGCCTATCATTAAAATGTCACCTGACGCTATCGAAAAAGCTATGGCCGCTTTAGAGGGGGGCTGCGACATTTACACCGACGTGGAAATGGTCCGCACGGGTATCAACAAGCGCAAGCTGGCCTCCTTTGGTGGTCAGGTGCACTGCCTGATTGCCGACGAGGAAGTGGCCAAAACGGCTAAAGAGCAGGGGATTACCCGTTCTATGGCAGCTATGCGCAAATTCGGTGCACAGATGAACGGCGCTATCATTGCCATCGGCAACGCGCCGACTGCGCTCTTTGAAGTGCTGCGGCAGGTAGCGGAAGAAAATCTACGCCCGGCCTGTATTGTCGGTATTCCCGTCGGTTTTGTGGGGGCGGCTGATTCCAAGGCAGAACTGGCACAGCAGACAGCTGTACCCTACATCACCGTTGAAGGCACGAAGGGCGGCAGTCCCATTGCGGCGGCAGCGGTCAATGCCATGATGTATCTTATAAATAACGACAGGGGCTGAACTATGGCAGGGAAGATAATTTTAGTCACCGGCGGCGCCCGTTCGGGCAAGTCGTCCTTTGCGGAAAAACTGGCGGCCGGTCTGGGGGCGTCTGTGGGCTATATTGCCACC
>FLNX01002773.1_pt1 | contig 17646 bp, 12 predicted proteins | sample 1140341 | NCBI WGS metagenome assembly FLNX01 (sample SAMEA3878208, study PRJEB12797) | bioreactor metagenome | biome: Moose rumen | place: Sweden | collected 2011-10
CTACAAAAAGATTTATATTGACGCTCGTCGCCATTCTCGGCATGACGGGCGCATGGGCACAGGACGCGGAAGAAGTGGCCGTGACCAAGACTGCCAACAACAATGAGTGGACGCTGACGATGCCCGCCAGCGACGTGGAACTGCAGGTGGAATACTATGCCACCACGCCGTTCGACCTGACGCTGGCCGACGGCAGTAGCGTAAACGGCACGGTGACGTTCACCGTGGGCGGCGAAACAGTCAACAAAGCCTGCTATGATGACGTGGTGACCGTGAGCGTGACTCCCAACGAGGGCTACTCGGCAAAGGACGTGACCGTTCGCGCCTACACCTCATGGGAGGCTGCTTCTGAAATCCTCACAGGTGGCGGTAATAACCCCGAACTGGTGAGCGACATCACAGTAACGAAGAACGAGACCGACGGCACATGGTCGTTCACCATGCCCGAGGCTAACGTGTGGGTAGTGGTGACTTATACGAAGAACCTGCAGGCCGCTTGGATTGAGGCCATCAGCGACCAGACCTACACGGGCGAAACCATCGAGCCGACCGTCACCGTGAAGGACGGCGAGACGACGCTGACGCTCGGTACGGACTACACCGTGGCCTACTCGAACAATACGAACGCTGGAGAGGCTACCGTGACCATCACCGCCGTGGAGGGTTCCAACTACAGCGGCACGGCCTCGAAGACGTTCAACATCGTGAAGGCCGACATCACCATGACCACGGCTCCCGCAGCCGTCAGCGGTCTCGTCTATTCGGGCGAGGCGCAGACGCTCGTCACCGCTGGTGTGGCATCGTTCGGTACCGTGGTCTATTCGCTGGACGGCGAGACCTTCAGCGACGCTCTGCCCCAGGCCACCGATGCCGGCACGTACACCGTCTATTACAAGGTGGAGGGCGACGGCAACCACAACGCCTTCGCCGCACAGACGCTGAACGTGACCATCGCCACGAACAAGACCGCACTGAACAACGCCATCACCGAGGCTGAGGCATACTACAACAGCATCAGCGAGACGAATCCCGACGCTGCCGCCGTGCTGCTGACTGCCATCAACACCGCCAAGGGCGTGCAGGACAATGCCGACGCTACGCAGACGGAGATTGAGAGCGCCGCACAGACGCTGACCGATGCCCTGAACGCTGCCAAGGCCGACGTGGCCCTGAAGCGCATCACGCTCGTTATCCCCGCCAAGAGCTACATAGCCCGCATCGATGCCGACAAGCGCCAGATAGAGAATGCCGTAGATGGCGTGAAGCTCTACTCGGTGAAGAGCGTGACCAATACGGAGGTGGAACTGACCGGCGAACTGAGCGTGATAGCCGCCGAGATGCCTTACCTCATCTATAACGACAACGACACCGAGGTTGAGGTGAGCATCGTCGTAAGCAGCGAGGACGCCGACAACGTGGCGTACGACAGCGAGCACTTCAAGGGTACGCTCGTGGACAAGACGTTCACCGACGAGGACATGGAGGAAGCCGACCACTACGTGCTCTCCGGTGGCAGCAGCTTCGTATGGGTGAAGGATGCCGGCACGCTGGCCGCTGGCAAGTGCTGGGTTCAGCTTCCGAAGTCGCCCAACAATGCCCCTGCATTGAGCATCGTCTTTGAGGGCGAGACCACTGGCATCAGCACCGTCAAGACGACTGTTGACACCAAGGATGCTGCAGTCTATGACCTGCAGGGTCGCCGCGTGATGCAGCCCACGAAGGGTCTGTTCATCGTGAACGGCAAGAAGGTCGTGATTAAGTGAGTGAAAAGCCAAGCTTGCTTGAGCTTTTCCGAACGTGAACGAGCTCGAGCGTAGCTCAAGGTCGTGATTAAGTGAGTGAAAAGCCAAGCTTGCTTGAGCTTTTCCGAACGTGCGCTCGGCCGAAGGACGCTTGCAAAGCAAGAACGAGCTCGGGCATAGCCCAAGGTCGTGATTAAGTAAGACTACTCATCGGAAAGGTCTGCGTCATCCCATGTCGGGAGCGCAGGCCATCATTATATTCTGCAACATTGTATAACCCTATAAAAACAAAAGATTATGGCTACAAGAACATTAGGAACTTCCTACTTGATGAGGCTGACGAACGCCCGCTCGACCTTCTTGCGTCCCTTCGGTAGCAAGCGAGCGGAGCTCGAGCGGTCGCTTGCCATAGCAAGAAACACGACGGCGTGACGCAGCAGAATCTCCTACTCCCAGCGGCGATGATGGTGGCAATGGTAGTGAAGAGGGATAGTCCGCAATCGCTTAATCGCAATTTTCGGGAAAAAGTGAAAGAATCCCCGTAATTATTATCAAAATAGTTACGGGGATTCTTCGTACCTTTGCACCATCAGAAAGTAAATTATTAGATAATATGAGAAAATGCTATTTTTTCGGCGCACTGGCTGTAGCAGCTGTCGCCATCGTGGCCTGCACGGGTCAGGCAGGACAGAAGCCGCAAGGCTTGGTGATTGAGAAACAGGGCGTGTTCTCGTCGGGTGGACGGGTGACGGAGGCCATTCCCGGCGAGTATGACCCGACACAGAACTGGCTCGACCCAGAGCGCAAGGGCACAACGACACACGTGGATCATGCTAACACGTTCTATCAGGTTCCAGCAGGCGGTAATGGTAGTCCCATCGTCTTCCTCCACGGCTATGGACAAACACGAACGGGCTGGCAATCGACTCCCGACGGACGCGAGGGATGGAGCGATATATTCCTGAAGAAAGGCTATTCGGTGTTCCTCGTTGACCAGCCACGACGTGGTGCTGCGGGGGCTACGGAGCAGATTGTCAACGACCCGGGCGATGTGGCTAACGGAAAATTCAAGGTGGGCGAACAGGCTTGGTACACCCACTTCCGTATCGGTCGCGTGGCCCCTGAGCGCTACGAGGGTTCGCAGTTCCCAGAGGGCAGCGATGCTTTGGAGCAGTTCTTCTGCCAGATGACGCCCAACACGGGCAACTATGATGAACCTTTGTTTGGCAAGACACTCAGCGCGGTGCTGAAAGACGTGCAGACGATGACGGGTAAGAAGAGCATCTATGTGACTCACTCACAAGGCGGTCGCGTGGGTTGGGCGACGGACACGGACAACATGGCGGCTATCATCGCCGTAGAGCCGGGTTTTGCTCCCGAGGTAGGCAGCGACACCTACAAGAAATTCGTGGCCGCAAAGGTTCCGATGCTGTTCCTCTTTGGCGACTACATCGAGAACGGCCCCGAGGACATCCAATCGACGGGTTTCTGGAAGATGGTGCTCCAGCAGTGCCGCGACTTTGCCAAGCAGTATAATGCCGACGGAGGCGATGCCACGGTTATCTACCTGCCCGAACAGAATATCAAGGGCAACAGCCACTTCATGTTCCAAGAGAAGAACAACGTCGAGATTGCCGACCTCATTGCCGGGTGGTTGGAGAAGCATAATCTGTAAGTAATAACTGCACTTTTAACGGCAAAGAGAAAAATATTAGCGGAATTTTGTGTAACTTTGTTGCCGAAAACAATTAATAACAGCATTATGAAAGTATTATTATTAAACGGAAGTGCCCACAAGAATGGCAACACATTTACCGCACTCTCTGAGATTGCCAAGCAACTGGAGAAGAATGGTGTAGAGTCGGAAATCATGCAGCTGGGCAACAAGCCCGTCCGTGGCTGCATTGCCTGCGGACAGTGTCAGATGAAACAACTGGGACATTGTGTGTTTGATGACGATGTCTGCAACCGTATCGTTGAAAAACTCAATGAGGCCGATGCGCTCATCGTCGGTTCGCCCGTCTATTATGGCCAGCCCAATGGAGCGGTGATGGCCGTGCTGCAACGTGCGTTCTTCTCAGGTGCTAATGTACAGAACAAGCCAGCGGCTGCCGTAGCCATCTGCCGCAGAGGTGGTGCTACAGCTGCATATCAGACGATGAACATGTTATTCGAGATGAAGAATATGCCTGTAGTGACATCGCAATACTGGAACATCGCCTACGGCATGGCACCAGGTGAGGCAACACAGGACACGGAGGGTATGCAGACCATGCGCACCTTGGCCGACAACATGGCCTGGCTGCTGAAGAAGATTCATGCCAACGGTAATCCCGATTACCCTGAACGCGAGCAGTTTCAGATGATGAATTTTATCAGATAAATCGGAATTTGACAGTATGATTGCAATCAGAAAATACGAAACACAGGACATGGAATCAGCCATGAACATTTGGAATGAGGTGGTACGTGACGGTATTGCATTCCCTCAGGATGAAGAACTGACGGAACAGTCCGCTGACCGTTTCTTTAGCAGCCAGTCTTATACAGGAATTGCAGAGGATAATGAGACAGGTGAACTTGTTGGCTTATATATCCTGCACCCAAACAATGTGGGGCGTTGTGGGCATATTTGTAATACCAGTTATGCGGTAAAATCTGGCAAGCGCGGATTGCATACCGGTGAACAGTTAGTAAAAGACTCCCTGAAAGTAGGTGCAGAACTTGGTTTCCGCATCCTTCAGTTTAATGCAGTAGTCGCAACCAATAGCCATGCCTTGCATCTGTACGAGCGCTTGGGCTTTACACAGCTTGGTAGGATTCCCCAAGGTTTCCGTATGAAGGATGGACATTATGAAGATATTATACCACATTATATTCAATTGAGGTAATCGCAAATTTCAGTAAAAAGTGAAATAATCCCCGAACTTTGTATCAATGGAGTTCGGGGATTATTGTGTAATTTTGCACCCATATAATTTAAACGATTAAAGAATGAAAAGATTTGATTATGAATTCCCTGTCCTCATCCATTTCGGGCAGGGATGCTTCGAGGACTCGCTGAAGCAGGAGTTGCAGAAATATGGAAAGAATGTAATACTGGCCTACGGTGGTGGTTCATTGAAACGCACGGGACTGTATGACCGCATTGTGGCGATGCTGGGCGAGGCAGGCAAGACGGTGACGGACTTTGGCGGCATCATGCCTAATCCAACGTTGAAGAAGGTGCAGGAGGGGCAGCAGTTGGCACGGGAAACCAAGGCAGACCTCATCCTCGCTGTGGGAGGTGGTTCTGTGTCTGACTGCTGCAAAATTGTGGCAATGGGAAATACCCCGATACCGCTTGGTGTGGTCGTGACCGCCAGCGGTACTGGCTCAGAACAAAACAACGGATCCGTGATTACCGACGAAGAGAAAAAAGTGAAGGGCGCCATGTGGGGAGTCTTTGCCGACTTTGCCATTCTTGACCCTGACTTGACGAAGACCGTGCCGATGAAACAGGTCATCAGCGGGGCCTTCGATACGCTGAGCCATTGTATGGAGACCTATTTCGGTCATCCCCACACATGCAATCTCAGCGACCGTATCAACGAGGCCGTGCAACGTAGTGTCATCAAGAACCTGAAGGCCATCATCGCCCGCTCGGCCCAAGGGGACGCTTGCCTAAGCAAGAATCCCGACGATGACTTTGCCCGCTCAGAACTGATGTGGGCATCGGCTATGGGTGAAAATGGCATTCTGAAACTTGGCAAGATGACTGACTTCCAGTGTCACATGATAGAGCACCAACTTGGAGCATACACTGACTGCAATCATGGCCAGGGATTGGCTGTGCTGCATCCTATACTCTATCGCCATATCTACAAAAGCGCAGAAGAAAAGTTCCGTCGCTGGGCACAGGAAGTCTGGCTGGTGCAGGATGCCGACGAGGGCATTGACTTTCTTGCCGACTTCATCCGCGAAATAGGTCTGCCTACCACTTTCACCGAAATGGGCATCATTCTCGACGATGACACCATCCGCGCCATAGCCGAGAGCACCATCATTACCCCCGGCTGCTGCAAGCAACTTACACCCGACGAGATTGTTGAGATACTTAACGAGTGTAAGTGATAGGTCAGACTCCATCATTAGTCTCTTTGCTGTGTTGTCTTTCTTCGCTACTTGTTGTTCCATCTCATAACGACGGCGAACAGAATCTTCATAGTTCTTGGACGAGCCAAGCGACCTGAGGTCGAGCGGATGACGAATTGCTGGCATTGGCGGATGCCGTCCTTGTTTCCTGCCCAGACATTATGCTCCAGCCATATCACATTGACGTTATTCGACGGCTGGGTGGCTCGTAAAGCACGGTACTTCCAGTCGCTTAATTCAAGGCGGTCTATCTTTTTTGACTGGTCGTAAATCTTGCTTGTCAGTAGGTCCTGTGGTGGGTTACGGATAAGAAACCTAACTACTTCTTTATTCCTCCCAAATCTGCATTCAGCCTAAAACTGAAATTCCCCATTATCCCCGTCTTGCCCCTTATTTACGATTATTCTGCGTTAATATTCGAAAAATGCTTCTTCGTTACAACCTTTTTTCGTAACTTTGCCGCCAATAAAGAGAAAACGCTATATGAGGGACAAGACTTTTATCAGTTTCGATTGGGCGCTGAAGCGCCTGTTGCGCGACAAGGCAAACTTTGGTGTGCTGGAGGGATTCATCTCCACGTTGCTGGACAGTCCGGTGAAGATTCACCGGCTGTTGGAGAGCGAGGGCAATAAAGACCGTGACGATGCGAAGCAGAACCGTGTGGATCTGCTGGCCGAGGATGAAAACGGCGATCTTTTGCTTGTTGAGGTTCAGGGTGAGTCGGAGTATGCCTACTTCCAACGCATATTGTTTGGAGCATCGAAACTGGTGACCGAATACATTGACAGCGGCAAGAACTACGAGAACGTGAAGAAGGTGTATAGCATCAACATTGTCTATTTCGACTTGGGACAGGGCAAGGACTTCGTCTATCGCGGCCGCACGGAGTTCCGTGGTGAGCATTACGACGACGTGCTGCAACTCTCGACGTTCCAGCAGCAGAAGTTCGGTGTGGATGCCGTCTATAAACTCTTTCCTGAATACATCATCCTGAAGGTGAACGACTTTAACCGCTGGTCGAAGATGCCGTTGGAGCAATGGTGCTACTTCTTGGCTAATACCGAGATTCCTGAGGATGCGAATGCTCCTGGTCTTCAGGAGGCCCGTCAGAAGCTGTTGTTTACAAAGATGAGCCGTGAGGAGCAAGTAGCCTATCGTCGCTACATTGATGATCGTGTGATTTTGGCTGACCAGATAGTGACAGCCCGAGGTGAAGGTAAGCTTGAAGGTCGTGCGGAAGGTCGTGCGGAAGGTCGTGCAGAAGGTCGTGCGGAAGGTCGTGCGGAAGGTCGTGCGGAAGAACGTATGGCTAATGCGCGGAGCCTGAAAGCCAATGGCGTTGCGGTGGAGTTGATAATCAAAAGCCTCGGACTAACTAACGATGAGGCTGAGCAGCTTTGAGCCTTTACTATTCATTCAACCAAGAAGCGAGCTATGGCAATAGAAAGCACAAGATGGGGCATCCTGTACTGCCCTAAGAAAGGCATCAGGGCCGACCGCAAGCGCTGGGAGAAAGTGCAGCGGGCGCTCGACCTGCGCAAGGTGCAGTACGACTTTGTGCAGAGTGAGTCGAGTGACAGTGTGGAACGGCTCATGCGCATGCTTATTAATAATGGTTACAAGACCATCATCGTGGTGGGTGGCGACTCGGCACTCAACGATGCGGTCAACTGTCTCATGGAGGCAGAGCCTGCCGTCAGCGAGTCCATAGCCCTTGGTGTTATACCCAACGGCGTGCTCAACGACTTTGCCCGTTACTGGGACTTCAAGGAGAGCGAAATACAGCAGACCGTTGACTGGCTGGTGAAGCACCGTGTGCGAAAGGTTGATCTGGGCTGCGTACATTATAGGGATGAGGCAGACCATGAGCAGAAACGCTACTTCCTGAACTGCGTCAACATAGGCCTCATTGCCGATGTCATGAACCAGCGGCGCCAGGCCCGTTCGCTGTTAGGCTCCCGTACGCTGGCCTTCTTTGCCTCTATTGTGATGATGGCTTTCCACCGTCTCGATTATAAGATGAACATACGTATCAACACCGAAGTCATCGAGCGTCAGGTCATGACCGTCTGCGTGGGCAGTGGTCCCGGTTACGGTCAGACGCCGAATGCCGTACCCTATAACGGGCTGGTTGACGTGAGCGTGGTCTATCAGCCGCAGAAGGTTGTCCAGCTCTTTGCCGGACTATGGCTTCTGGTGACGGGACGCTTCCTCAATCATCGCAGCGTTCACCCCTACCGAACCCGTGAAGTGGTGCTCAACGACACCTCCCGGGCACGTGTCGGCATCGACGGCCGGCTGTTAGGAAAACTGGACGGCCCTTATCGCATAACAGTACAGGAAGAAGTGGTAAATTTCCTCATTCCAGACTGAAAAAATGTTAGAGAAACCAAAAAATGCCCGATTTTGTAAAATAATCGGGCATTTATTTTGTCATCCCGCCGAAATTGCGTACTTTTGGAATGAAAATCTAAAACATACAAATAAAGCAAAACCTAAAATAGGAATTATGAGTTATTTACGATTCGAAAAAGCTGTGATGACTAACCTTGAGGAGTCCATCCGTCGTGAATTACTTCGCACCAACCGCTCTGGAGCCTATTCGTGCTCCACAATAGTGGATTGTAACACACGTAAGTATCACGGTTTGTTGGTCGTGCCGGTTCCCGAACTCGACGATGAAAACCATGTCCTGCTGTCATCTCTCGATGCCACAGTGGTTCAGCATGGCGCAGAGTTCAATCTTGGCCTGCACAAGTATCAGGGAAACAATTACAGCCCTAAAGGTCACAAGTACATCCGGGAGTTTGACTGTGACAAAGTGCCTACCACGTTGTATCGTGTAGGTGGTGTGTTATTAAAGAAAGAAGTGGTGTTCCAGGCTTACGAGGACCGTCTTCTTATTCGTTACACTTTGGAGGATGCCCATTCGGCAACGTTGCTTCGTTTCCGTCCCTTCCTGGCATTCCGCAGCGTGCGTCAGTTCACTCACGAGAACTCGACGGCCAGCCGCGAGTACCACGAGGTTGACAATGGCATCAAGACCTGTATGTATGCCGGTTATCCTGACCTGTACATGCAGTTCTCGAAGAAGAATGAGTTTATCTTCCAGCCCGACTGGTATCGCGGTGTTGAGTACCCGAAGGAGCAGGAGCGTGGCTACGCCTCCAACGAGGACCTCTATGTGCCTGGCTACTTCGAGATGCCTATCCGCAAGGGCGAGAGCATCGTCTTCTCCGCCTCCACGTCGGCCATCAAGTCCAGCACGCTGAAGTCGCTGTTCGAGAAGGAGGTGGGTCTGCGCACCCCGCGCGACAACTTCTACCACTGTCTCGTTACCGCTGCCCACCAGTTCCATAACCGCGACCGCCGCAGCGGCAGCTCGCCCGAGCATCTCGACGATAGTGACGACCGCTATCTGCTGGCCGGTTATCCTTGGTTCAAGGCGCGTGCCCGCGATACGTTTATTGCACTGCCCGGTCTGACGCTCGCCATCGATGAGCAGGACTACTTCGAGCATGTGATGAAGACCGCCGAGAAGGGCCTGCGCGAGTTTATGGACAACAAGCCGCTCAGCGTGAAGATTTACGAGATGGAGCAGCCTGACGTCCCCCTCTGGGCTGTCTGGGCTATTCAGCAGTACGTCAAGCAGGCCGGCAAGGAGCAGGGCTACAAGATGTATGGCAAGCTGGTCAATGACATTATTAAATATATAGTGGCAGGCAAGCACCCCAACCTACGTCTCGACGAGAACGGCCTGCTTTATGCCAACGGTCGCGACAAGGCTGTTACGTGGATGAACTCCACCGCCAACGGTCGTCCCGTCGTTCCGCGTTCCGGCTACATCGTTGAGTTCAACGCCCTGTGGTACAACGCCCTGAAGTTTGGTGCCATCATGGCAGCCGACAAGGGTGACACCAAGACCGCCGAGAGTTTAGAGAAGCGTGCCGAGCTCTGCAAGGAGTCGTTTGTGGCTACCTTCCTCAACGAGTACGGCTACCTGCTCGACTATGTCGATGGCAACATCATGGACTGGAGCGTACGCCCGAACATGATTTTCGCCGTAGCACTCGACTATTCGCCGCTGAATCAGGATCAGAAGAAGAGCGTGCTCGATGTCTGCACCCGTGAGCTGCTTACCCCGAAGGGCCTGCGCTCGCTGTCGCCGAAGAGTGGTGGCTACAACCCCATCTACGTCGGTCCGCAGACGCAGCGTGACTATGCTTACCACCAGGGTACAGCATGGCCGTGGCTGGGCGGCTTCTACATGGAGGCATGCCTGAAACTCTACAAGCGCACACGTCTGTCGTTCATCGAGCGTCAGATGGTAGGCTACGAGGAGGAGATGGACTACCACGCACTGGGCACCATCAGCGAACTCTACGACGGTAACCCCCCGTTCCATGGACGCGGCGCCATGGCCTTCGCCATGAACGTAGCCGAGATTCTGCGCACGCTGAAGTTACTCGAAAAATATTCATACCAAAAGTAAGGAGGAACGACAATGAAAGTATTAATGTTTGGATGGGAGTATCCTCCTCATGTGTTTGGTGGACTCGCCACAGCTAACTATGGTATTTCTCAAGGCTTGTTCGCACAGGGTGACATGGACATCACGCTCTGCCTGCCCAAGCCTTTCGGCGACGAGGACCGCACGGCCTGCAACATTGTGGCCATGAATGCCGTGCCCATCGCCTGGCGCGACGTGAGTTATGACTATGTGAAGGACCGCGTGGGTAACATCATGGATCCCGAGCTCTATTTCCGTCTGCGCGACCATCTGTATGCTGACTTTAATTATATGAATGTCAACGACCTCGGTGCCATGGAGTTTGCCGGTGGCTATCCTGGCAATCTGCACGAGGAAATCAATAACTACTCCATTATTGCTGGTGTGGTGGCACGCACCATGGACTTCGACATCATTCACGCGCACGACTGGCTGACCTATCCCGCCGGCATCCATGCCAAGCAGGTCAGCGGCAAGCCCCTGTGCATCCACGTCCATGCTACCGACTTCGACCGTTCGCGCGGTAAGGTGAATCCCACCGTCTATTCCATTGAGAAGAACGGTATGGACAACGCCGACTGCATCATGTGCGTGTCTGAACTGACCCGTCAGACGGTCATCAACCAGTATCATCAGGACCCGCGCAAGTGCTTCACCGTACATAATGCCGTCTATCCCCTGCCGCAGGAGTATCAGGACATTCCGCGTCCCGACCATACCGGCAAGGACAAGGTGGTTACCTTCCTCGGTCGTATCACCATGCAGAAGGGCCCCGAGTACTTCGTCGAGGCTGCCAACATGGTCATCCGCCGTACGCGCAACGTGCGTTTCTGCATGGCCGGTTCCGGCGACATGATGGATGCCATGATTTATCTGGCAGCCGAGCGTGGCATTGCCGACCGCTTCCACTTCCCGGGCTTCATGCGCGGCAAGCAGGTCTATGAGTGCCTCAAGGACAGCGATGTCTATGTCATGCCCTCTGTCAGTGAGCCCTTCGGTATTTCTCCGCTTGAGGCCATGCAGTGTGGCACGCCGTCCATCATCTCTAAGCAGTCAGGCTGTGCTGAAATCCTCAACAACTGTATCAAGGTTGACTATTGGGACATCCACGCCCTGGCAGATGCCATCTACTCCATCTGTGCTAACGACTCGCTCTTCAACTACCTCAAGGAGGAGGGCAAGAAGGAGGTTGACCAGATTACGTGGGAGAAGGTCGGCGCATGGATTGCAACACTCTACAAGCGTACCCTTGGCTGGGAACAGTAATCAAGTGAAGAATGAAGAGTGAAGAATGAAGAACTTGCTACCGCACAGGTTGACCAATGGAATTCATCTTCAGACTGATTTCTTCGGATAAAAGAGAAAAAAACAATAATAATAAACAACAGAATGAACGTCTGTAGGAACGTGAGAAGAGCGGAAGCAAATTCTTATTCTTCATTCTTCATTCTTCATTAATTAAAAATTATGAAAACAATTTGTTTATATTTTGAGATACATCAGATTATACATCTGAAGCGCTACCGTTTCTTTGACATCGGTACCGATCATTATTACTATGATGACTACGAGAACGAGCGTAGCATCACCGACATTGCCAACCGTTCCTATATGCCGGCACTCAACACGCTGCACGACATGATCAACGAGAACGCTGGCCAGTTTAAGGTTGCCTTCTCACTCTCAGGCGTAGGCATTGAGCAGCTGGAGATGCATGCTCCACAGGTGCTTGAGAAACTGCAGGCCATGAACGAGACGGGCTGCGTGGAGTTCCTCGCCGAGCCTTACAGCCACGGTCTGTCGTCGCTGGCCAACGAGGAGACCTTCGCCCTCGACGTGCAGAAACAGTGCAAGAAGATTGAGGAGCTCTTCGGCAAGAAGCCTACCGTGTTCCGCAACTCGTCACTCATCTACAGCGACGACATCGGCGGACAAGTGGCAGCCATGGGCTTCAAGGGTATGCTCACCGAGGGTGCCAAGCACGTCCTCGGCTGGAAGTCACCCCACTATGTCTATAACTGTAACATCGCTCCCAACCTGAAGCTCCTGCTGCGCGACGTCAAGCTGTCTGACGACATCTCACTGCGCTTCAACAACAGCGACTGGGAAGGCTATCCACTCTTTGCCGACAACTACATCGCTGAGATTGCCTCACACCCAGAGGAGAGCCAGATCATCAACATCTTCATGGAGCTCTCTGCACTCGGCATTGCACAGCCCCTGTCCAGCAACATCCTCGACTTCCTGCGCGCTCTGCCCGCATGTGCCAAGGAGAAGGGCATCACATGGGCTACGCCTACCGAAATCTGCATGAAGACCAAGAGCGTGGGCAACCTCGACGTGCCCGACACCCTCAGCTGGGTGGACGAGGAGCGCGACGTATCCTGCTGGCTCGGTAATGCCATGCAGCGTGAGGCCTTCAACAAGCTCTACAGCGTGGCCGACCGTCTGCGCATTGCCAACGACCCGCGCATCAATCAGGACTGGGACTACCTGCAGGCCTCCAACAACTTCCGCTTCATGACCACCAAGCCCTCTAACGTAGGACTCGACCGTGGCATTTACAGTGGACCGTTCGATGCCTTCACCAACTACATGAACATTCTGGGCGACTTCATCAACAGGGTCAACGCACTCTATCCTGCCGAGATTGACAATGAGGAACTCAACAGCCTCCTCACCACCATCCGCAACCAGGGTGACGAAATCGAGATGAAGGACAAGGAGATTACCCGCCTCAAGGCCCGTCTTGAGAAGCTGGAGCCCGCCGAGAAGAAACCTGTCAAGAAGGCTGCTGCCGCTAAGAAACCTGCTGCCAAGAAGCCCGCCAAGAAGGCCGAGGCAGCTAAATAAATAGTAATCATTATCCCGTGAACTGGGGCTTGCGTCCTGCCAGGGCGCAAGTCCCAATTTGTCTTATAGCTTATGAAAACCAGCCGTTTTACCTTATTATCACTTTTCCTGTTAGCGCTTCTTGCCGTTGTGCCGGCTCAGGCTGCCGACCGTTTTGTGTCGTTCAAGCAGGGCGACCTGCTTATTCATGGCTCAGGTAATGTTGTCGGTGGCGTGCCTGCCACCCTCTTTGTCGATGCCGCCGACGAGCGTGGCGTGGCCCGCGCTGTGCGCAGCCTCTGTGTCGATTTCGGCCGTGTCACCGGTGTCGAGGCCAAGTGCGTCACCACCTCCGTACCGCCCACAGCAGCCAGGGGTGGAGCTGACGGAGCCGCCATCCTCATTGGTACCTTGGGTCACTCCCTGCTCATCGACCGCCTGGTCCGTGACCACCGCCTCGATGTCAGCCCGCTCAAGGGCAAGCGTGAGATGTTCCTCATTCAGGTCGTCGCTGACCAGCTCGTCATCATCGGCAGTGACCGCCGCGGTACCATCTTCGGCATCTACGAACTGTCCCGTCAGATGGGGGTATCCCCCTGGTACTACTGGGCTGACGTGCCGACCGCCCATCATGACTGCATCTACGTCAACCGCGGCACTTATACCGACGGCGAGCCCGCCGTGCGTTATCGTGGCATTTTCCTCAACGATGAGGCTCCCTGCCTCACGTCGTGGGTCAAGAACACCTTCGGCACCAACTACGGCGGACATGATTTTTATGAGCACGTCTTCGAGCTCATCCTCCGTCTCAAGGGGAACTTCCTCTGGCCCGCCATGTGGAGCTGGGCCTTCTATGCCGACGACCCCCAGAACTCACCCTTGGCCGACGAGATGGGTGTCATCATCGGCACCAGCCACCATGAGCCCATGGCCCGCAACCATCAGGAGTGGGCCCGCCATCGTGCCGAGTACGGAGCGTGGAACTATCAGACCAACCAGCAGGTCATTGACCGCTTCTTCCGCGAAGGCATAGAGCGCGTCAAGAATACCGACGACATCATCACCATCGGCATGCGTGGCGACGGCGACGAGGCCATGAGCGAAGATGCCGACACTAAGCTGCTGAAGAGGATTGTCGATAACCAGCGCCGCATCATCAAGGAGGTCACAGGCCGCAACCCCAAGGACGTGCCCCAGGTATGGGCGCTCTATAAGGAAGTGCTCGACTATTACGACAAGGGCATGAAGGTGCCCGACGATGTGCTCATGCTGCTCTGCGACGACAACTGGGGCAACCTGCGCCGCGTGCCTACCGCCCAGGAGCGCAAGCACCCGGGCGGCTGGGGACTCTACTACCACGTTGACTACGTCGGCGCACCGCGCAACTCGAAGTGGCTCAACGTCACCCCCGCCCAGAACATGTGGGAGCAGCTCACACTTGCTTATACCCACGGCATTGACCGCATGTGGATACTCAACGTCGGTGACCTCAAGCCCATGGAGTACCCCATCACGCTCTTCATGGACATGGCCTGGAGCCCCAGTTCCGTAAGTAGCGATATTATCGCTACGCACATGGCGCCCTTCTGCGCCTCCGTCGTCGGTGAGCAGCACGCCAGGGAGGCCGCCCGCCTGCTGAACCTCTGCTGCAAGTATGCCGGCCGCTCCACGGCCGAGATGCTCGACGCCACCACCTACAGCCTCGCCGAGTGGCCCCGCGTGGTGGGCGACTACCAGCAGCTGGAGCGCGACGCCCTGCGCCTCTTTACCCAGCTGGCTCCCAGCTACCACGATGCCTACCGTCAGCTCATCCTCTTCCCCATACAGGCCATGGCCAACGTCTATGAGATGTATTACGCGCAGGCCATGAACCAGCAGCTTTACAAGGAGCAGAACCCCGACTGCAACGTGTGGGCCGGTAGGGTGGAGGAGTGCTTCCGTCGTGACTCCCTGCTCTGCGCACAGTATAACCACGACATTGCCGGTGGCAAGTGGAACGGCATGATGACGCAGAAGCACATCGGCTACCGCAGCTGGAACGACGACTTCGGCCCCGCCGATGTCATGCCCGCCGTGTCATACATCATCTCCCCCTTGGGCGAGACAGAGGGGGGCTTCGTCTTCACCCCCAGGGACGGCTATGTAGCCATCGAGGCCGAGCATACCTACGCCCGCACCGACGCCCGGCAGGCCCAGTGGACGGTGCTGCCCTTCGTAGGCCGTACGCTCAGCGGCATCACGCTGATGCCTTACGACCAGCCCGTCGCGGGCGCCTCGCTCAGCTACCGCTTCGTCGGCAACGCTGCTGCCGCCACGGCTAAGGTCCACGTCATCGTGAAGTCAACGCTCGACTACCTGAACGTCGGCGGTCTCAGCTACAGCGTGTCGTTAGACGGTGGCGAGGCAGTCAAGGTCAACTTCAATGCCGAGCTCAACGAGAAGCCGGAGAACATCTATTCCGTCTATTACCCAACCGTGGCCCGCCGCGTCATTGAGAAGGTTGTCGAACTCCCCCTCAGTGCCCAGACCGATGTCCACACCCTGACGCTGCGCCCGCTCCATCCTGCCATCGTCTTCGAGAAAGTCGTCGTTGACCTTGGCGGCTACCAGCCCTCCTTCCTCTTTGGTGATGAGAGTCCCAAGACGGTTGTGACTGGTCGTTAGGTAAGGCTTATTCAAATATCGTAAGTTCTCTTTTTTGAAGTTAATGAAGTCCTTTTTTTTCAAAGAACTTCATTAACTTCAGAAAGTTGAGTCAATAAGTTCTGCATATCCACATCTCAAGAAACCGGTCAGCCAAGCAATAAACCTTTGTTCTTCCTTTGTTCTGATAGGTCAGAAGTTGTTTTTCAAGCAAGGTGCCGATGGCATACTGGACAGAACTGGGAGATTTAAGCGCATGTTTTTTTACGAAGGCGACTGATGTGACGCTGCTGGCCATACCTTCTTTGGCAATGGCAATCAGGGTTTCTTTTTGCTGGTAGTTCAGCTGGGCCATTAATAAAACAAAGGTACGTCCTTTCTCTTCCAACATGTCAGTTAGCGTTTTTTTTATATCGTCTTTATCAACAACAGTTTCAGAACTTATATAGGCGAAAGCGTTGTGGAGCACATTGTGGACGTAGTAAGTATGTCCATCGAAAAGGTCATAGGCAAAAGATGCGGCTTGGGGATAAATCTTTCTTCCGGCTTTTGCAAACTGTTTTTCAGCAAACTCAGTATAAACATCCTTATCGATGCAGTCCAAGTACATCTGTTCTGCACTGTTATAGAAAGGCTTGGCGGCAGAGTTGAACATATTCTCAAGTATATGTCGGTTACTTCCTGCATAAATAAACAGGCAATTGTTCATCTTCTGAATATGAGTTCGGAGCATTGCCTCCACGTTCTTCTCAGGATAATTGGCGATTTGCTGAAATTCATCAATGGCGAAGATACAAGGCTTGTCTGCCTTTTCAAGATAGCGGAAGATTTCTTCTATTGTGAGTTCGGGCGAGCGAATGTCACCCAGTTTGATTTCAAACGTAGGAGTGTTATTGACTGGGTCATATCCGAAGCATCCCGCCAAGGAGTGAAGTCCCGCTATGAAACTGTTCAGCACCGTTATTCCTTTTGGTACCAATACAGAGTAAATCTCCTTACTGAGGAATAATACAAACTCATGCAGACTGGTGGTGGGGTAGATGTCTGTATAGAAAGTATAGTAGTTATCTTTGATGGGCTGTTGTTCGAAAACATGGCGTATTAACTGCGTTTTCCCCATTCTTCTGGGTGAGGAAAGCAGAATATGCGCCTTGTTTTCAAGTGTACGAATGATCCACGTAGTTTCTTTCTCCCTGTCACAGAAATAGGGCTCAGGTATAATGCCGGTGATGTAAAAAGGATTCTCCATAATGTTTCTTTTGTTTGCAAAAGTAAGCAAAAAAATCCAATTATACAAATTCTATAATAGAAAATCTATAATTTGGACGGATTCATTCCCAAATAACGAGGTCGCGAGGCAGGGCGACATTCTTGGCTTTGCCCCTTGGGCCGTCAACGTAAGAATGTCTGGCCATCCGGCCACCCGACTGTCCGACAAAGCGGCACAAAGTCTTCGCTGTCCGAAGCCTTGTGCCGCTTGTCGCTTATCATGGATGAGGCGGGTGGTCGTTACCAGTCTTCTTCCTCGTCCTCTTCGTCGTCATAGCCACGGTAGCCGGGGGCCGACGGATCCTTTGTACCGCCGCTATCCACGCCGCCATAGCCAATCTTGCCTCCCTTGCCGCTGACGCCACTTGCTGCCAGCATCTGCATGGTTGACACCGCAACCACACTTATCATTGGAATCTTATATTCTTTCTTCATCGTCTTTTTACTTTACTATTACCTTTTTACCATTACGAATATACACACCCTTCTGCGGAGTCTTCACCATGCGACCGTTAA